>Ga0208899_1000995_pt1 | contig 20625 bp, 19 predicted proteins | sample VirMetDEL_Nov_24_FD_184518 | JGI IMG/M metagenome (GOLD analysis project Ga0208899, IMG submission 184518) | Aqueous microbial communities from the Delaware River and Bay under freshwater to marine salinity gradient to study organic matter... | ecosystem: Environmental > Aquatic > Marine >... | reverse complement strand
TCTGGTGGTGGGTTGAAAAAAGTAGCTAGATCTACTTTAGTATCAGGTCTCGCTACATCAAGTGCTATATCTAATGTTGTAGAAGATACAACTCCACAACTAGGTGGTGATTTAGATGCACAAGGAAAAGACATAACAGATGTAGGTATATTATTTGCAGATGCTTCAGCAGGTATATATGGTCCTACAGGAAGTCCAGTAGTATTTACTGTTACTGTAGCTTCTAAAACTTCTGCACATCCATATAACGGAGATGGTAGTTCTAGTGGATACTTCTTAAATGGCGTAGAATCTCCTGCTCTTGAATTACATGGTGCAGATAGTGTTACATCTTCTACAGAGTATTTTTATAAATTTGACCAAGCAGATTCTAGTAATAGTGGACACCCATTAAGATTTTATTTAGATGCTGCTAAAACTATAGCTTATACAACTGGTGTTACAACTAGTGGTACACCTGGTACTGCAGGTGCTCACACAACTATAGCAGTTACAAATCAAACTCCAAGCACATTATATTATCAATGTTCTTCTCATGGTTATATGGGTAATTATGCTGTTGTAGCTTCCTCTGCTAATATAACATCTAGTGGTGCAGTAAGTATAGACGCAGTAGGTGATGTTACTATAGATGCAGATGGTGGAGATATATTATTTAAAGATGCAGGTACTACATTCGGTAGTGCAACTAACACTTCAGGTAACTTAATTATTAAATCAGGTACTACAACTGCTTTAACCTTTGATGGTGCTAATGTTGCGGTAGCAGGTGATCTTACTGTTAACGGAACTACAACAACTGTAAACTCTACAACAGTAACTATAGATGATCCTATCTTTACATTAGGTGGAGATTCTGCACCAGGCTCTGATGACAACAAAGATAGAGGTATTGAATTTAGATACCATACAGGTTCTGCAGCTAAAGTAGGTTTCTTTGGTTATGATGATTCTGCAAGTGCATTTACATTTATACCAGATGCTACAAACTCTTCAGAAGTATTTAGTGGCACAGCAGGTAATGTAGTTTTTGGTAACATTGCAGGTACATTAACAACTGCCGCACAAACAAACATAACTTCTGTAGGTGCTTTAGATGGTGGTTCTATAACTTCAGGATTTGGTGCTATTGACAATGGTACTTCTGGAATTAGGACAAATACATTTACAGCAGAAACTTCTATTGTACCTGATGCTTCAGGTGGTGCTGATATAGGTAGTACATCTCTTGAATGGGGTGACTTATATATTGCAGATGATAAGAAAATTTATCTTGGTTCAGATCAAGATGTAAGCATTGAGTATGACGAAGATGGTAATGATACTACAGCAGTTGTAGCTGCAGGTGGTATTAGCTTTGCTCCGCATGGTACAGGTACAGGAAATGGTACAGAACTTAGATTCCAAGAGTTAGCAGCTAATGGTGCAAACTATGTAGGGTTTAAAGCTCCAGATGCTATATCTTCTAATGAAGTATGGGTATTACCTAATGCAGATGGTAGTGCAGATCAAGTTCTTAAAACAGATGGTTCTAATACTTTATCTTGGGCTGATGCAGGAGGCGGTGGCACTGTAGACATGGTTGCAGATGGTGATATAGCTATTAGAAAACCAGTTATACGAACTGCTGCAGGTAAGGCAAAACAAATTGCTGAAACTACAACAGTAGCTTCTGATCCATCTACAAAACTAGCAGACCTAGACGGCTCAGATACTACCAATAGTACAGTTATGACAGCATACGAACCTACTTCTGGAAAGTTTGTTATGTTATATAAAGATACTTCTAATAGTAGTTATCCTACTATAGTAGCAGGAACATGGGATGATAATAACACAGGCTCTATAACATGGGGTACTCCAGAAGTTTTAAATTCTGCAGCAACAATAGGAAGTGGATTGGCTGTTACTGCAGGTAATGGTCGTATACACGCTACATACCAAGCAGGCTCTGCAGGAAGTGGTAATTTAAATTTAAGAACTGCTACAATAGGTTCTGATCTTACATTTAGCGGTTTTAGCACAGCAGTAGATACTTTTGGTGAGGACCAATCAGGAACATATAGTGGTACAATACAACTAGCTTTTGATACAAGCACTAATTATCTAATAGCAACATATTCAGATGCTACAGATGGAACTGGTAATTTTTATGCTATACCAATACATATTAACGGAACAACATATACTACAGGTAGTGCTTCTACAATATGTTCAGGTAATCCTGCAAATTATAGAGTAGGTTTAGTTTTTGATCCAGATACTAATAGAACAATTTTAGCATATAAAGATAATTCTAATAGTGGATATACTACTGTTAATGTTATACAATCAGCAGGAACTTCAGGTTCTCCTTCTTTAACAGTAGGCTCTGATGTTGTTGTAGATAGTGGAGATGCAGGTGGTACTACATCTTTAACTTATGATACTACAAATAACAAAGTATTTTTAGCTTATGAAAATTCAGCAGATACAGAATTAAAAGGAGCTATAGGTACTGTAAATTCAGGAACTAACTCTATATCTTTTACAACTCCTGCTAGTATTAAAAATACAAGTGCTAATTATGAATATTTTGATATGGTTTATTTTGAAGATCAAAATAAAATATATTTTGTTTATAAAGATAACGATGATGGAGATGATTTAACTTATCTACTTATTACTCCAGGTGCTTCTTCATTTAGTGTAGGTAGTGCTGTAGAGGTATCTGCTAATGAACATGAAGTAAGACCAGGTAGTGCTTCTGCAGGTGTAGGTAAAGGTGTTTTGTTTGGTTTACAAGATAGTGATGATAGCAGTAAAGTTGCCTATCTTAGTTTTTATAATGCTTCAACTACAACAACTGTCCTAACTAAAGCTAATTATTTAGGAGTATCTGCGGCAGCTATATCAGATGGTGCTACAGGTAAAATAGTTATACCTGGTGGTATATCTGAGGGACACTCTTCTCTTACTGTAGGTTCTAGGCTATTTACAAATGGTGCAGGCACTATAGGTTTAGCAGGAAATGCAAGAGGTTTTGAATTTATAGGTAAAGCTATATCTGCTACTCAAATACAATTACAAGATAGAGAGTTTGAGTTTTATGCAGAAGCAGATGGTGCTGTTACTAAAGGTGCTCCTATTGATGTAGCGTCAGGTAAAATTAAAGCTATTGTTGGTAATAGTATAGGTCTAGGAAGTGCTACTACTCTTTCAGGAACTAACACCACACAACAACTTGATTCTGTGTATGATACAGGTTCAGATAGAACTGTAGTTATTTATAAAGACACAGCTAATTCAAATTATGGTACTGCAGTAGTTTTACAATCAGGTACAGATAGTGTTACTGCAGGAACTCCTGTAGTCTTTCATTCAGGTGTTACTACAGTAGCACAATACCAATCTCCTAATTCTATAGTTTATGATCCTGATACTAATAGAATTATAGTTTTATTTGTAGGACCAAGTGATTATCTATATTCCGTTGTAGGCTCAATAACCGCAGGAACAAATGCTTCTTCTTGGGGAAGTGTTCAAACAATAGATAGTTCAAAAGGTTATCAAAGTCCTGCCATTTCTTATGATCTTGGTGTAGACCGAGTTCTTATAATGGGAAGACAACAAACTAATAGTGGAAAAATTGGTTCGTGGGTTGGGACAGTTAATGGTGGAACTACTAATAATATTACACTTGGTAGTGAAGCCTATATGGAAGGTAGTGGAGATTCAAAAAGAATTTTTGGGGTACTTTATGATACTACTAACGACAAACATATTATAAATTATTCTAATTATAGTAATAGTTCTGTTAGGTTTACTGTAGCAACTGTAACTGGAGGAACAACTAATACTGTTGCTTGGGTAACTACAGACGCTTTTGCAGGAGGTTCAGGAGGATATGATAATGTTAGAAATGGTTGTATTTCTTTTGATCCAGATAGAACAACTTCTGGAGAAACTGTATTTGCTTATGTTTGGTCTGCGGCTAATGATTCTAATAAAACACAAGCAGCAAGAGTAAATGTTACATCTACAGGAGCTAGTGCAAGTACGCTGAGAAAATCTACTATTATTGAACCTGGGCATGATAACCTTCCTGAAGGATATGGAGGTATGGATTTAACATATGATACTTCAACAGATACTCATGTTTATGCTGCAGGAAATGCAGATGGATTAAAACTTGCTGCATTTACTTTAACTGGTGATGGTGGTGTAACAGGTGCAATAACAGTTTCTGGTTTTACGGATAATGTAATGACTGCAGCAGCTCAAACATCAGGTGCTACTCTTGCTTTTGATTCTGATACAAATAAAATGATTTTATCGTATCAAGATGAAGATAATGATTATGCTAAAGCCAAGATGATAACTTCACCTGCCGTAGCTAGTACTAAAGCAAATTTTGATGGTTTTGCACAATTTGCTGCGTCAGATGGAAATATAGTGGCTGCAAAACTTGATTATAGTATAGATACTAATCAATCTGGGTTAACTGCAGGAAGCACTTATTATTTAGACGATGAGACAGCTCTTACAACAACCTCTAGCGGTAATCAAAAAGTAGGTGTAGCTTTAACAGACACCGATTTGCAAATAGTTAAGACATAAAGGAGAAAACAAATGCAAACAATAGTAAGAAATGGAACTAATATAAGTCTTTATTATTTAGAAGATAGTAAAACTGTAGATATTGGTTCTGACCAAACAACAATTAGTGTAGGCGGTACACCTGAATTAATTATTGCAGATTGCGATTCAAGCAACGCAACATTACATACAGGCGTAGATGCACAGGCTACTTGGTGGGGTGGAAAATACAAACATGATGGTTCTTCATGGTCAGTTAATACAGATTATAAAGGTGTAAATGACCTTACATCTGATATTAATGATTCTATAAACCAAATTCCTGTCGGTAATACAAACCCATTTACAACATCTGGCACTGTGCAAATAGGTAATGAAAAGATTACTTATACTGGAGTTGATGGAACAAATCTTATAGGTTGCACTAGAGGGGCTGCATCGACAAGTGCTGCAAGTCATATCTATGGCGATTCTGTAACACAAATATAACTAAGGAGCAAACATGTCTAAACCTACTGCAAGCCTAGTAAATCAAAAGATAGACGATCATGTGGATGCATGTACGAGTAGATATGAAGCTATAGACAAACGACTGTATAGAATAGAAGCAATACTTATAGGAGCAAGTGTTTCTGTAATAGGTTTGCTAATAAAGATTATAATGAGCTAGAGAGAGAAATATGCCTAAAGTACCATTGACAGATAAAGAAAAACAAATGAGAGCAGAAGCCTTACGTAGGTTTAACATAGGAGGTATGTTTAATATTGATCAAAAACTTATAGATGATGCTGTAGCTAGAGCCATTGCTCAAAATAGTTCTACTATAGCAGGAGGTGCAGGTAATGATACTTTATCTGGAGGTGCAGGTAATGATACTTTACTTGGTGGTGCAGGTGATCCTCCCCCAAGTGATCCTCCCCCAAGTGCTGCAGAAACTGCCGCAAGAGAAGCAGGTTTTGTTAATCCAGACGGTAGTGTATCTACAGACGAGTATCTTACTACTTTAGAAAACGATGCTATATTTAATACTGCCGAATCTACAGGTGGTGACTTAACTGGAGAACAAACAGAAGCTATTAGAAGTGCAGTTCAAACTGCTAATGAAAGTGGTACAACGGTATCTCAAGAAGAGCTAGACACTATTGCAAATGAAAATGCACCAGAACAAGAAGAAGAATATGATCCTACAAAAATAGATCCTACTAAAACTACAGATGGTGCTTTATCTGCTGACTTTAGAACTATAGAAGTTATATATTATAATTCTAGAGGAGAAGAGGTAAGTAGAGGCACTAGACCAAACCCTTTATTCTCACAGAGAGATCCTGCTAGAACAACAAGATTAAAAAATTCAGATGGCACTACAACAGTAACATACTTTAATCAATATGGTATCCAAATAGGTCAAGAAATATTACAAGCAGGTGAGCAAGAATCTGAAGATCCTGCTACTACAGAACCAACAGTAGGTAATGAGCAAGGTATAGTAGATTTTACAGCAGGCCAAGTAGCTGATCCTACAATGCCTGCACAAGCTATTTATGATTACACTCCACAACAAATAGATGAAGTAAGAGAATTATTAGATAAAAATGGTTTTGATTTAGATAAATTAATGGGTGTTCAAGCTGATAAAGCTACGGCAGGAACAGCAGTAGCACCTACATCACCTGGTGCAAAACAAGGTACTGCAACTTTAGTTGGATCACCTGGAACTGCAGTAGGAGCTGATGGTACTGTTAGTACTAAAGTAGAAGGACAAGAAGCAACTCCAACAGAAGATGCTCAAGTAGGAGCTGTTACAGGAACACCAGGTGAGCAAATAATAACACCTGATCAAATGCCTAGTAGAACAGTTACTGATACTGAAAATCCGGTAGCTGCAACAACTGATTTTGACGCAAAAACATATGTAGGTGATACACCACAATCTACTTTTGTATCTAATGTAAATGACAAAAGATCTGTTGGTGTTGTAGGAGATAACGAAATACCTACAGCTGCAACTGCTGACGGTTTACAAAGAGAAGTAACAGCTGCAGAAAAATATGTATTAAGTGGTGATGCAACTTTCTTAGCAAAAAGTTTAAACGTAGATGACACTGTAGTTGCACAATTTATTCAAGGTAATGTACAAGCTAAAGATACAGTACAAGGACAATTAAGTTTATTAATGGATCAGTTTAATGATGGCACTCCTGCTTGGGCAGCAGGTGCTATTAGGGCAGCAAATGATACAATGGCTGCTAGGGGGATGGGAGCTAGTTCCTTAGCGGCAGCAGCCATAGTGCAAGCCTCTATGGAATCAGCCCTACCCATTGCTCAAGCTGATGCTCAAGTATATTCTAATATGAATCTTACTAATCTTAACAATCAGCAAAAGATAGCTTTAGAAGTAGCTGCAGCTCAAAGAGGTACACAACTACAAAATTTAAGTAATGAACAACAAGCAGAACTTGCTAAAAGTACAAGTGCTTTTCAATTAGGAGCAACAAGCTTATCTAACTTACAAGCTGCTCAGGTAGCTAATGCACAGTTAAGAGCAGCTCTACAAGGTCAAAACTTAACTAACACACAACAAACTAATATAATTGAAGCAGGCAGATTTGCTGAAATGAATAACCTAAATCTTAGCAATGAGATGCAAGCCAGGTTACAAGACACAGCAAACAACCTACAAGTAGATATGTCTAACATGAGCACGAAAGCTCAAGTCGTATTATCTGAATTACAAACTCAAGCTGCTCTAGCAGGACAAGAATTAACAAATGCACAACAATCAAGTGTTGTTAAATCAGAACGATTCTTTAGTGCTAATAACTTGACTTTTAACGCAGAACAAGCTAGAGTTCTATCTAATTCCAAAATGATTGAAACTATAGAGCTTGAGAATTTAGACTTTGAGCAAGCTAGAACTGTACAGAATGCTGCTACATTTGCACAAATGGAAATGGCAGGCTTAAACAACAGGCAACAAGCACAAGTAGCTAATGCTCAAAACTTCTTACAAATGGATTTACAAAACTTGTCAAACGATCAACAAGCTGCAATATTAAGTTATCAAACTAAGTTCCAAGGCTTGTTATCTGATCAAGCAGCTAAAAACACTATGGAACAGTTTAATGTAACTAGTGAAAACGACATTGCTAAATTTTATGATAACTTAGCTGCAGACATATCTAAGTATCAAGCACAACTAGATACAACAATTAGTCAATTCAATTCTGGTCAAATAAATACTCTTGCACAGTTTAATAATACAATGCAAAACAATAGAGATCAGTTTAATGTTAAAAATCAGCTAGACATATCTAAGTCTAATGCTGAATGGTATAGACAAGTTAATACTATAAACACATCAGGGGAGAATGCAGAAGCTGCAGTAAATGCAGCAAATTACTTAGAACTTTCTAATGTTGCACAAGCTAATATGTGGCAAGAATATAGAGATATAGCAGATCAAGCATGGACTGCATCACAAAATGAAAGAGATAGAGGATTTCAACTAGCTATGTCAGCTCTACAATCACAACACGAAAAAGAATTTTTTGATATGCAACTAGATGCTCAAAATGGTAAATCTTTATCTGCTTTTATATGGGAATTAATTTTTTAGGAGATACATATGGTAAATTCATGGACAGAATTATATGAGGCATATAAAGGAGCAAAAGACATTTATGAAACTTTTAAAGGGGATGATGGTCCTTCTCAACAACAAGTGCAAGCTTCACCAAGAAACATTAAAAGAGGTAGAGGATTTAATCAAAGAGTTGTAAGTGGTGTAGTTGGACCTGCAAAAGTTACAAAAGTAAATTTAGGCTATGGAGATCCAGAAGCAATTCATACTACTTTTGTAGGACATACATTAAGAAATTATAGACTTTCGTAGGAGAAAATTAATGCAAAAACAAGATACATTTCCTAGCGGTAAACCGTATACCCCAATAGACAGTGTACCTGTTCCTGGACAATCTTTAACTAGACCAAAAGGGGAGTATAATTGGGAACAACCACCACAGCATACAAACCCTGATAGTGCTATAGCTGAAATTATGGATAAAATATCTACACCACAAGGCATGGGTAGAATGTTTGCATTATTAGAAAATGGTATAACAGTAGTAACAATGGTAGATGCAATGGTTTTATCTGGTTTTGCACAAGGAAAATTTAATCCTAATGTAGCAGAATTAATTAAACCTGATTTAAGAGAGTTTATTATGCTATTAGCAGACAAAGCAGAAATTAAATACAAAAAAGGAGTAGTTAAGCCTAAAGGTAATTTTGATAAAACACTAGAAGAATTACAAGATAAAAAAGGTGAAGTAGAAGAAATGATGAACCCTAAAGAACCTGCTGATATATCTGATGAAGAACCTACAGAAGATTCTAATGAAGAACCAAAAGGTTTAATGATTAGAGCAAGACCTATAAGTCTTATGGAAAGAGGAGATATGTAATGTCAAAAGCATTTAGAAGTGGATTTTTTTCAGGAGCACTAGATGAAGGCACATCTAGAATGAAAGCTCGTGATGAAGCATATGACGCTATGGTAGATCAAACATTTAATATAATACCTCAAGCTATAAAAGCAAAAGAAGAAATTGAGTATAAAAGAAAAAAACGACTTGATAAAGCAAATCAAATTGCTAAAACTTTTAAAATAGATTTAGATGCTGCAAAAGTTTTTTTAAATGATTTTGATCCAGATGGTAAAGGAAATATATTAACGCTACAAAAAACTTTTAATCAACTAGAATTACAAAAAGACCAAAAATTAATTGACAGCACAAAAACAATGCCTACAGGTTTTGTAGAAAGTACTAAAACTGTTAATTTACCTACAGACACATCTTCTGGTTTTGATAAATTATTTGGAAAACCTACTTTAGCAGATGCTATTGGAGGTGCAGAGCAACGATTAGGCCTTACACCTGGTGAAGGAATGGATGCTTTAAATTACGTAGGACCTGCTAATTTATCGCCTGATCCTTATCGTTTTCAAACGTCTGGAGCATATAGTTTTAGACCTGAATCTACACAGGTAGGTTCAGGCACTCTAAATGATGAAAAAGTTATTAGTAGTGATTGGATAACTAAAGTAGGAGGTACAGCAAAAGCAGATGGTACTATATCATTTAATCCTTATTCTATAAAAACAGGAGTTGGTACTGATGCTTTTAAGTTTGATGACGCAAACTATGGACCTTGGATAGGAACTTTTAATACTACAATGTCTGAAGTAAATAGATCTAGAAGAAATAAAAATGGTCTTACTATAGAAGATGTAAATGATAATAGTGAATTAAAAATATCAGAAGGAGTTGGTGAGATAGTAGCAGGAATATCTGAATCGAATAGGCTTGTTACAGTCAATCCTGTTTTTATGAAAGAAGATGGTACTACAAATTTTGAAAATTTAAAACATCTTTATTCGCATGACCAATCAGGTACATTAGGAAAACGAATATCAGAGTCTCAAACAAGTATTCCGTATGCAGGTCTTTATGAAGTATTAATGAATAATAATGGAATTAAAGATCCAGAAGAATTAAAAGAAATACAAAAGAATCCATCTCTTACAGAAAATAGTGTGCCAAGACCTCAATACAATATAGGTCAATTAAGAGCATTAAAACTAGACAAAAATTATGATACTAAAAAATTAACAACAACATATAAAGGTAAAGTAATGTCTGTTGAAGATGCTCAAGCAGCTTGGGATGCTGAAGAACAAAATAAAATACAATTTTTAACAAAGCATATAGGTGAATCTGCTACTCAAAGATTGGTCGCAGGTGTTTATGGAACAGGAACATATAGTACTCTGCATAATGACATTGACGATGGTGTAGCAGGATCGTTTTATAATAAAAAGTATATAGGAAGCGGAGATGTTGCAGAAAAAAGATTAGTAACCCTACTACAAAATGAAGGAGTAGATGAAAAAACAATAAAAACTATGTCTATAGACAAAGCAGATAACCTTCTTAAAAGAGGTCTTTTAACTAAAAAAGATTTATCTTTTGGTTATGAAAAAGGATGGATACTTACAGGTGTTACACTTAGACATGGTATGCCTGATGCAAAAGCCCCTCGTGTAGGTTATATTAAAGATCATTATAGATGGTATGATATACAAACTGGAAGAATGTACGACTCAGAAGGTAATATTATAAAACCAACAAAAAGTGGTAATTAAATGAACACAGTTGAAGATCCTTTAAAATATAATTGGGAAGAAGAAGATCAGTCTATATACGCAGATCCTGACTTTGAAAAAAGAGGTTTGTCACAACAAACAAATCAAATAATTAAAGGAGAACGTGTAGAAAGTTTTGATACTACTAATCCTTATGAAGAAAAAGATCTCAACATGGATGATCTATTTTATAATAATGAAGAAGTAATTTCTAGTATAAGAAAATATTATTTTGATAGGAATAAAACACCTAATAATAAAGATGTAGAAGACTTGGTAAACGAGTTCAGAACTGATATGCGATGGATGGAAAGCAACGAAGTATCTGCTGCAACTACTTTATATTACCTTAATAATACATCACAAGAAGCTGTTAATAATTTTAGAAACGCTTATGACGCATTTAAAGCTATGCCTAAGTTTTATGAGCAAGGAACAGTAGATGAAACAGCAGGAGAAAGAGCATTTAGATTTGGTGAAGGTGTTTTTGATTACGTTGCATCTACAGTAGCATCACCTACAGGTGTTTTATCTTTGTTTACTGGAGGAGCAGGAACTGCTGCAAAACAAGCTGCATCTAGAGCTTTTATGACTAAAGCTATAGAAAGAGCTTCACGACAACAATTATTTAATAAGATACAAAGAAAAGGCATGCTAACAGGGGCTAGAAATGCAGCTTTAGTAGATATGGTAGGCGGAGTAGCAACTAATACAGCTACTCAATTTACAAGACAAAAAATAGGTGCTCAAGACGATTTTGACTACGGCCAACTAGCTTTAGTAGGTACTGCTTCAGCTTTACCTGGAGGTTTAATGGGTGCATATACAGGTAGAAAAGCAGTTAAAACTACTAGAGAAACTATGGATTTATTAGAAGAAGGTTTTGAAGCGTTAGGAGGTGCTGCATTAAGAGATTATACAGGTAAAGCAGGTAAGGTGCTAGCACAAAAAGAAACTAAGACTGTAGCAGAAAAACTAACAAAAGAATTTGATCAGTTTCAAGACAGTTTAGATAACCCTACTAAAAAACCTTTAGACAAAGACATAGTAGAAGAAGGTGAAAAGATACTAAAAGAAGTAGCAGATGAGATTGGTATAGAGTCTAAAGGTGGTAAATTTAGCCTTGCACCAGAAGTTATGGAAAGAGTAGCAGGTGCTGCAAGAACAATACTAAAAGAAAGCGGAGAAAAATTAGATCCTAATAGAAGAGTTAGTGAACAAGTGTATGAAATGCTTCGAGATAAAAAGATACCCTTTGAAGTATACAGGGATGTTATACAAGAGTTCGGAATAGGTGTAGAAGACTTTGCTAAAGTAGTTCTTATGCAAGCATCTGAGTATGGTAGAGGACTAGGAAGTATAGCTAGTATAAAATCTGATTATGCTATAACAAGCATGAAAGCTATAGGTAGTGATATTTTAGCAGCACATAAAAAAACAGAATATGAATTATCTATGGATGCTATGAGAGGGTTAAGTAAGAAATCAGGGCGTGAAGAACCTGGTTTTTGGTCAAGAGTAAATAATGTTAGAAAGGGTTTGTTAGTATCTCAACCTGCTACAGCTATTAGAAATGGTTTATCAGTAGGAGCATTCCAAGCTGTTCCTGATATTGCTTTATCTGGATTTGAAAGAATTATGGCTAAGTTAGCAGGAAGACCTATGCAGGGTGGTTATGTTTCTGATATGAGTGTATTAACAAAACACGTTTTAAATATAGGAACAGGGGATAAAAAAGGAAATTTATATATAGCACAAATACTAAGGGATTTACCAAAACAACAAGACAGGCTTTTTGGTCATTTATTTGGTGATATAGCTAATGATACAACTGCTGAAGCAGGAGAAGGAGTTCTATCTAAAATAGGAACTGGAATAGAAGACGGTGTTAAAATATTAAATTTTCTAAACAGAGGCCAAGAACATTTATATAGATCTGCTGCATTTCTTACCCATATAGAAAGATCTTTATCAAGATCAGGTTACGATACACTAGATGATTTAGCTAAAAATGGAGCAATAAGAGCAAGTAAGGGAGGTGTTATAGATGATAAAATGGTTTCTGATGCTGTAGATTTTGCTATGGAATTTACTTTTGCTAATAATCCACCTAAAACTGATGCTTTTGGTAGGATAGGAAATAAGATTATTGATATTATAAATAATAGTCCTGCAACTTTAGCAATACCTTTTCCAAGATTTATGTTTGCTGCTATGCGTTATCAGTATGAATACTCACCTTTAGGATTAATACATAGTTTAGGTATAGGTGCAAAAAAAGCTATAAAAGGAAATATAGATCCAAGTACTGGAAAGAAGTTACTTGGTGCTGATGGTAAACCTTTAAAAGGCAGAAAAAGACTTCAGTCTTTAAATCAAAAAGAAGTTAGAGATATAGGTAAAGGCTTATATGGATCACTAATGCTTGGTATAGCTTTAGAGGCAAAAAATTCTGAGTACGGAAAAGACACAAAATGGTACGAATTAAAATATGATTTAAACAAACCTGATGAGGTAATAGATACTAGGGCACTTTTTCCTCTACCCCAATACTTATTTGCTGCTGATTTTATTAATAGACTTGGATCTGGTAGAATGAAGGATTCTAGTCAAGTTACAAAAGAATTTATACAAGCAACTACAGGAGCTAACTTTAGAGGAGGTAATGTTGGAAATTTAGCAGTAAGTGGTCTTATAGATTTAGCAACTGGAGCTACACAAGATTCAGCAAATCTTAATAAAGTATATAAAGCTGCGTTAGATTTAGGATCTAATGTTTTGTCACAATACATGCAAACTTTTAATATTTTTAATGACGTTCTTATGCAGTATGATATAGATGAACCTTATGCAAAAGATTTTTTAGGAACAGGTAGAACTGGTAAATCACAGGTAGGAATTAGAGATAATTTATCATCTCCTGCGTTGGCTAAAATATTTGCAAGATTACCTGCAGGATTAGGTAATGTATTATATAAAGATATTTATGATGAAGAAAGAAAGTATACAATAGATCCCACACTTCCTATAAACGAAAGAATACAAAAAATTAATCCTTTATTAAAACAATTTTTTGGACTAACGGTAGGAAAAACAAGTATGGTTATGAAAACTTTAGATTACTATGGATTAGATTATGGTGATTATAAATTTGTAGGAGGAGATGCAGAAGCACAAAGACAACTTAATCACTACTTACAACGTGTAATAAATTTTCATATGCCATATATGATAACTGATGCTAATAGCCCATTTAATCTAGAGGTAGAACGAGCAAATAATAAGGCAAAAATAGAAGGAACAGATCCAAACTATATAAAAGTTAAAAAATTTTTAAGAGAAGAACTTAAAAACTACAGAGAAAAAGCAAGAGATATGTTAGAAGTAGAGAACCCTGCACTACTAGATCTTTGGAGAGAACCAAAACGTGTACCTGGCATCGACAGAACAATTATGGATTATGATGCAGGAGAGGGGGCTTATGAAAAAAGATTAGATACGATTGCATCACAAGCAGAAAGAACTATAACAAAAGATTTGCAATTTTCTAAAGAACCTTCTAACTTAGGCTTTACACCAAAAACTAATGAAGAAGAAGATGAAGATAAAGATCCTTTAAAATTTAATTGGGAAGAAGAAGATCAGTCTATATATAACTAACATAGAGGCGTGTTTCAACTAAAGGAGAAGTAATATGGCAGAAGCACAAAAAACTAAGAAGACTAAAAAAGCAGCACCTAAGAAAGCTGCACCAAAACTTGCTGAAACTGTAACAGTATCACCGTATAAGAAAAGCGGTATCATACTTGGTGCATCATTAGTAGGTTTATTGATACTAGTTAATATTTTAAGTAGTTCATAAGATGGCACAACACAAGCATCAAAGACGATTTACAAGTAAAATGCAAGCAGACTCATTCTACTCTGTTGCCAAATACGATTTAAATATGGATTGTGATTTACCCTGGCACGATAGAGACAAATGGATTGTAGATTATAGTGGTTGTCCTTCTTGCTCATGTGATGAAGGAGAAAAGTAAAAGGGGATACTAATGGGGATAAAAAATAGGATAAAAGAAGCGACTGTACTAGTTGTTTCATTTAGCATGGTATTGAGTTTAGCCTTATCTACCACTCTTAGAGGTGAGGACTCAAACATAACAAATACAACGACTAGTACGGTAACTTCAACAAACACAAATACCAATAACAATACAAATAATAATACAATTAATAGTACATCTGTTGCAACAAATAATAATAACAATGTAAACACTAGCACTATAACTGCAACAAACAATAATACCAATGTAAATACTAGCACATCTAATGTGACATCTAATATAACACAAACTCAGGATGTAACTAATACTAGCACTATAACTTCTGTAGGAACAAATACAAATACTAGCACATCTACTAATACAAATAGCAATACAAATTTAAATACAAATAATTCTACAAGCACTTCTTCTGTATCTACAGAAAGTATAAACACAAATACAAATCAAAATACAAACATAAATACTAATAACAATAATAGCACTAGTATATCTAGAAATGATTCTACACAAAAGGTAACTCAAAGAATTAAAACTGCTCCCCCCTCCGCCATAGCTCCTTCCATAATGTCATATTCCCAAGACCTATGCACCACAGGAGCTAGTTCAGCAGTCCAAACTCAGTTCTTTGGTGTATCATCTGGTAGAAGTGTACGAGACGAAAACTGCGAAAGATTGAAAAACTCCAAGGCTCTTTATGACATGGGTATGAAGGTAGCTGCTGTTGCTCTACTCTGTGAAAATCCTGGCGTGTGGCGTTCGATGATGCAGGCAGGCACACCCTGTCCGTATAAAGGTAAAATAGGCCAAGAAGCTAAATTAGCTTGGGAAGAAAACCCACAAGATAGACCTGATTGGGAAGAAGTAAAGAAAGAAATCTCTACCCATGAGTTTAAAGCATATAAGAAAAAAGATTTCTGTAAGCGTTATTCTACACACAAACTATGCTCAGACTAATATTCATCTTATTGTTTAGCACTTCAGTGCAAGCAACAGATCCTACGTTCACTGTAGGCACTGATTCTCTTATTAATATACAAAATACAGGCACTGCCTTAAATTTAGGTGACGATCAAATGTCTAGTATGAAACCTCTTGGTTTTGACTTTGAGTTTTATGGTTCTACGTTTGACGAAGTAAATATATCTATGAATGGTTTCTTTACCTTTCAGAACAACTTCTCTGTTCCTAGAAGCAGAAACTACTTATCAGAAGTAATACCTGCTACCTCTTTCAATTACACAGTATATCCCCTTTGGACCGATTTAATTAATAATGGCACACAAAATCCCTACATCAAAACCTTTGGTAATACAGCAGATACAGATCAATACTTTGTAATTGGATGGTACAATGCAAGAGAGTATAACAACTCTAACAAAAATTCTTTTGAGGCTATATTATACGAAACAACAAATGTCATAGAATTTAGATACGATAAAATAAACATATCAAACCATGATATAACTATAGGATTACAAGGTAATAATGAAGCTGTAACTTACTTGAGATATGAAGACACCAACAGCACAACCTATAGTGAGACTGATGATTTTAGTTTAACTACAGCAGAAGTTGTAGATGAATCATTTAGTAACTTATCTTCTGAGTGTTTAGTTGATTCTGATTACTCAGAACTTTGTGATGTGTATGATTTAACATTTGATACAGAAGAAGATGACGATTTTTATTTACAAGGCTCAGGAGTTTCTGATGCCATGTTGTTAGGATATGATGATGAGGAGGATTTTTATGGGTTCAATACTGAAGAAGTTTATACAGGAACATCTGTTTTTTCTGCGGTTACTGATAGCAGGGATGGTGGCGGTACTTACTATGATGACATTGGTAGCATTAGCTATTTTGAGTATGATACAAGGGATGTAATAGAAAATGAAGACACTTTTGATAATTTTGATATACTTGATTTTGGGGATTATACTTTGGATAATAGTGAGGAAGGAACACTAGCTTTTATAGAAATAGATTTAGATGTGTTACCACTACCAGATACACTACCTGACATAAGACTAACTGAAGACGAGTTTGTAGAGTTTGCTCAACATATGGATGAACATTTTGATTTTGAAGATGAAATGGATGGAGAAACATGGGATGAGCAGTTTGAGGACTTTGAAGAACCTATTGAAGAGGAGATAGAACAAAGAGAAGAACTAGAGGAACAGTATGAAGAAGAGATATTAGAAGAAGAGGAAGAAGCATTAGATGAAGCTATTGATGAGATAAGCCCAGAAGAAGTGGAAGAAGGTAATCCGGAAAGGTCTGAAAGAAGAAGACAACTAGTAAGAAACAATATCAATGCTACAAATAGAACAACTTCAAATATAGTGAACTCTAGTATATCTGCAGGACAATCTTCACAAAATGTGAACTCAGGTGGTAGCTCTTCTAGTGCTGTTGTATCATCAAGTGGTGGAGGTGTTTCTACATCTAACTCCCCTAGTATATCTGCTCAAATATCTGCAGCACAAGTACAAACTAATACAGTACTACAATCTATAGAAGTTATACCTATGCCTTCAATGGACAATACACCTTCTGTTGCTATGGCAGAGGTCCAGGTAACTACTATGGAAAATCAAATACAAAGTGTTACCTCGTCTGTGATGACTTCATCAGAAGCTGATCAAATTGCAGAAGAAGTAGTTGCTAGTAACATAAGACAACAACAAGAAAATTCCCAGGCTCAACAAGAAGAGTCTGGTGAGTATGATTCTCAAGGCCAAACTAATTTAATTGCCTTTATGAATTATGTACCAAACTTTAATAGTTATTCGGCTGTTACTATACCAGATCAAGCAAACTGGTATCAGCCTACTCAGATATATGCAGACGCTGTGTTGAGGGACAATGGTAATGCATATGGAGAACTAGTTAATACTAGTATGAGTACTTTGTACGATGTGATGCAATCACAACCTGTACAATTATTTATAGATAGGAGATAGTTATGAAAAACATATTACCAAAACTTCAACAGTATATAACCATAGTGGGGGTGATCACCGCAATAGGTGGGGGCTTCTACACCTGGGGACAATTTAATTTACGACTTGATAATATTGAAAAGAAAAAAATTAAGACTGTAAATATTGCACCACTGAATGAATCTATAGCTGAATTATCAACACAAGTAGAAGGTCTTGAAAAAAGATTAGATAGGCTTGAAGGAAGGTTTGATAAAATAGGTAACAATGATAACCCTTTAGCTAATTAATTTATATTGTAAATAGTATCTATGGATATAATTAATTTGATTAATAGTATAAAATGAGTATAACTGTCCTCAACACATAAGGAGGCAGTCGTGCAGTATTTTATAGGGTTAAGTTCAATATTTACTCTTATAACATGCATATTAAGGGTAATATAAAAATTTTAGCATGTTTTTGAAAAAAAAGATCTCATAAATGAGTTCTAAGAAGGTTTTGATACCTTCCTAATAGTAAAGCTCCCAAAAGAACTAATTTGTCTCAGGGAGCTTCTATGAGGCTTACAGAGGATTTAGGGGTTTTTTAAGGTTTATTTCTTGTTTCCAACGTATAAACCGAACCAAGCAGCTCCTGCACCCACAATTACTGATACAAAAGCTGATTGAGCATTAGTTGGATCAGGTAAAGTCATAAACCACATACTAGTTTTATAAAACATTACTCCATACAAACTAATTAATAGACGAGGGAACACTCTCCACTTGTCAAATCCTTCGGCATTATTATACCAGGACTTTTTTTCTACTTGTACTACTTTAATTTCTTCTGCCATTTATTTCTCCTTATGCAAATCCTGCCATATCACGAATCTTTTGTTTAACTTTTTCTTCTCTAGCTATCTCTAGCTTGGCACGATCATCTCTTTCTTTTTTAGTACTATGTGCATACACCTGTTCAAAGAATGAAGTGTCATGACTATTAAAAGAATCATAAAATTCATCTACACTAAGTTCATACGATGTTAAAGTTTTTAAATTAAATAAATATACTTTATTCTGTGTCATCATTTTTCTCCACATTTACACTTATATTCATACTAAAAGATCTTCTTTCTTCTTCATTATTTTTAAAAGGGTATACTGTATGCGTAAGATAAGAAGGGAATATAATAAAATCTCCTACAGCAGGTCTTATTCTTATAGCACCATTATGATAATAGTTAGAGCTTTCATGAAACAATTCTATATTACCATTACAAGGATAATGTTTTTTAGGATCATCCTCGTCTTCTTTCTCTAAGTCTGGTACTTTTAAATACCCTACACAAGATAACATACACTCTGTATGAATATGTGCAGGATTAAACTCACCTGCAAACTGTCTTACAATCCAAGCAGAATTGTATTGAATACCTAATCTAGCATCTTTGTGCAGTGCCATGTTCTGTCTTTGTAAATAAAATTGATGATATGCACCAAATGCACCATTAAAAAAATTAGCCATTCTATTTATTTGATCTTCATCAATTAAAAACTCTTGCGTAACTTTACCTACAAGATTCTTCGAATGATCTAACGCTTTATCTTTTTTTTGTTGTATTTTTGCATCAACATACATATTTAAAGATTTAATAATTTTTTCAGGTAATCTTGAATAAACTATATGTGGTCCGAAAGGCATAAGCATATTATGCCCTTCTTGCATATCTTTAAATTCTACAGGTCTTTTAATAGGTACACTCATACTATTTACTCCTTGCTTTGAATAAACGATTTCCAAACCAAAAGCTAATAATGGCAGCAAAGATGGTTTTTGATTCCTCATCCCAGGCAGCTAGTATAGCAGGTAGTAATTCTTCTCCACCTTGCATAGCTAACATTACATAAGTAATTTTAACAAATGCAAATATACTAAAGAAAGCATAAGTTATAACTGGTCTTACTGACGCTTGTAAGGCAGACACAAATGTAGATTTGTTTGCTTGGGCTAATGACTCAGCATGTTTATACAAACCTTTTACTTCTTCTATGTCTGCTTCTGCATCTAGTTCTTTTAATTTTAGTTTACTTAATTCTGAAGCGTATTTAGCTTTAGCTTCAAGCATAAGTAGTTCTTGTTTATTGGCTTGTTTCTTTTCAAAGAATCCTAATACAGAGGGAAGAAAAGAAGTTCCAAAGCCAAGAACTGATCCAAGTAACGACAGCATTACTCAACCTTTTCGTTAATTTTAACAGCTTGTAGACCTCTAAGTTCTTCCATTAGTTGAAAGACACTTTTATAGTCTAGTTGTCCTAAAACATTAACAACTTTATTTAAAGTTTCTAAAGTTATTACATATGTTTGAGGCACTTCAGGTTTTTCTTCCTGCTCAAATGCTTCATTTACATCTGGGGTAGAAGGATCATCTGCAACAAATTTTCCATCCTCTGTTCTTGCACGTTTTTTTGTCATTTTATTCTCCATCAAAGTTAATATCAAAATCAAGATGAGGTAAATCCTCTTCTTCGTGAATACTTTTCTTCTTTATATCTATACTGTCAAAAACAAATCCTGCAGTTCTTAGTATAGTGTCTAGATGAAATACTACGTCTTCTAGATTAGAGCACGCAAAAGTGTAACGTGCATTAAAGTCATAAGATGTACCTGTGTCATCTTTTATTTTTATTTCAAAGTGTGTCATTATGTTATATCCACTATTTCACAAGAATCAGCAGTACAAGCCAACTCTTGGCCTCCTCGTGTGCTGTCTTCTTTTTCTAACTCAGAAAGATCTTGCCAATTAATATTCTTAGGCATTCTCTTTTTAAGATCAAGGTATTCTTCTTT
>Ga0208899_1000993_pt1 | contig 20638 bp, 10 predicted proteins | sample VirMetDEL_Nov_24_FD_184518 | JGI IMG/M metagenome (GOLD analysis project Ga0208899, IMG submission 184518) | Aqueous microbial communities from the Delaware River and Bay under freshwater to marine salinity gradient to study organic matter... | ecosystem: Environmental > Aquatic > Marine >... | reverse complement strand
GCTCGTATAATTGGTGGGTTGCCGGAGCCGCCGCCGTCAGTTCCGCCGCCACCGGTGCCACCACCGCCACCGCCACCGCCGCCACCGCCGCCACCGCCTCCTGTATTAGGACCAGGACCGCCCGGAGGATTAACAACAGGTGTTATTGGACCCGGTACAGTAGGTCCAACTGGAGTATAAGTTCCTACTTGTGGGTTGGCAATGTTAATTGTAATAGGCGTGATTGATCCAGGTTGTGGATCTCCTCCACCATACACATACGGAGATATAAACACATTAGTAGGTAAAGGGGCAAATGTTCCGTCTGGTCCTGGGTTATTAGGCCAAGTAGGATTAGTCCATGTTGTTCCGTTAATAGGTATACCCTCTGGAGCACCCTGTACTGTACCATTATAAAGCAATGTTAAAATTCTGTTATCCGTCGGTGTGTCTGGAATAGTGTTTTCTAGTGGTATTCCGCAGTGTGCTAATCTATCCGCATTTCTTTCTTGTCGCATCATAGCAACAGTAGATGCACCACCTGCATTAAATCTATCTATAATCATTTCAATTGTTTGAGCAGCCATATGGGGACCTGTTTGCTGTGCCAATGAAGGCAACGAATCTACAAACATAGTTAGTGTTTCATATGAATTTACAAACGGATCTCTAGGAACTTCTACTTGTGGTAAGGCTAAATATCTTGCACGTTGTTCAACTTTTAATTGTCTACCTGTAATATCCCATAAAATTTTTAAATTCGTAATGTTAGTTCCGTCCCAAGGATATTCATCTTCGTCAAGTATTGCTCCGGACGTTCCATTATAAATGCGGCTAATTTCAGCATTTGCATCTGTAATATAGTTCTGACAAAATTTATTACCAGGATTAGGCCAAGCATATGCGCCGGAGATAGCAAGTGTTGCTTTGCCTCCACCTAATGGAGTTCTGTATAAATCGCCACCCTGATTTTTTCCATTTCTATAATATGCGTCATATGTTCCTGTAGGCGGTGCTTCAGTTTCAATGGACTCTGACGGACAAGGATAATCACCACCTGGGCCAAATCTTGCATCTACCATAGCCTGAGTTGGAGGACTTTCTTCATTTGGTGGAAATGTAATAACACCAATTACGTATCTATAAGGTTGACCATTGTTAGTAGAGTCACCTGTGACTCTACCAAACTTATGCTGATGCATACCTCCTGTTCCTCCCTCGTAGTACCAAGCATCTGCGTTGTCTTTTCCTATTGCAGTTACTTTTGCTTTTGCTTTAGTATTGTTTGGAGCAATGACTGTTTTTGGGAGCCCGGCTTTGCCTCTACCATATCCGCCGCCGTCTGTTACTAATGGACCTACTGTAGTGCGATAATAAAAGTCATCTACTCTAAAAGTATATCGATAGTTAGTTCTCTCTAAAATGTATGCGTCTAGGTACTTATAAGGATCATAGTTTGGATTTGGCAAAAATTCAGGACCACCTGCACTAGGATCATCAGGATCATACGGGGGAATCGGCGGATCCGCACTAGGATCACCTTCAGTGTTTGGTATTTGTTCTTCCGGATCATATGCAGGGTTAGGGGGATTCGCTAGTGAAGGGACCGTGTTTACAGCATATGGTGATGTTGATAGTTCAAAGTATGCCTTTTCCCATGTATTACCTAAATAAAGTTGTTCGTAATTTTTACCTAAAACTGATCTGCTAACTGGTTGATTGACCCCTATGCTTTCAATAATATTATAAATTTCATTCCAGTTATAAGGTAAACCTGACATACATCCAAAAAAGTCTGAGTGTGTATATCTACCGTCTGGTCCGCTACCTAAACCTAATTTTTCCGGTATTATTTGTTGCAAATCTGTATTGATCGGTAATGATCCAGAAGATCCTACTTCAGGAGGTGTTGATACAAATACAGTGTCTTCGGGTGGTACAGATTCTAAACCGCCTACACACCGCCCAAACGTTCCCGGGGCAATATTAGTTATATTATTGACCTGTAACATAGAATATCTAAAAGCCGCGGCTGCTAAACCTACTTTAGCAGGTACAACTAAATTTGTTCCACCTAAGTACGAATCATAACCTTTTACTATTGTGTCTGCACTTCCTACATTATTATATGCATCTTCATTTCTATCTGTATCATTATCATACGCAAACGGTGTGCCTTCGGCTACTAATACTCCTACGGCATCTTTAATAGAAGCATCATTTAATTGTGCATTGACAGGCAACACAGAGCCGTTGTTATTTTCTGTGTCTGTTCCAGAATATATCAAATAATAAGTTTTACTACCGGTTGGTAAATCTAAAGATAAATTGTACACAGGCACAGTTAAACTTGGTGCAGTTATTGGGAATAAAAATTGCGGATCTAAACAATCTGCTAATGTTCTAATGAATGTACGTTTATTACCGCTATATGCGCCTGATGTTGTTGCTGATGATACGCCTTGGACACGATCAACTGGATTTAATACATTACATGCAGCCAAAGTATCTACTAAATTAAATCCTCTAATTGCACAAAATGCACTATAGATTGCTCTTTCTTGTCTATTTGTAATAACTGATGCCGAGCCGTTAGATATTTTAGTAATTTCACTTGCTGATAATCCACTAGCTCCTAGTGCTAGATTTAAATCTTCAACCATTGCCCCGTTTTCATATAAAATTTGTAGTAGTGTAGAGGGGAAACCAAATCGTTCTAATTTTCTTGGATCAAACAAGTTACCGATATTTGTTAATTCAGTACCGAATGCTCCTGTGGCTCTTGTTACCCCTGCAATATCAGCAGTCATCATATCAGGAGTGTTACTAAAGATACCGTCTGCGTAATTTGCTGAATTAACTGCGGCAGAAATAACTGCATTTTGTGAATGTATAAAAGAATCTGCTGTCATAAAAGAACTAGCAAAATCTTCATATCTCGGTGTCGTTACTGTTGGAGATTTGCCGTGATAATTAAATTCATTCCAGGCTTGCAATGCTAAACAACGAATCCAGCCCCACTGTGTAATACTATAGTTGTATAGATTGCTTCGATTGTAGGGATACCACGTGGCAAATTGCCCTTGATTAGCATTTGAGTATTCGGAATATCCGGCAGTTGCAGGCCCGGGCTGGGCATCAGAACCATTATTGTTTGCGTACTGTAAAGATTTAACGAGTTCTCCGTCAGGTCCGTAAGAACTGCCATTGGTAATACCTGCCCATGATCCTTCCGGATCTATTGCTTGCCATGTTTTTGGTGGGGCATTTCCTAATGCAGGTAAACCCTGATTTCTACCAATAGATATTTGGTTGTCATATGTAGAATTGGTTAACCTTGCTTCATCGCCGCCTCTGCCGTGATGCCAACCAATATTAATACACCAAGTAATTAATCGTAAAACAGTATCGTTAACAAATTTACCTTTTGGGCTGTATTGAGAATTAGTCTTGCTTTTTCCCATGAATGATTCGGCATTTTTATTAATGTGGATAAAATCATTTTTTAATAATCCACCTAATACATTTATACCTAAGGGACTCTGTTTACCTGTATCAGCCATAATTTACCTTTAAGGACAAAAGACGTTTGCACTGCCTTCAACAATTTTATGTCCACACGAATTGCCGGAACCTACTCTAAGAACAGGTTTACCTTCACAAAAAACTGTTGGACTACCGTCAGTAGTTTTGGCTTTTTTATGGGGCATTTTGTTGGGTTTGGGTTTATGCGGTGTTATTTCACTTTGATGTAAACCCACAGGTTTGCCGTTGCAAAATACAGTGCCTGCACCATTTACAATTTTTCCACCTGTTGTATTTTTATCACCTTTACGACTTAGTTTAGCCATAAAATTATCCTACTAATATTTTTTTCTCCGGAACTGAGATTCCAGTAGTCGCTTCTCTATATTTGTCACGCACAGCATCATCTGTGTCTGCAACAAGAGAAACACTAGTAGTATTTAGTCTTACTAAGGCCTTGGGATTTGCGGTGAATAGACTGGGCACTAAACCCATACCTTTTGGGCCCGGTGCAACAGAAACAGGTTCTTCTATTACAAACGCTGATTCTTCGACTGCATTAACTTTTGCTATTAATTCTTCCCCGCTGTTTAATTTAAATGTGTATACATTTCCTGCTTGAATATCGCTCATTATGACTCCAATTTCTGACGTAGTTCTGTAAATCCACCTACATATTCATCATCTACAAAGATTTGCGGGACCGATTTTGCATTAGGCACTGCTTCATGTAGTTGTTGCACAGTCCAGCCATGACCGATACGTCTTTCTTCAAAATCGACACCTCTTGATTCAAGTAATTTTTTTGCTTGATCGCAATAAGAGCATAAATCTTTGCTCCATACAATTGCTTTTTTCATTATACTTCTCCTAATAGTAGTATTTAATTCGATTTTATAGTTACTGAAAATTTACAGTGCTGGTAATTCTTCGTAATCTAATGATTCAGACATGACGCCGATAACATAATTAGTTGATTCATTTTCTTGCAGTGCAGTTTGTTTTTTGCTAGTGTCACTGTGTTTGTTGAACCAAGGTATCGGAGTAATTTTTGGAGCTGGATGTTGATATTTGATGCCAATAACTTTTAATGCTTCAGCCGCAGTATAATCTACAAATTCTTTTAAGATATTTGTGTTTAAACCAATTACTGGGCCTTTTTGAAATAGATAATCAGCCCATTCTTTTTCTTCTCTGATAACATCCATATATAGTTCATATACTTCTTGTTCGCACTCTTTTGCAATACTAATAAATCTTTCATCTTCTTTTACAACTTGATTAATAATGAATGCAGTCCATTCTTTGTGTAGTAATTCGTCTTGCAAAATTAACGAGATAATATTACCATTACCAATAAAGATTCTATTTTCTACCATAGCAAGTGATGTTGCAAAACTAACCATAAAACGCAAGGCTTCTAATGCATAACTTGCATGTAGTGCTAACCAAATTGCAGTTAAATGCTCATGTTCATCAACTTTTTGACCTAATTCTTTTTTGCAATTAATCTGATGCAGTTTGTCATAGTAGTTACCAACACTTGAAGCCATATCAGCAATTTCTTGTGTATCATGGATAGTGTTGAATATTTCTTTAGGTACGTTATATATGTTTCTTATAATATGACTGTAGGAACGTGAATGAATATTAGTTTCAAAGAACGACCAATTGTACATCAATGCTTCAAGTTCAGGCAAACCAACAACAGGCGTAAACACTTGAGCAGGACCTCTACCTTGTAAACTGTCTAATGCGGTTTGACGTAATAAATTACTGGTAAAGATATGCTTAACAGCATCACTGGACTCTTTAAAATCATTAGAATCTTTTGTTAAACTAATTTCTTCTGGAATCCAAAAGAAGCCTCGGGCAGTTTGTTCGTAGTTTACTACTTTGTTATATTTAACTTCTTCAAATCGTTGAATAGTCACTGGGCCCGCAGGATCCAAAAACATTTTTCTGTTTAAATAGTCAGTTGGTTTTGTTAAGTCGTATTGTTGTTTGCTCATTATTATTCCTATAGTTTACATGCTTCGCAGTCGTCTTCTTCAAAATGCACATCTTCTGACACATATGCTTTTGCGATTTCAACTGCTTGTTGTTGTTCTTGCTTGACTCCTGCTTTATTTATTAGACTGTAATAAAAAGTCTTTAATCCCCATTGGTGTGCTTGCATTAAGTTCTTTGCGATCAGTGTTGTTGGAATCTTGTTATTAACAAAATGTGCGGGATTGTAGAACGTATTGGTTGAAATACTTTGATCTACATATGCCGCTAATACTGATGCAGTTTTAAGATAATCTGCACAGTCAGTTTGGTCCCACATTAACTGATAAGAGTTGCGTACACGTTTGATATGATAATCTGGAACTACTTGTGTTAGTGACCCTGCTTTACTTTCTTTAACAGAAATTAAATGCATAGGTAATTCAATTCCGTTTGTAGAATTGATAACAACTGAAGAACTTTCTACGGGAGCGATAGCCATTAAAGTAGCATTCCTCACACCATGTTCTTTCATCTCGTTTCTGAGTGGTTCCCAGTCTAGTTCAGGTTTAAAGTTTGCTAACTTGTTAACACCCTTTGCTCTACGTTCCCAAGGAAACACGCCCTGACCGTACCAAGTTTTGTCACTATCTTTGCACTTGCCTCTTTCTTTAGCAAGTTCAACAGTTGCTTCAGTCAAATAATATGCTTGATGTTCCATCCATGTTTTAACTTCTTGTAAAGATTCTTTTTCTCCATACAAGAAATTACGTTTAGCATGCCAGTATGCTAAATTAGTTACGCCGATACCAAGAGGTTGAATCTCGTCATTGCTCAATCGGCTTTGTACAGATAGGAAATCTTGGTAATCTAAGATATTACACAGACTACGTTGTAAAATACGACATGCTCTACGCATATCTTCAGGATGTCTAAATGCTCCCCAATTGATGGAACCTAATGTACATAGTGCAATTCTACCTTCTTCGTCATCAAGGCGCTTGAAGGGCTTTGTAGGCAGCAAGATTTCGCAACACAGATTACTTTGATAGATAGGATGATGTTCTGCATCGAATGGACCTTGATTCATTACGTTGTCGATGAATACTAAATAGATCCTACCTGTATCTGTCCGTTCTTTGAGTATTCCGCTTTTAAATACTTCTTCTGCGGACATAGTCTTTTTACGCAGGGTACGAGACCTTTCATATTTTACATAAAGTTCTTCAAATTTTTCTGTATCTGAGTAAAATGCTTCGTAAAGATCAGGTACTTCATTTGGATCAAAAAATGTTATGTTTTCTTTGTTTTTAAATCGTCTCCAAAAGAATGCTGATAACACGACACCATAGTCCATATGGCGTACTCTAGTTTCGTCAGTACCTTGATTGTTTTTAAGCACAATAAGATCATCAAACTGATGATGCCAAATAGGATAAAATACAGTAGCACTTGCATTTCTAATTCCTCCTTGTGAACAAGAACGCAAATCTCCGAACCATTTCTTTAAGAAGGGTATCATTCCCGTGTGCATGATCTCTCCGCCTCTTATAGGCGATCCTAGGGGTCTTAAACGCCCTATTTCAAGCCCAATGCCGGCTCGCTTACTTGCGTATTTTGCCATCATTTCTCCTGAAGCAAAAATACTATCAAGGTCATCGTCACTGCGAATGAGAACACAAGAACTAAATTGCTTAGTTGGGGTTCCCAAACCAGCAAGTACAGGAGTAGCAAGAGTAAACAACCCGTCAGAAGCCGCATTATAGTACTCCTTAATAAATTTAAGTCTGTCTTTTTCGTTTTCTGCATGAAATACTGTGGCTGCCGCAATCATATAACGTACTTGCGGTGTTTCATAAATCTTGTTGGTAGAACGATTTTTAACTAGGTACTTTCCAATAAGTTGTTCGATGGCGGCAAATGAATAATTTTCATCTTTTTCGTGGTCGATGATATTATTCATTTTGTTCCAATCATCTTCACTATACCATTCTAATAATTCAGGAGTGTACAAACCTATTTTAACATTTGCTTTAACAATTTCAAAAAGATGAGGGGGCTGGTATTGTCCATACACATCTTTACGCAACATAGAAACACGTTGTTTACCTGCTACGTATTGATAGTTTGTATGGCCCGTTTCTGGGTTAGTTTCTATATCAATAAGATCAACGATAGCACGTAAAGTTAATTCATCAATCTCTCTAGTAGTAATGCCATCAAAGAAATGTGGCTGTGAAGTGATCTCAATCATTGACTGAGATACGTCTGAAACACCTCTACACACCTTAGCAATTTGTGCTTGCCACTTTTCTAGTGCTAAGTCTTCAATTTTCCCTGATCTTTTTCTTACTTTAATATTCATGCTTGTCCTGTTTTGTCATACAACGGAGTTATATCGTGTTTTTTAATAATTTGGAATTCAGATAGTGATGTATTTACTACTGAATTCGGCCAGTAATTCAACACATACTTTGCGTTGTCTACAGTTACCAATACCACATCAATGCTATTATAGTCTTTTGCTTCGATTAAGTCAATGTCTTTTATACCCAATAATATTAAAGTATAAATCATACCCAATGCTCTTGCAAAATAACAATAATTATTGTCATTTAGTAATTCCCATGGTCCTGGCCAATCTGGTATGTCATGAGGATGCAGGTAGTACGTGTTTAATGGGCAGTACTGCCAAAATTCATCTACTTTAACGCATATGTTTTCTAGCGATTCTTCTTTTAAAGATTCTCTTAGATCGTGCCAAGAACGCAACCTTTGTTCAAAGGTATAATTAAGAAATAGGTTCATATTACTACTTATCTTAGATACAAAAGCAGTACATAATTTAGCCAAAAAAAGAGCGACCTAAGTCGCTCTTTAAAGTTTTTAATGCTTGTTAGTTCTTACCGACTAATACTTCTACGATACCTTCTGGAGTAGGTCCGTTAAAGTCTGAAATTGCTTTACCGATAATACAACCTGGGAGCAATGTGTCTGTTTCTAAGTCAGCGGCACATCCAAAACCTGCGTTTTCTGATGTGATAATCAAGTCACCCTTGACTACTGGTCCGATAACTCTAACTGGTACACGACCGATCAGTGCTAGATCAACTACAAACTCACCTTCGCCTGCTTTGCATTCTGCGTTATAGACTTGGGCTGGATTAGTAGTGATGACACCTGCTACTGAATGATGTGCCCTTCTACCCGTGATAGAAAGTTCTGCGTCACCACCAAAACATACAACTGTTCCTGGCTCGTACTGTTGATCAGCAGTGTATTTCTCTGCCAAGTCAGCGTATGTAGCGTTAAGTGTAGAACCTGATGTTAGTGTCCAGTCACCTGTAATAGAACCTGCTGTTGAGTTACTACCTGTTGTCAGTGTAGTTGATCGTAAAGATCCACCCTGAATCTGACCAGATGCAGTTAACGAACTAAGAGTACCAACACTTGTAATATTGGGTTGAGCCGCAGTAGTTACTGTTCCTGCCGTAGTAGCAGAAGAGGCTGAACCTGTTACACTGATACCCCAAGTACCTGATGCATTTGTACCAGTTGTGCTAGGTGCTCCAATAGTGTTATAAGAAATAGTTCTTGCTGTTCCACCATTGAATGTTGTACCTGAGGCTGCACCTGAACCACCGTTGTTGAATGTTACAGACTGAGTTGTGCTTGCTGTAATAGTACCACTTCCACCTAGTGAAATTGATTGACCGTTAACAGTTAATGAACTGTTAGCAAGTCTTGCTTGTGACAATGTACCAGATGAAATATTTGAAGCATTTAATGAAGTCAAGCCTGAACCTGAACCATAGAATGCACCTGTATCTGCAATTACGTTAGCGGCTGTTGCGTTACCTGTTACATCAAGTGATGACAATGAACCAACGCTTGTAATGTTAGGTTGTGCCGCAGTAGTTACCGTGCCTGCTGTTGTTGCAGAACCAGAAACTGTAATTGTATATGTGCCGCTTAGTCTGCCGCTTGGTACAGTACCAGATGACAAGTTAGATGCGTTTAGTGATGTTAAGCCTGAGCCTGAACCTGTTACAGATGTGAATGCACCTGTTGTTGCGTTTACATTTCCTGCATCAACATTACCTGTTACATCTAATGTTCCTAATGTTCCAACTGATGTTAAAGATGATGTCACAACACTTGAGTTAAGAACTGTGCCTGTTAATGCGGCCGCATTTGCTGTAATTGCAACGTTAGCAGCCGCTGTTAATTGACCTCTTGCGTTAACTGTAAATGTTGCGTTGTGAGTTCCGTTACCATAAGATGCGGCTGATACTGCTGTATCTGTAATTGAGAATTCTGTGCCAGTTAATGTAAGACCTGTGCCTGCTGTATATGTACCAGCACCTGAGAACTGAACAAAGTTAACTGGGTCAGTACCAATTGTTGCTACTGGGTCAGTCATTACCCAACCTGTGTCATTGTACAGTGTACCTGTTGATACGAATGTGAAATCTCCACCTGCTAATTCAGTTGGTGTATCAAAATCATCTGCTCTTGTTAGAACAGTGGATGATGTTTTAACGTAAATACCATTGTTAGCGGCTGTTGTTTCGTCTTTAACAAGAATTCTGTCGCCGTTTGTTACTGATTGACCATCAATTGTATCAAAGTTACCAGAAGATGTTGTTAATGTTGCGCCAACACCTGACGAACCGTTATTATAAGTAATTGTTCCACCAGTGATAGATGTTAGTGTTCCTGTAGTTGCAACTTGACAAGACTTATGTACATGTAAACCTTGTGCAATGTCATCTACGTATTGCTTAGTAGCGGCGTCAGTTGATGCAGTTGGTGTTCCTACCTCTGTAATTCTTGCTGAGTTTACGTCAACTGATCCAGTACCTGTTGTTACTAATGAGATAGGTTGATTAGTTCCAATTGCTGTAATTGTTACTCCACCTGTTTTACCTATGATATCGTCAGTCACAACGTTTGCTGTTGTATCAACATTACCTGTTGTTGTTAAAGAAGATAATGTACCTACTGATGTAATGTTTGGTTGTGCCGCTGTTGTTACAGTGCCTGCTGTTGTTGCTGACGTAGCAGATGTTGCACTTGAAACTGTACCAGAGACATTAGCGCCTGCTACTGAGTTAGCAACTGCGGCAAATGCAACTTCGCCGTCTACTTCTGAACCAACTAAATCTGTTAGACCAGAACCGTTACCTGTAAATACACCAGTGTTAGCAGTAATGTCTACTGCTGTAAGAGTTCCGTTGACTCCTAATCCTGTTAACGTACCAACAGAAGTAATATTGGGTTGTGCGGCTGTTGTTACTGTGCCAGCAGTCGTTGCACTTGAAACTGTACCAGAGACGTTTGCACCAGCAACTGCGTTTGCTGTATCTGCAAATGCAACTTCACCAGAGACATTGCCACCTGCTACTGAGTTAGCAACTGCGGCGAATGATACTTCACCAGAGACGTTTGCACCAGCAACTGCGTTTGCTGTATCTGCAAATGCAACTTCTCCAGTAACGTTAGCACCAGTGATTGCTGTTAATGCAGAACCGTTACCACTTACTGAAGTAAAGTCACCTGCTGTAGCACTAATATTGCCTGCTGAAGCATTACCTGATACTGCCAATGAAGAAAGAGTACCAACGCTTGTAATATTTGGTTGAGCGGCTGTTGTTAGTGAGCCAGCAACTGTTGTAAAGTCACCGTCTGTTCCACTTACGTTGCCTGCTGAGACATTACCTGTTACATCAAGTGATGTCAATGTTCCAACAGATGTGATGTTTGTTTGTGCGGCTGTAGATAAAGTACCTGCGATTGTTGGGGCACTGAATACTCCAGTTGCACTGTTAAATGTGAAGTTAGCACTTGCGCCAAAGTCACCGTTGTTATTATATTGAATATTTGTATTAGACCCTGCGGCTTCTTGTAAATCCCAGGGGTTTCCATTTGCATAGTACAAGTTGTCAGTTTTTAATCCACCAACTGTAGCATTACCTGTTACGTTTAAGTAACCTGATGTTGCGATACCTTCTGCATTATCTGTTGTTTCAATTAAGAAGATATTTGCTTTACCTGAAGAACCAAATGTTAAAGCAGTACCTGAGTTATCAAACAAGTCCCAATTAACGTCTTCTTCAATAGAACCGATGTTTCCTTCTTGTAAGTACAAAGCGTAGTTGTTAATACTTGAATTTGAGGCTGCACCTAACAAACCAATGTTGTAGCCACTAGCATGAGTTTCTACCGATTGACCACGTACACCGACTGCGGCGCCTGTGTCTGTTGAATTAGATACTACTGCAATACCTTTAACACCGGAACCTCTTGTTCCACCGCTTGTTGAACCTACACCGATAACACCAGTACCAACACTGTTAGCATTTGCACTGTTACCTACTGCGGCACCAACTATACCTGCCCAATCGGGTAGAGTAACGCCAGTGTCTCCGTAACTTGATACAAGTTTTGATCCAGCAAAATCACCGATGTTGCCGTCTGCTATCGTTACAAAAGTGCCGATACTTGCATTGGCGCCTACATCAAGTGATGTTAATGTGCCAACACTTGTAATATTTGGCTGAGCAGACTCGTAAACTTCTCCTGCTACTAATGCATTGCCTACTTGTCCTGAGACATTGCCACCTGCTACTGAGTTAGCAATGCCTGCATATGCAACTTGTCCTGAGACATTGCTACCTGCTACTGAGTTAGCAACTGCGGCAAAGCCAACTTCGCCGTCTACTTCTGAACCAACTAAATCTGTTAATGCAGAACCATTACCTATAAAGTGTCCTGCTCTGATATTACCGTATGTGTTAAATGTTACGACTTCGTTTGCTAGAGATACGTCACTACCAAAACCGAATTCAGCATTTGAGTTATCCCAACCCATAAACGCTTGTAATGCTTGACCATCATAATATTGTAGATCGGTACCACGATCTTTGCCATCATTTGATGTTAGTGGAGCTCCGTTAGGACCACCACCCATTGAGATTATTGGATCTTCTACTGCAAATGATTCAACGTTAACATAAGTTAAATTACCATTAACGTTCAAGTTTCCACCAATAACTGCATCGCTAGAAATTGATAATGAATCACCTGCAACTTCTCCTGTTGCTGATAAGTTAGTAACGCCTGCATTGCCATTTACTGTAAGTGCAGTTAGGGTACCAACACTTGTAATATTAGTTTGAGCGGCTGTAGTTAAAGAACCTGCTAGGGTAGTTGCAGATACTTCTCCGATTACTGTTAATGTATTTGTAGCCTCATCAAACGTAAAGTTAGAAGATGCTCCAAATCCACCAGCACCATCGTTGTATTGAATTTCTGTATTTGAGCCAGCTGGTTGTGTTAAGTCCCAAGCATCACCGTTTGCATATAGCAAGTTATCAGTAAGAACTCTAGTTGCACCGATATTACCTGCTACTGTAAGTACGTTGGTTGATTTATCAAAAGTGTAATTTGCACTACCACTTAAAGCCGAATCATCATTAAAAATGACTTGCGTGTTTGCACCACCAATTGTAGGAAACGCTTCAACGTTTCCTGAACTGTTTTTTACTGACAGTACATCACTGTCACTTAAGAAAATAGTACCTTTACCTGCTGCCGGCGTTGGTACTGTGTTCGCCGCATTTTGTTTTAATATTAACATTTTATCTCTACCCTATAGTTATAATAACTTATGCATTGCATATGTTTGTATTTATCTTTTTTCTAAGATACTTGTTCATTCGTATCAAAGTAATACCAATTTGTGCCATCGCCGTATGCCGGCTTATTGATACCGCTAGTTATGAAAATAATGCCACCAATAACACTGTCTGGCAAAGCAGTATTTGCATATCGTCCTGTTTGCATTATACCATTGGCTTGTAAGATTTTAGTGTCTGTGGTGAAAGTCAAATCTGCACTAGCACCCAATACATCATCAGATCCACTGTTAAACTGTATCTGATTTACAGAACCGCCTACTACAGGTCCGTCACCACTAACATCGACTAATACGCCGTCGACGGTTAATGATCCTTCAATAGTAATAGGATAACCAAATAACCCTTGGTAATTTGCAGGTATTGTTTCATCGTTACCTGTTTCAATTAATGTTGGCATGGGAGAGATAGAACTTGATTGATCACTAAACGATAATGTGCCATTACCGTTTGTAGTAATAACCTGGCCAGAAGCACCACCGGTAACAGTTAAGTTACCAATTGCCCCTAAATTTGATGTACCTTCAACAGTAAGAGTAGGTGTTGTTAACCCATTCTTTACTCTAAAGTCTTTATACGCCATGGTTCCATTTTCCCCAATGTCATTAAATGACTTAATGAGTGTGACCGAAGTCACACTCTACTTAATTGTATATTATGTTAAAATGTAGTCTGTTACAACATTCAAATTAACATTACTGCTACTTGTTGTAGCATAAACTGTTACGTTACCTGATACTCCGTTAACGTTACTTGAGAACTCAACGATATCTGCTGATGTGTTAGAACATACAGAACCATATATTGTAATATATGCATCTGAACCGTCATGTACTAGCAATACTTCAACTGATTGATAACCGTCATCACCTGATGCTGAGAACACATATTTTGCTGTTCTGTAATCAGTAGGATCAAACTCGTCAACTACAGTGTTTGTAGATACAGCAACGTTTGAACGTTGTGTACCGAAAGATACTGCTTTAATTTCGCCTGTAGATTCTACAGATGTTAATGTGCCAACACTTGTAATATTTGGCTGAGCCGCTGTTGTTACAGTACCGGCGGTTGTTGCCTCGCCGACTGAACCTGTAACATTAGCACCTGCTACTGAGTTAGCAACTGCCGCAAATGACACTTGACCAGTTACGTTTGCACCTGCAACTGCGTTTGCTGTATCTGCGAATGCTACTTCACCAGTAACGTTAGCACCTGCAAGAGAAGATAAACCGCCACCATCACCGTAGAACTTACCAGTTGATACTGTAATGTTACCGCTTATATCTAAGTTGCTAGTAGCACTGTCAAATGTAAAGTCAGCACTTGCACCAAAGTCATCAGCATTGTTAAACTGTACTTGAGTGTTTGAACCAGCTGGCTCTTGTAAGTCCCAAGGATTTCCGTTTGCATAGTATAAGTTGTCTGTTTTAACTCCACCAAATGTACCGTTACCAGTAACACTTAACGAACCTAATGTACCAACAGATGTAATATTTGGCTGAGCCGCTGTTGTTAATGAACCGCCTAATGTTGTTGCAGTAATATCATTTGTTGCACTCATGTTGTTAGCAGAAGCATTGCCTGTTACTGCTAAACTTGTAAGAGTACCAACAGAAGTAATATTTGGTTGAGCCGCTGTTGTTAATGAACCAGCAACTGTTGTGAAACTACCACCTGTTGCTGAAACGTTACCAGCGCCTACGTTACCTGTTACATCTAATGAACCTAATGTGCCAACACTTGTCAAACTTGAATCTGTGATGTTTGAAGAAAGTGTTGAACCAGTTAAGTTAGCGGCGTTGGCTGCGATTGCTACGTTAGCAGCCGCTGTCAATTGACCCTGTGCGTTAACAGTAAATGTAGCAACTGCATCGCCTGAGCCGTATGCCTGTGCTGTAACAGTTGTGTTGCTAATTGAAAATTCAGTACCGTTTAATGTTAAGCCAGTTCCTGCTGTGTATGTACCAGCACCTGAGAACTGAACAAAGTTAACTGGATCAGTACCAACTGTTGCTACTGGGTCAGTCATTACCCAACCAGTATCATTATATAATGTGCCTTGTTGAACAAATACGAAGTCACCACCAGCCATTTCAGTTGGTGTGTTAAAGTCGTCCGCTCTTGTTAGAACAGTTGAACTTGTATAGACATAGATACCGTTGTGTGCTGAGTTTGTTTCATCTTTGATAATAATACGATCATCAGTTGATAATGTAACACCGTCAATTGCTGTTAATGTTGCGCCAGAAATTGTAAGAGTTGCTCCAACACCTGATGTGCCATTGTCATATGCTACAGTACCACCAGACATTGTTGCCAATGTATCTGTAGATGCGGCAACTGCTGGTGCATGTACATGCAAGCCTTGTGCAATATCATCTACGTATTGTTTTGTGGCTGCGTCACCTGATTGAGTTGGAGTTGCAACGTTAGCAATTCTTCCGCCCCAAACGTCTGTGACACCAGTGCCTGTAGGTCTTAATTCGATGTTTTGATCAGTGCCTGTTGCACGAACAGAAACACCTGATGTTCTACCTTGAATAATATCAGTAATTAGGTTAGCCTGTGTTGTAATATCACCTGATGCGGATAGGGAACTCAAAGTACCGACACTAGTAATATTTGGCTGAGAAGCAGTTGTTAAACTACCACCTACTGTTGTAAACGAGCCATCGGTTGCAGAAATATTACCGGCGCTTGCGTTGCCTGATACTGTTAGTGAACCTAATGTACCAACACTAGTAATATTTGGCTGAGAAGCAGTTGTTAAACTACCGTTTACTACAGTAAAGTCACCTGTACCACCTGAAACGTTGCCTGTTGCTACGTTACCTGATACTGATAGGACGCCTGTTACTTTGTTAAATGTAAAGCCTGCGGCTCCTGCAAACGAACCAGAATCATTAAACTGGACTTGGGTATTACTACCACCTGCATTTGCGAAAGTATATGGTGTGCCGTTTGCATAGTAGATATCGTCAGTTAATAATCCACCTGCTGAAATGTTACCTGTTACTGACAATGTTGATAGTGTACCAACACTTGTAATGTTTGGCTGTGCGGCAGTTGTTACAGTATTAGCAGTAGATGCATGAGTTGCATTTGCTACCGTACCTGTAACATTTGCGCCAGCAATGCTAGATAATGATGATCCATTACCGCTAAAAAAGTTTGCTGTTGCTAAATTTCCTAAAGAAGCGTTTACTGTAATAATATTACCTGTAGCCGCATCAATAGTGGCTGATCCAACCGTTAAGCCGTTTTTGACTACGAAATTTCTAGTTGACATTTTTTAAGTTCCCCAATATGACTAAGTTTTTAAACTTATAATTTTCCCATTAATCAGGTACATACGTAGCCATCAAGTTCATACTAGTAGAACTATTGACTGGTGTTGCTCTAAGCAGTACGTTACCTGAAGTAAGTACAGTGCTTAAAGTAACCAAATCACTTCCGGTTGTTGACAGGCTACCATATACTGTGATAATACTATTTATACCATCATGCACTAAAAGCACTTCTAACGCTTGATATCCTGTACTATCGGACACTTTAATTGTGTACTTGACAGATCGATATGTAGAAGCACTAAAAGTATCGATGGTTGTGTTTGAAGAACCCACTGAAATCGCGGTTCTACTACTATAAAAATCATCTACAGACAATGTAGTTGCTTGTAAATTATCAGCACTTACATTACCTCTAGCGGTAAGAGTCTTACCTGTACCACACATTACAATATTAGCAGATAAACCAATGTTTACATCAGTAATACCGGATGTAAATATACCTGCTGTTTGTGTAGTATTACTTACAACAATTGTTCCTGCGCCAGGTGGCATGCCAAATTGCATAGTACCTGATGAAGCAATAATTGTATTTCCTTTAACATTTCCAGTTACGTTTGCTGTACCAGAAATATTTACATTTGATATATTAGCAGTACCTGTTAATGTTAGTAATTGTGACGAATCTTCGTATGTTAAATTAGCACTACCACCAAATGTTTCGTTGTCGTTGTATTGAATATAGTTATTAGAGCCTCCTGGGTCACCACCAAAGTTTACTGGGGTTCCATTAGCATAATAAAAATTGTCTGTTTTAACACCTGATGCCGCTACGTTACCAGAAGAAGTAATATTTGCACCAGAAATATCTCCATCAGCAGAAATCGTAACTACGTTACCGGTGCCTGCCAAGTTAAATGCAACTCCTGCATTGGCTACAACTTGAATATTTGAAGTGCCATTTGCAATCATTGATGTATCGACTGCATCAGCACCTTTTATTGTTAATGTGCCGCCTTCTGCGTTAGTGAATACTAAATTACCGTCTTCGTTTTCTGTAATCGTAGAATTACCTAAGATGATAGTATTACCAGAAAGATATAAGTTATTCCATCTGCTTGAATCAGAGCCTAAACTATAAGTGTTGCTTGCGGCTGGTATAATGTCTCCGCTAAGATTGATATTGCCGGGAACTGCTACATTACCAGAATTAATATCAAATGTAAATCCTGTATTGCCGTAGAAAGTACCGTTGTTATCAAAATAAATCTGAGAAGTTTCAGCGTTTGCTGATACACCAACTTCGATTAACACGCCTTCAACATCTATTGTGCCGTCAATTTCGATTGGTTGAGAGAATAAGCCTTGTAAATTTTCTGCAACTGTGTATGTTTCAGAATTAGCAATGTAGTACGGCATTGTTGCCGCTTCGTATCCAGATGCAGAATCTCCGAATGATAAAACACCATTTCCGTCAGTTTTTATTACCTGACCGTTAGCACCACCTGTGATCGTTATGTTACCGATAGCACCTAAGTCAGATAATGCTGTAACTGTTAAACCATTTGCTGATACATTAGCATTAGCATCAATAACATCTACTGGAGAATATCCAACCGAAAAACCACTTTGCGAATTAAATTTACGAATAGCCATAATTAAATGTACCTATATTGTGTAACCCATTGTGTTGAGTTAGTTGTTGTTGGTGTTGCCAACAACTCTATATTCGATCCATTAATATTAACCGCTAATGAACCGGTTGATCCAACTAAAAATGCTTGTCCGTATATACTATAATCAACATTGCTACCGTCTGTTACGGCTAATACTGTTGCTACACTTGTATTTCCAGATGTTGCATCTCTTCCCTTAACTAAAAATTCTACGCCTGATATTCCTGATACAGCAAAACTTGCAATGGCTGTTTGTGAAGTCGCTGCCGTGTTAACTGTTGCACCTTGGATTGCTGTTACTTGACTTGGACCCAATGTAAATGGTCCAGCAACATCTAAAGTGCCATCAATGTTTGCTCCAGTACCTGTAAAGATAGCAATATCTGCATTACCTGAAACACCAATCGTAACATTGCCGTCTGAGGCTGGAATATTTACGTTAGATGTACCATTAGCAATGCCTGATAGACTTAAGCCAACAACATTGGCTGCTTGGATATTTGATAATCCGCCACCGTCACCATAGAAGGCGCCAGTTGCAACAACTACATTACCAGAAACTGATAAGTTGTTGGTAGCACTATCAAAAGTTAAGTTTGCACTTGCACCGAAATCATCATTATCATTAAACTGAATTTCAGTGTTGCTACCTGCGGCTTCTTGTAAATCCCAAGGTTGACCATTCGCATAATATAAATTATCTGTTAAAACTCCGCCGGCGCCTACATTACCGCTGAAGTTAGCAGTATTGCCTGCAACATCATTATTAAATGTTACTAAGCCACTGCTGAAAATTACGTTACCACTAAAGTTTGCAGTGTTTAATGATGCTTCGGTGTTGATTGTGATTGTGTTACTAATAATGTTTGTAGAAACATTGACATTAGTAATGTTTGCAGTTGGAACTGTTAATAAGTTAGTAATGTTTGCATTATTACCAAATACAGTTCCGTTTGCTGTAATATTATTACTTGCTACAATATTTGCGGCTACTGTTAAGTTACCGTCAATGTTAGCAAGATTTGAAACGCTTAAATTATTAGCAGTTAAGTTACCTGATACTTCTAAACTTGTACCAGTGGCTGCGCCGATGTTTGGTGTTGTAAATACTGCGCCAGATTTAACTACAACGTTACCACCTGTGATAGTTGTTGTGATTTCATCTACGTTAACTGAGAATTCTGTGCCGTTTAATGTAAGACCTGGACCTGCTGTAAATGTACCAGCACCTGAGAACTGTACCCAATTAACTGGATCTGTACCAACAGTTGTGACTGGGTCGGTCATTACCCAGCCTGTGTCATTATATAATGTACCCTGTTGAATGAATGTAAAGTCACCACCTGCCATTTCAGTTGGTGTATCAAAATCATCTGCTCTTGTTAGAACGGTTGAACTTGTATAAACATAGATACCATTATGTGCTTGATTTGATTCATCTTTGATCAAAATTCTATCACTTGAAGATAATGTAATTCCGTCAATTGCTGTAATAGTAGATCCTGAAATTGTTAAAGTAGCGCCGACACCTGCTGTTCCATTATTATAAGCAACAGTACCACCTGACATAGTTGCAAGAGTATCAGTCGATGCTACGATACAAGGTGCATGTACGTGTAATCCTTGTGCAATATCATCAACATACTGCTTAGTAGCGGCGTCGGTTGATGCTGTTGGAGTTGCAAGAGATGTAATTCTGTGATTTGTAACGTCTACGTTACCTGTACCACTGGGTGTAAGTACGATATCTTCGTTTGTGCCTACTGCACTAAGTGTGAGATTTCCAGTAGGAGCAGTAATAGTGTCAGTTACTAAGTTACCTGTCGTAGTTTGACCTAAAATAGTTGCATTCGCACCGTCGATATTACCATTTGCTGTTACTGTACCATTAGCAAGAATGGCGCCTGACTGAATAGTATTTCCTGTGCCAGTAACTACAATGCCAGTATCTGTAATTAATAATACGTTTGCATTGCCTGTAGCAGTAATACCGATGTTGCCGTCTGTGTATACTAAAACATTGCTGTTACCGTTCGCTAGTGGGCCTACTAAATTACCTGCACTAACATTACCTATAACATTAGTGTCATTAGCAACATTAACGTAATTAGCGATTGCTAAGTTACCTAAATCAGCATTATCTAATATTACATTGCCTGTTAATGTTAGAATATTAGATACATAGTCCCAACTAAATGCGTTACTACCAACAGCAGAACCGTTAGCACTATAAATGACTGCTTTATTAGGAGCAGAAATTGTTAAGTTACCAGAAATGTTACCTATAAAATTAGGTGCTACAATGTTTGCTGTTGAAGTGACTACTCCATTGCCATCTGGTTGTAAATTAATATTACCATCTGTAGTTGTACTTGATATTGTAGTACCATCAAAGTTTAGATCGCCAATATTTGTGTTGCCGGGTAAGTTTGTAACACCTGTTAAACCAATGTATCTATAACCAACTACATAAAGAACTTTG
>Ga0208899_1000989_pt1 | contig 20721 bp, 33 predicted proteins | sample VirMetDEL_Nov_24_FD_184518 | JGI IMG/M metagenome (GOLD analysis project Ga0208899, IMG submission 184518) | Aqueous microbial communities from the Delaware River and Bay under freshwater to marine salinity gradient to study organic matter... | ecosystem: Environmental > Aquatic > Marine >... | reverse complement strand
CTATCTTGGTACTGCAGTATTATTAGTAATCCGATAGCTGTTACTATCAATCCTAATGCAAACCCTATTACAAACATCATCATCATAGTTTTTACTCCTGTTGTTGTCGTCGTAAGTTCACGACGGTTAGTTAATTAATTTATTGTCTGGGTCAAATGTAAGCTCAGAGGCTTCAATATAAGGTGTTGATATATAAGCCAAGTCGTAACCCATATCACCATAGCACTCTTCTTGTATGTCCTTAGTTTCTTCACCCACTCGTAGAAAACAAGCCGACATATCAAAATTATCACTATCACAATAATGACTTGCTTTGCCAATAATATGATTATAACTCTGTACCCATTTGTCTGTGTCGTACCACTTGACATCAGAAAAATGCACATACAAAGAGCAGTTTTTCATATCAATACCCTCTTCATCGCCAACCCCCTCGCCTTTATTACCATTCGTAAGGTCTTTCATAGCCATATCACATTTAGAGTCAGCTTTGAGTTCAGCAATAAACAAGTGCCAATCTTTAACACTTTTTTCATCATTGTTATCCATTTGTATAGCTATAACAACTTCACTACGATAACCCATTATAACCCCCCTACTCTATGCACATAGAGTCCTATTCCACAAGACACCATAACCAATAGTGGTATGAGTACAAGTATCGTTAGTTTTATATATAGTATAAATTCATTCATTTGACACCCCCTCTCGTTCTTCGGCTTTCCTGTCTACAAGTTCAAGCATAGCTCCGTCAATATCAGTCGTAATATCTACTCTATACTTCTCGCACATATTACAAAACTCGTTGACTGAAAGTTCGCCTAGTTGTGTGAATATATCTTCTTTTACTTCATCATTATTAAAATTACTCATCTCTCACTACCTCTCTATATAGTTTATTTACATACTTCCTACGATACATACAGTTATTATCAATACAAAACTGTATAAACTTCTTGTTTAATCGTGCTACTTTCATAGTCTTTTTATCTCTAAGTATAGCTCTCATAAACACTTCCTTTGCTATTGTGTCTTGCTCTTGCATACACACCACAGCATAATTTATATCATCATGCGTTGTTATCATTTGTAACTCTCCCATTCGTCTGGTATTAATTGTTTAATATCTATTTTAAATTCTTCTTCCATATTACTGTAAAAATAATCTGTAAGTTTATGAACTACTTTACCTGTCAAGTATTTATATTTTAAGTCCATTCGTAAAAGAATTTCTGTAGTCTGTTGTGATATTTTCGTAAACCTTTCAAACTCAAGAACTCGTATTGAGTATTTTTCCAAATATTGCACTAATACTGAAGTATCTACTCTTATTCTACTGTACTTACCATCTTTTAATTTATACCTTTGCCTAATTATTGGGTGCTGTTTTTTAGGCTCGTCATCAATTTTGTTATAATTTTCATGGTGTTTCATTTGTATATTTTTCATTTGTATACCTAATTTTGTATCAATTTCGGTAGTTAAAATGTTCATTTGTATCTCTCCCTTAGTAATGATTTATCGCTGACTACAACATAGTTGGATTTGTGCATTGGTACAATCGTATGCTTTACTTTTAGAGCTTGATGTTCGCCACACTCCATACAAATATCGTACCCAGCTTGTAATCTTTTCTTACTGTATGGACTCCCACAGTCAGAGCAGATTGGTCGTATTGATTTACTCATAGTTATTTCTCCCATTGAATTGTATATACTCTAATTCCCATATTGCGTTTTAAATGTTCCTCTACGACTTCTAGTTCTAGGTCATTCGCTTTCGCCTCAATAGAAATCTTGTTGTTTACCTTATCTATAATAATGTCAAAGTCTGGATTGCCATATTCTTTATCAAGTTGTAGGTCATCTCTGATTTTGTCAATCATCACAGCAACACTCGTTGCAAAGTTTAATGCGTTTTGAGTATCTTCTAAGTTTGCGTTGTTTAATAATTTACTCATAGTTTTTTCTCCTGTCGTCGTGAACTTACGACGAACTGTTAAATAAGAATGCAACCTCTTGTGTTGCTTTGCGTTCCATATACTTCATCAAAGAGCCACATCTTGTGTACTCTTTCATCTCGTGAGTATTTAGCCAACACTCAATCGGCTCACTAGGTCTACATTGTGATTGATGTTTTGATGTTGACATTGAGTATCTATCTTCGTTGCCTACCCATATCCCAGCTTGTCGGTCATAGATATACATTGGGAAGTGATAGCCATAGCTGTATACGACATATAACCCCTCGTCATCAAATGACACTTTATTTTCTGCAAAGGTATTGCTACCCTCAAAGACTTTCAGCTCGTCAACATATTTACTTGCGTTTTTGTTTGCTACTTTCATAGTTTTTACTCCATAGTTTTATTAGTTGCTCGTCGTCAGCTTACGACGAGAGTGTGTTAGTGATAGATACAAAATCTAGCTATGTTTCTACCACTATGACTATTATACTATATGTAAAGTTATATGTATAGTTTGTAATCCATTTATTTACAACTAAATGAATTGAGATAAAAATACACTATGGCAGGATAAAAGGATATATACTGTGCGTACAAGTAATCTTGATACACAATTTATGGATAGCATAGAGGGTCTATGTTATTGCCACTATCTAAATCTCACTATCGTATGAAAGTTAACTCTCAGGGTGCTACGGGGAGATAGACTATTTTATTATTATATAAATCTCACTATCATATAAAACTTAATTCTTTGCCCAGCGTAGACAGTCTATGTTATTGCCACTATCTAAATCTCACTATCATATAAAACTCTCGGCTAAGGGGGATTTTGAGGGGTTAGCTATTCTATGGTAGTCCATAACGCACAGCGATAGATATATAAGTTTTATCCTGCCATTTTGTATTTCGTGTTTTAGTGTCGCTATCTAAATACTTAGTGGGAATTTTTTGGTACGCTGAACCTAATCAATGTATCTATGGTAGTCCATAACGCACAGCGATAAATACATAGTGAGAGCCAGTCTGAGATGCGATTGGCTTTAGTGTCGCTATCTAAATACTTAGAGGGCTTTCCCATCTCAACCCCAGCTCACTTACTGTACATATTATAGTAGAAACTTTACTTATAGAAAAACATAGTGAGAAGCCTCACGGGATTTAGTGTACTTTTTGGATTCAAAAAACTGGTTATTCCAAAATCATAACTTATTGTTTTTATTATAGTTCGTCGTCAGTCGGCGACGGTTCTCGGTTCCAAAAGGGGTTAACTTTACTTATAGAACTGGAACTGGACTTATTGTCTTATGTAAAGTAAACTTAAGTGGTTGTAATTCTTAGTATTCTTATAGTTATATTATATTATATATTAGTTTATTTTACTTATTTTTTCTCCAGTTCCTAAGTTCCTAGTTTTTTGATAGGACATTACCTTTTTGCAACAAGTAATCCCACTGCGAAAACAAGAGGCTTGACCACAGAAAAACCAAAAGTTACTCACTATCTAAAAAAAGTAGGAACTACGGAACTGGTGTTACATATCAAATACTTAAGTGGGAACTAAAATGGGAACTGAAGAGAACTTAAAATAAAAAAATAGGAACTGAACTCACTATCTTAGTAAACAGCCGATTTGAAAACTGGTTACATAAAAAAACTGGTTATTAATTCTAAAAACAACTTGACATAAACTTAAGTTTACATATAACTCACTTTCTAAGCTCTCACTATCTTAGAACATTCGGAACTGGCGACAAAATTTGAGCCAAAAAAAAGGGTGATTAGATTTCTCTAACCACCCTAAAAGACTTCCTTGTCAAGTCCTAATTACTTAATGAACTTTTTGTTAGTCTCAATAGCTTTATTGATATCAGCTAACATTAAAAGAGCATAATCCTTGTCAATCGTACCTTTCTTCTTAGCATTCTCAATTCTCTTATGTTGTGCAATAAGATTAATTTCAGTTTGCAATTCAAAGGATTTTTCTTCGTCGTCGCTTGACGACGGCTTAGCAGGGTCAACCGCAAGTTTAATCCAAGTTTTAAAACGACCGCCAATAAACTTGAATAACTCACGACGAACACCTGAAAATCCTACTTTGTCGGACATTATAGCCGAATATATTTCCGCTCCATTCGGTTGAGTTTTCCATTTTTTTTCGTCCCATAATACCTTAGTAATCGTCAAGTCAACCTCAGTATCACCGATTTTCTGTTTACCGAATTTGGACATATGTTCATCTTTATTTGCCCATTCAACCGCTAACAATTTAGTTACATCATTATAAAATGACACACTTTCCTTGTTACCCTTAGAATGCTTATGCAAAGTCTTTTCGTGCCATTTCGGCATTAAAGTATTTAGCTTTCTTACTGCACTTGTAACACTCATAGCAATTTCTTGCTGTTTATTTTCCGCCGATAATATATCGGATATTGCTTTTCTTACTGTACTCATAGTATTTTCCTATTGTTGTCGTCGTCATCTCACGACGAAGTTTTAGTTGTGTACATCATATATAAGTATGTACGGTTTATGGTTGTATAATGTTGCTAACCATATCCCCTATTATACGCTTATAGTTGTATATGTAAAGTTTTAAATACATTTAGTTGTAAGTTATTGATTTTATTAAGAAATTCCCGTCGTAAATTGACGACGATATCTTAAAAAACTGGTTATTTTGAGCCCACCCAGACCCAACCCAGCAAAATTTTTTTGTCCGCACACAGTCTCTACTACACTGAAATGGACATAAATAATAGGCAAAATATGTAAAGCCAAAGACCTACCCTCGTTATATGTAAAGTAGCCCCCTTATGAATTAAAAAGGCAAATCAAAAAAATTTTCTGCAAAATTTTCAAAAACCAAGGTATACTGGTTGAAGCCATAAAGCATGGGAAAAAAGCTTACCTAAGTTTCAACACAGGAGGCAACATGTATTTGATTGCAAAGATAATGGCAGCCCACCCACACCGTAAGATTAACGGACAGTATAGAAGGTTATACTATCGTGGAGTGATGCCACATAAACTATAGACAAAAAAATCCCTAACACCAGGCTAGGGAAAAGGTAATGACGACAACTCGAGGATGAGTTTTATTTAGGAGTCATTACATAGGGGTTATTCTATAATCTCCAGTTCGTACATTTCTACTATACAAGATTTTAGTATTAAGTCCAGCCCACCCCAGCCGCCATCGGAAGTGTAGGTGTTGCATAATTTTACGCACTCTTTATCTTGATGCAGTAGGTAGCCAATACTGTAGGCTAGTATATGTTTTTCTTTGGTTATCTCTTCTACACTTTGCCAAGAAGCATTCCCTGTGTGGTCTTTCCAGACTACAATAAATAAAGGGTAATTTGGTTTATTCGTTTTCATCTTCTACGACAACCAGATGAGGCTTAGACTCAGGCTCAGGCTCAGGTTTGTCTACAACATCTCCTGCTAATATACGCTTTATCATACTTATATTTTTTAGTATATCTTTAGGGTGTACTTCAATGTGAGTTATGTTGTTTATATCAGTGTGAATAATTTGTGCTTCTGGTTCAGCTAAGAGTCCTTTGATGTATAAATTATAATATGCATTCTCAAATTTTTTCTTAGTATCATAAGATAAGCCTAAGTAATAGTAGATAAACTTATGCTCGTCTTCTTGGGTCTCTATATCAAATAAATCTAAATATAGAACACCTTCTTTATTTATGTCCATTCTCATAATAAATCCTCATAGTATTTTGTTGTCAACACTTATATTATATATTATACTCGCAGTAAGTAAAGTAAGCTGCAATTAATGTACATAGGTGTAAACAGCGACACATGCAAGATAATTCTGAACATCCAGTTATTATACCTCATATTGAAGACAATATTGAATTGCCTAAGAATGCCCGTGAGGCCTTACCCGACATGTCTCCCGAACAAGAACTCAGTATGAGGTCTAATACCGTTAAGCTTATATCAGACTTAGCGGGTGAAACGATAGAACCCTCACAAGATAATATGGAAGAAGCAGAAGAAGTTGCTAAACAAATGATGGTAAACCCTGAGTTAAAACCAGATTTTGGTACTTACCCTAATGAAACGATAGCCTATCTTGCTGGTATGGTGGCACAAACTAGCCACATGGTAGCTAAAGACCTAGCGGATATAAAGCTTACTGTACTAAATGGTCTACTACAAGAAGCAACTCTAGCAAAATCATCACGAGAACGTATTGCCGCATTCAAGGCTGTAGGTGAAATAGACGGAGTTGACGCATTTAAAAGAAAAACTGAGGTAACTCACATAACTAAGTCAGGTGATGAGCTAGAGAAAGAACTATTAGCTACTATTAATGAACTAAAAGGCAAAGTTATTCACACTAAAGAAGTGGTTGAAGTAGAAGACATTGAGGTAGATGATGATTAGCCCTAAAGATTTAGAGTTATTAGAACAAGCACTCCCTCAGATGAGCGAAACAGAGAGACAACGCAACTTAAAATTACTATTAGACTACAAAAAAGAGCTTGTTAAAGAAGCTGGTGGTAAAACTTTTTTAGAATTTATTAAACACGTCTATCCAGACTACAAAGTAGGAGCACATCATGCAAAACTTGCTAAATTATTTGAAGAAATCGCTGAAGGAAAGCGTAAAAGGGTTATTGTTAATATTGCACCTCGTCATGGGAAGAGTGAGCTTATATCTTATCTCGCTCCTGCGTGGTTTTTGGGAAGACACCCTGCAAAAAAGGTCATCATGGCTTCGCACACTGCAGATTTGGCTGTCAACTTTGGTCGTAGAGTTCGAAATTTGGTTGGTTCGGACTCGTACAAAGATATATTCCCAGATGTCTCGCTACAAGCAGACTCTAAGTCAGCGTCCCGTTGGGGTACGAACTTTAATGGCGAGTATTTTGCTATTGGTGTTGGTGGTGCCTTGGCTGGTCGTGGGGCCGACCTATTCATTATTGACGACCCTCACTCGGAGCAAGACGCTAAGTTAGGAAAGTCTGATGTTTTTCTCCCAGCTTGGGAATGGTTTCAATCTGGACCCCTACAACGTCTAATGCCAGGTGGTGCTATCATTGTAGTGATGACTCGATGGTCTAAATTAGACTTGACAGGGCAAATTGTTAACCAAATGATTAAGAATGATGAAGTAGACAACTGGGAAGTAGTAGAGTTTCCAGCAATATTAGAAGAGAAAGGAAAAGAAGTAGCTTTATGGCCTGAGTTCTGGCCAGTAGAAGAACTACAGTCTAGAAGAGCAGCCTTAGACATAAGATATTGGAACGCTCAGTACATGCAGAACCCGACTTCAGAAGAAGGGGCACTTATTAAGAGAGAATGGTGGAATATATGGGAAAAAGAAAACCCACCCAGCTGTGAATTTATTATAATGACGCTTGATGCTGCTCAAGAAGCTAATAACCGTGCTGACTACAACGCCCTAACTACATGGGGTGTATTTATGAACGAAGAAACAAACAATTATAATATAATATTATTAGATGCTATTAAAAGAAGGTTAGAGTTCCCAGAACTTAAAGAGTTGTGTCTTGAAGAGTATAAAGCATGGGAACCAGACTCATTTGTAGTGGAAAAAAAGTCAAACGGGGCTGCACTTTACCAAGAGTTTAGACGTATGGGCATTCCTGTAGGAGAGTTTACACCAGGCAAAGGACAGGATAAAATTAGTAGAGTAAATGCAGTATCTGATTTATTTAATTCAGGCATAGTATGGGCACCAGACAGAAGGTGGGCACATGAAGTGATTGAAGAGTGTAATGATTTTCCTGCAGGTGCAAATGACGACTTAGTGGATGCGACAACCCTTGCACTAATGCGGTTTAGACAAGGTGGATTTATTAGGTTGCCAAGTGACGAAGAAGATGATATACCAAGTTTTAAAAGGTATAATCATAAACGTCTATATGTTATTTAACAACGGAGATAATTATGTTATATCAATTTATAAGAGAGAAAATTAAATGGTTAAAAAAACTACACAGTCAATACAATTTAATAATAAATATTGTGCTGGTTATATTAGTACTCATCTGTATTTTTTAGGAAAAAATTATGGCACAAGATAATAATGTTGATAAGGGTCTATACGAAGCTCCAAAAGGTATGGAAGAATTGGCTCAGAATGAGTCTGAACTAGAAATAGAAATAGTAGACCCTGATGAAGTCAACATTAGTGTTGATGGCATGGAAATAAACATTGACCCTGACCGTATGGAAGATGATGAATTTAATCTTAACCTTGCGGAAGAAATGGAAGATGATTTACTTAATGAACTAGCAGATGATTTAATAGAAGATTATTCAGGTGATGTAAATTCAAGAAAAGATTGGCTAGACACTTATGTTGATGGGCTAGACCTTTTAGGTTTAAAACTAGAAGACAGAAGTGAACCGTGGGAAGGAGCATGTAATGTCTACCACCCACTACTAACAGAAACTCTTGTCAAGTTCCAAGCAGAAACTATGACAGAAACATTCCCAGCTTCAGGTCCAGTAAAGACACAAATCATTGGTAAAGAAACTGATGAATGTAAAGATGCAGCGGCTCGTGTACAAGAGAACATGAACTATCAGTTGACTGAAAAGATGACTGAGTACAGACCAGAACACGAAAGAATGTTATGGGGTTTAGGTCTTGCAGGTAATGCATTTAAGAAAGTCTATTATGACCCTAACTTAGAACGTCAAGTGTCTATGTATATTCCTGCAGAAGATATAGTTGTACCTTACGGTGCATCTGATTTAGAAAGTGCAGAAAGAGTTACTCATGTAATGCGTAAGACACAAAATGAGTTACGTAAATTACAAGTAGCAGGATTTTATAAAGATGTAGATTTAGGTGAACCAACTTATGACTTAGATGATGTAGAGAAAAAGATAGCCGAGAAGATGGGCTTTAGTGCTACAACTGATAGTCGTTGGAAAATATTAGAGATGCATGTTGACCTTGACTTAGAAGGTTACGAAGATGAACAAGATGGAGAGAAAACAGGAATAGCATTACCTTATGTAGTAACTATAGAAAAATCTACTAACACAGTTTTAGCTATTAGACGTAACTGGAGTCAAGATGATAAGACTAGACAAAAACGTCAACACTTTGTGCATTATGGTTATGTCCCTGGTTTTGGTTTTTATCACTTTGGTTTAATACATCTAATAGGTGCGTTTGCTAAATCAGGTACTATGATATTAAGACAACTTGTAGATGCAGGTACACTATCTAATTTACCAGGCGGGTTTAAGTCTAGAGGTTTACGTATCAAAGGTGATGAAACACCTATATCTCCAGCTGAGTTTAGAGATGTAGATGTACCATCAGGTAGTATTAGAGATAATATATTACCGCTCCCTTATAAAGAACCAAGTCAAGTTCTTAATCAACTAATGAATCAAATTATTGATGAGGGTAGAAGATTTGCTAGTGCAGCTGATTTAAAAGTTTCTGACATGTCAGCTAATGCTCCTGTAGGAACAACACTTGCTATCTTAGAAAGAACACTAAAAGTTATGTCTGCAGTTCAAGCTCGTATTCATCATTCAATGCGACAAGAACTAAGATTACTCAAAGGTATTATTAGAGATTTTACTCCAGAGGATTATGCATATACTCCTGAGACAGGTTCAAGAGAAGCTAAACAAAGTGATTATGATAAGGTAGAAGTCATACCTGTTAGTGACCCTAATGCTGCAACTATGTCACAAAAAGTAGTTCAGTACCAAGCGGTTATGCAGTTAGCACAACAGAACCCAGACATCTACGACATGGTAGAACTTAATCGTCAGATGTTAGATGTACTTGGTGTTAAGAACGCAGAAAAATTAATACCACAAAAAGATAATATGAAACCTATGGACCCTGTTACAGAGAACATGAATATTATTAATAGTAAACCTGTCAAGGCATTTATTTATCAAGACCACGAGGCACATATTAAAACTCATTTAGCATTTATTAACGACCCTAAAGTTAGAGAGCTTATAGGACAAAGTCCAAACGCTAATAAAGTTTTTGCAGCTATGGAAGCACATATTGCAGAACATATTGCCTTTGCATATAGAAATAAAATTGAAGAAGAGCTTGGAGCTCCTCTACCACCTCCAGGTGAACCATTACCTGAAGATGTGGAAGTTGAACTATCTAGACTTGTTGCTAAATCAGCTGACCAGCTATTACAAAAAAATACTGCAGAAGCTAAACAAGAACAGATTGCTCAACAACAGCAAGACCCACTAATACAGATGCAACAACAAGAGCTTCAAATTAAACAAATGGAAGCTCAAGCAAAAGCTAAGAAAATGACCGATGATGCTACTCTTGATGTAGCAAGACTTCAGTTAGAAAAAGATAAACTAGAGTCACAAGAAAGAATCGCTGGTGCCAAGATTGGTGCTGACGCAGTCAATCATCAAAAAGATTTGGATGCAAAAGAATTTATGGAAGGCACTAAATTAGGTGCGGAAGCCGTAAAGCAACAGAAGGAACGTAATAATACGCAAACTTAAAAACAGGAGAGAATGATGGACGAAACGTTAAAAGTTCTCGCTAGTCAATTAGGCGAGGAAGAGCAACGCATGAAAGATGATATGGCACAAGGTAGAGCTGAAGAGTACGCACAATATATGCACGCATGTGGTGTTATCAGAGGCTTTCAAGTAGCTCAAGGTCTTATTGCTTCTATGATGAGAAATATGGAGGAAGATGATGAGTGAAATACAAACGCCAGTTAAAGAAATAGTATCAGCATCAGGTGCACCAATAAGTCCACCACAAACAGATGTTGAAGATACTAAACCCGCACAATTACCTGATGTTAAAGGCTATCGCATATTATGTGCAGTTCCTCAGGTAGAAGATTCTTACAAAAGTGGGATACTCAAATCTGATAAAACAAAAAACATTGAAGAACATTCAACAGTTGTTTTATTTGTGATGAAATTAGGAGACACAGCTTATAAAGATGAAGCTCGTTTCCCAACAGGTCCTTGGTGTAAAGAAGGAGACTTCGTTATTACTAGGGCATATTCTGGAACTCGAATCAAAATTTTTGGTAATGAGTTTCGCATTATTAATGACGACACAGTAGAAGCCGTAGTGGATGACCCACGTGGCTACGAACGTGCATAAATGGAGAGTAAAGATGGCAAAGATAATCAATGAAATTCCTGCAGAATTAGAAATGGAAGGAGAAGAAGTTGAGGTAAAGGTTGACGCAGCTGAAAAGGTTGCTTCTGAGGAGAAGACAGGTGATGTTGAAGTTGCTCAAAAAGCTCCTAAAAAAGAAGCTGCCCCTGTACAAGAGGAGTTAGAATTTGATATAGAAGTAGAAGATGATACTCCTAAAGCCGACAGAAACAGAGACCCTTTACCTGAGAATATTAAAGAAGAGCTTGAAGCTGATACTTTGGATGAATACTCAGATAGAGTAAAACAACGTATGGGTCAACTTAAAAAAGCTTGGCATGACGAAAGGCGTGAAAAAGAAGCTTCTGTTAGACGTGAAAAAGAAGCTGAAAGAATAGCTAAATTTCAAATGCAAGAAAATCAAAAGCTTAAAGAAACCCTTTCAACAGGTGAAGCTGATTATCTTAAAACTCTTCAAGATAAATATACAAATGAATTAGCTATTGCTCAAAGAGAATATAGAGATGCTTATGATTTAGGTGATAGTGAAAAATTAGTAGAAGCTCAAACTAAAATGAACGAAGCTCAATATAAACTAGGTCAAGCTAGTGATAGACAGCCTCAATTTAGTAAAGAGACTTTACAAACCAAAGAAAATACGTTATCTTCAGAGCAAGATACAGTTAGACCAACAGCTCCACAACCAGATGCAAAAGCTCTTGCTTGGCAAGAAAAGAACAAATGGTTTGGACAGGACGAAGAAATGACTTCATTGGCATTAGGACTGCATGAAAAATTAGTTAGAAATGGGATAGACCCATCGTCTGACCAATATTACCGTAGTATAGATAGTACTATGCAAAAACGATTCCCAGAAAATTTTGGGGACACTGATACGTTGGAAGAGGCAAAACCTGCCCAACGCAAACCTTCAACTGTAGTTGCTCCAGCAACGAGGTCAACTGGCCCAAAAAAGGTTAGATTGACTAAAACACAGTTAGCTTTAGCAAAGAAATTCAAGCTAACACCAGAGCAATATGCACGTGAATTAATTAAAACGGAGAGTACAAATGGATAATAAAGTTAAAAATCGCACAAGTAGAGAAGCAGTAACTCGTGAAGAGACTGAAGTTCGAAATAAACAATGGGAACCTCGTTCAACATTACCAGAAATCAAGCATGAAGCTGGCTGGGCGTATCGTTGGGTTCGAGTATCATTGGTGAATGAAGCTGATAATCTAAATGTATCTTCCCGTATGCGTGAAGGCTGGGAACCTGTGAAACATTCAGAGCACCCAGAAGTAAATTTACCAGCAGACCCTAACTCAAGATTCAAAGACGGTATTGAAGTAGGCGGACTGCTATTATGTAAAATGCCACAGGAAATGGTAGACCAGAGAAATGAATATTTTAAGGAAAAAGCTAGAGCTCAGGAACAGGCTGTAGATAACAACCTAATGAGACAGAACGACCCTAGAATGCCGTTATTTTCTGATAAAAAATCTACTGTGACTAAAGGCAAAAGATAATTTTTTAAGGAGATTATATTATGGCATCAACAGCCGCACCTTACGGTCTTAAGCCCGTAAATTTGATTGGTGGACAGCCTTATGCTGGTTCTACTCGTCAAATTAAAATAGCGTCTGGGTATGGCACTAACATCTTTAACGGGAGCGTTGTATCTATCGTTACAGCAGGAACACTTGAGATAGTAACCACAGTTGGTTCTAACTCTTCAGTTTTCCCTGCAGGAACAGTAGGCGTATTCGTTGGATGTTCGTATACAGACCCTAACTCAAAACAAAAGGTTTTCGCTCAATATTGGCCAACAGGCACAGTAGCATCTGATGCTGTCGGTTATGTTGTCGATGACCCTGATGTAGTATTTCAAGTACAAGCTGATGCGTCAATAGCCCAAGCTGGTCTTGGTGCAAACGCTCCATTAGCTGCAGTACAATCTACATCAACTGGTTCAACTGTGACAGGTAACTCTACTTCAGCACTAGATGCGACAGTAGCGACTACTACACAGGGATTCAGAATTGTTGATTTTGTTGACTCACCAAACTCACAAGTAGGCGATGCTTACACCGATGTGTTAGTGAAGTTCAATATTGCTCAACATTCTTACACTAACGCAACAGGTATATAAAGGAGAATAAACAATGGCAATTTCAAGAGCTCAGTTATTAAAAGAGTTGCTCCCAGGCCTTAATGCTTTATTCGGAATGGAATACAGTCGTTATGGAGAAGAGCACGCAGAAATCTACGAATCTGAAACATCAGAACGTAGTTTTGAAGAAGAAACAAAACTATCTGGTTTTGGACAAGCACCTGTTAAAGACGAAGGTTCAGCCATCGCCTATGACAATGCTCAAGAAGCGTTCACAGCTAGATACAACCATGAAACCATAGCTTTAGGTTTCTCACTAACAGAAGAAGCTGTAGAGGATAACCTTTACGATACTTTATCTGCGAGATACACAAAAGCTTTAGCACGTTCAATGGCTAATACTAAACAAGTAAAAGCTGCGAACATTCTAAACAATGGTTTCTCGGATGCAAATGGTGGAGATGGTAAATCATTATTCGCTACAGACCATCCATTAGTAAACGGTGGTACAAACAACAATACTCAATCAACAGCTGCTGACTTAAACGAGTCATCATTAGAAAATGCGGTTATTCAAATAGCTGCTTGGACTGATGAAAGAGGTTTATTGATTGCTGCGAAACCACGTAAGCTAATTATTCCACCAGCGTTACAATTTGTTGCTACACGTTTATTAGATACTGACCAAAGAGTCGGTACAGCTGATAACGATATCAACGCATTGAAAAACAACGGTGCAATTCCTGAAGGATATGTTATCAATCATTACTTAACTGATACTGATGGATACTTCCTAACAACAGATGTACCAAATGGTATGAAATACTTTGTAAGAACACCATTAACTACATCTATGGACGGTGACTTCGACACAGGTAATGTAAGATACAAAGCCCGTGAAAGATACTCATTCGGTTTTTCCGACCCATTAGGAATGTGGGGCTCACAAGGTGCTTAATAGGCACACTTGAGAGTGTTCAGTTTTTCATAGTTCTGGACACTTACTTTGGAAACCCAGCTAATCTCTCGCTGGGTTTTCTTTTTGCTTTTAATTATTTTTAAAATAGGTATAATTTATCTATCGGGAACAACATAACTTATCTAACTGCCCCCGAACAGACGCATACACGATAGATAAGTTCTAACTTTGTATGGAGATATATAATGGCTACATCAACTTTTTCGGGTCCAGTAGTATCCAAAAATGGATTTATTAACACAGGACCAGGTAATGTCGTAGACGCTGACTCAAGCGTAGCTTTAACAGTCGCTACACACGCAGGCAAAATCGTACATAACGATGCTGCTGGAGCAGTAACTTACACATTACCAGCATTAAATGCAACAGCAGACGGAGCAAGTTCAGGACCAGGTTCTGACATTGACAATTTAAATAACCTTGGTGCTACATTCACAATAGTTAACTCAATAACAAAAACTGGAGACTTAGTAGTTCAAGTTGCAAACTCAAATGATATTATGACTGGTTCAGCGACAATCGTTGACACAGATACAGATGATAATACAGAAGGTTTTGTAACAGCAGCTGCATCAGATACTATTACTTTAAACGGAAGCACAACAGGTGGTGTAACACACGCTACAATCACATGTACAGCTATCAGTTCAACTAAATGGAGTGTTTCAGTTACCACAGGTGGTACTGGAAACTTAGCTACACCTTTTAGTGCAGCAGTTAGTTAATAGGAGAACAATATGAGCAGTAATGGAGATATATGGGCAGTAACCCCTTCCACAAGTGCTACATACTATAGAGCAGCAGCATCCATATCGGGTGCTGGGGCTCTGACCTTACTCACCGATGACGCAGGCCCTAACGGGGTTGGTTATAAAGTTAGATTTACTTCAGCAGGAGACGACAGTGGAGATACTTTCACTATCGTTGGTATTACTGTGGCTGATGCACTAACAGGAAACTCAACTACAGAAGTCGTCACGGGTGCTGATACTGGTACAGCTGACTCTAGTAATTTTTTTGCTAAAGTTACAAGTATTACAGCTTCAGGTGCTTCAGCAGGTAATGTAAGTATAGGAACAACTGGGTCAATAGCTTTACCTAGAACTCGATTAAAAGGGTTCTATTATTTAGCTAGTGGTTCAGCAGGTAGTGTTAAAATGAACTTAAATAGTAGTTCAGGTACAGAGTTGTTAAACATAGCTACACCAGCTAGTGCCACTGGCACACAGGACATGTTCCTCCCTGGTATGGGTATACTAACAACATCAAACGGTAGTAGTATTTCAGATTTTGCTGTAATTACTATTACTAATGTTACCAACACAGTATTATTTTGTGGATAGATAGTTATGGCAACTACCAGAAAAAAGGGTATGGGTATCAAGACTTCGGTTAAGTCTGGTAATTTTAGAAAGACTAAATCTGGAGCAGGTATGACAACGAAAGGTGTCAAAGCCTATCGTAAAGCCAACCCTGGTAGTAAATTAAAAACAGCAGTAACTGGAAAGGTTAAAAAAGGTTCGAAAGCTGCTAAGAGACGTAAATCATTCTGTGCACGTAGTGCAGGACAGATGAAGAAGTTTCCTAAAGCAGCTAAGAATCCTAACTCAAGGTTACGTCAGGCTCGTAAGAGATGGAAATGTTAACATGGAAGATAAGGTGCAAGAGACAGTAGCGGTTCATCAAGTTGAAATAGACCATATGAAGAAAGATATAGACCATATCATTTTGAAGGTAGACAAGATGGACACTCAGATAGACCGTATAGAAAAGGCTTTATCTGAACTAAGTGGTGGCCGTAAGGTCGCTTTGTGGATGTTTAGTGGCCTCGGTGTAATCGCTGGAATTGTAGCCACTTGGTTGTTTAAATAAATTACGGAGAAGGAAATGAATTACGGTAAAAAGAAAAAAATGAAAGAAGGTGGTATGAGTAAAATGAAGCCAGCAAAACCAGCTGAATTAGTTAAGAAAGTAACATCTACAGAAAAACAAAAAATGGATTCTGCTAAACAAATGGCTATGGGTGGTAAAGTTATGAAAGATGTACCAGTAGATAAAAAGAAAGGCTTAGGTAAGTTACCAGAAGAAGTTCGTAACAAGATGGGCTTTAAGAAAGCTGGTGGTAAAGTTAAGAAAATGAAAGATGGTGGTGATGTTAAGATGACAAAAAAACAGCGAGACTTTGCTGCAACTGCGTTTCAACCAAGAACACCAAAAGAACATAAAGCATCTGCTATTAACAAAGTTAAAAGAGAAAATAAAAGCCAATCTAATCAAGAGAGAAAAAAAGAAAGTTCTCGTAAATTAAAAGAGATACATTCAAAACTTAAACCTGGTATGCCTATGTTTAAAAAAGGCGGTTCTACAGGCAAAAGAAAAGCTGACCCTAAGCCACCTCTAGGTGTACCTAAATTTGAAGAGCCACGAGCTACAGCAAAAGGCCAACGTAAAGCTGGCGGTATGATTAATAAAAAGAAAATGATGGGTGGCGGTATGGCTATGAAATATGGTCATGGTGGTAAAGTTGGTAAAAAATGTCCTCGTGATGGTATTGCGATGAGAGGAAAAACAAGGGCTTAATTATGATGAAATGCAGAGGTATGGGTAAGATTAAACCAGTCGCTTTTAAAAAAGGCGGTAGTACCAAAGATGCGTGTTATCATAAGGTAAAAGCTCAGTATAAAGTTTTTCCAAGTGCTTACGCCTCTGGTGCTATTGCTAAGTGTAGAAAGAAAAGAGGTGGTAAAAAGTAGTGGCTGTCCGTAAGACTAAAAAAGGTCTTGCTTTAAAAAGATGGTTTAAAGAAGACTGGAAGGACGTAAAGACAGGCAAAGCCTGTGGTCGTAAGAAAGGTGATAAACGTGGTACACCTTACTGCAGACCTACTAAGCGAGTGTCGAGTAAGACTCCTAAGACATCAGGAGAAATGACGGCAGCTCAAAAGAAGAAACGTATTGCTCAAAAGAAAAGACTTGGGCAACCAGCTGGTAAGCCACGTAGAGTATCAGCACTTAGAAGGAAGAAGAGGAAAACATAATGGCATCATTAAAAAGTAGAGAAAAAGAAAATAAAAAGAAAGCTTTTAAAAAATTTGAAGAAATAGACCCAACTACTGGGAGAATGAGAGGGTATGATATGCAACGAGATGCATTTGGTCCTGGTTCATTAGTAGAATCAGAAACAAAACTTCCTAAATTTTTTAAGTTTATTCCAGATGCTTTTCAAGTAGAGAAATTTTTACAAGAAAAAGTTAAACCAAAAATTAAAAAGAAAATTAAAAAGAAAGCAGGTGGTAGGGTTAAAAAAGTAAAAGCCCATCGTGGTGATGGAATTGCTAAACGTGGTAGAACAAGAGGAAGGATAGTATAATGGCGACATCAGGCACAACAGCGTTTAACTTAGATTTAAACAACATTGTAGAAGAAGCATTTGAAAGATGTGGTTCTGAAATGCGTACAGGATATGACCTACGTACAGCTCGTAGAAGCCTAAACTTACTTACTGTTGAATGGGCTAACCGAGGTGTCAATCTTTGGACTATTGAAGAGGGTACTCTTTCTCTAACCACAGGTACTATAACTTACAATCTTCCAACTGATACGATTGACTTGATTGAGCAAGTTATTAGAACAGGCACAGGTACTAACCAACAAGATATTAATATTAATAGAATATCAGCTCCTACTTATGGAACAATACCTAATAAGAATACAACAGGTAGACCCGTTCAGGTATGGATAAACAGACAAGCAACACAACCAAATATAAATGTATGGCCAGCTCCAGAAGATAACAGCTATACATTTGTCTATTGGGCACTCAAAAGAATTGAAGATGCAGGCACAGGTGTTACCACACAAGATATACCATTTAGGTTTTTACCTTGTTTAGTTGCAGGACTTGCATTTTATTTAAGTTTAAAGATACCTCAAGCAGGTGACAGAACACAGTTTTTAAAACAAGAGTACGAAGAGCAGTGGGCGTTAGCTTCAACTGAAGATAGAGATAAAGCCACACTTAGAATTGCTCCACGTAGACAACACATATAGGAGAGATATATGAAGAAGAAAGTAAAAAGTACATCTACTAAGAAGAAACCTTTTAAAGTTCACAATATGTATAATCCAAAGACTGGTAAAGCTGTTAAAGCAGAGTCTTATGCTAAACACATGGCATTAAAGAAAAAAGGCTATGGGCATACTAAACCAAGGAAGAAGTAAATGAGTAAATACGCATCAGCAAAACATACGATTGCCGAATGCGACAGATGTGGCTTTCGTTATAAGTTAAAAGAACTAAAAGACTTATTTATAAGAACCACAGAAACCAATATAAAAGTTTGTAAAGAGTGTTGGGAACCAGACCATCCACAGAACATGCAAGGTATGTATCCTGTAGATGACCCACAAGCAGTAAAAGACCCAAGACCTGATAAAAACCTAGAAGAACAAAGGAGTTATCAATATGGGTTTGACCCAGTAGGACTCAATAATCCTTTACAATTAGAGGGATTAGTAGATAATTTAGAAAGTAATGGCCAAATAGGGTCAGTAACTATTACAACAACTTAGGAGTAAATGATGAACAAAGATAGAAAAGGAGCTAAGGTAACTTACAAACAACCTGAAAATGTTGCTACCCCTAATACAGGTGGTTATCCTGAGAAGGATGTAAAGACTGAGGGTGTGGTTACTCGTGGTAATGGAGCAGCTACAAAAGGAACTAAAGCTAGAGGACCAATGGCATAATGACTTATACCGAGTTAGTAGCAGCAATCAAATCGTACACAGAGAATGACTATAGTACGACTGATATTAATACATTTATTAAGAATGCTGAACAACGTATACATAATACCGTGCAGTTACCTGATTTACGTAAGAACGTAACAGGCACAATGACATCTGGTAATAAATATTTTTCTTTACCTAGTGATTGGTTATCTACCTTTAGTATCGCTGTTATAAATAGTGACAACGAATACACTTATCTTTTGAATAAAGATGTTAACTTTGTGAGAGAGTCGTTTCCTGATACTGACTCTGGGTTCTATGGAAAACCTGAATATTATGGTATATTTGATGATACAACAATGATATTGGGACCAACACCAGATGCTAATTACAGTGCTGAGTTACATTATTACTATTACCCACAAACTATTGTTACTGCTGGTAATACTTGGTTGGGGGATAACTTTGATACTGCGTTGTTTTATGGTGCATTACTGGAGGCAGCTGCGTTTATGAAAGAAGATGCAGACACAGTAACTCAATATACAGCAAGGTATAGTGAAGTCATGCAGTTGTTGAAAAACTTAGGTGATGGTAAAAATAGACGTGATGCTTATAGAAGTGGACAAGAGAGGATACCAGTAAGAAATGGATAATAAAGCAGAAGTATTACAAGGTGTTGACTATGATGTAATTACTACATCAAACGGAGGGATGACACCTGAGCAAGTAGCAGAATTGGCTCTTGCAAAAATAATTTATGTAGGTAAAGATGCTAACCCTTTATTGAAAGAACAAGCAGAAGCTTACAAAGATAACATTAGACAAGTTCTAGTGTTTTATATGAAGCAGGCTATAAAGTCTAATCATACAACTATAGCGAATAAACTGCATAAGGCAGGGCATTCAGAATTAACTAAACTTTTGGAGATATAAAATGGCAATTTCGCAAGCAATGTGTACTTCATTTAAAGTTGAGTTGTTGAATGGTATTCATGCATTTAGCACAACAGTAGCTCGTGGTAATACGAACGCTGATAGTTTTAAATTAGCATTATATACTTCATCAGCTTCTTTAGGTGCTGGTACTACAGCATATACAACTTCTAACGAAGTTTCAGGGACAGGATATACAGCAGCAGGTGCAGCACTTACAGCGGTAGCTCCTACATCATCTGGAACTACAGCGTTTTTAGATTTTAATGATTTAACATTTTCTACAGCTACAGTTACAGCTCGTGGTGCGTTAATTTATAATGACACACAAAGTGACAAAGCAGTTGCGGTGTTAGATTTTGGTGGAGATAAGACATCTACAGCGGGAGACTTTACTATAGTATTCCCTGCAGCTGATGCTTCCAACGCAATTATACGTATAGCTTAGGAGTTCTAAATGGCACTTGTTGTAAACGACAGAGTCAAAGAGACTACCACAACTACAGGGACAGGGACAGTCACTTTAGGTGGAGCTGTATCTGGGTTTGATACTTTTGCTGCAGGTATTGGCAATAGTAATACTACATACTACTGTATTCAATTAGGAGCAGAGTTTGAAGTAGGTCTAGGTACCTTAGCAGGTGATAGTTCAACTCTTGCTCGTACTACAGTCATATCAAGTTCTAACAGTGATAATGCTGTCAACTTTTCTGCAGGAGCTAAGAATGTGTTTTGTACACTACCTGCTAGTAAAGCAACAGTATTAGACGCTAGTGGTAATCTGACTTTAGCAGGAGCTATAGACGTTGACGGTGTAACAAATTTAGATGTGGTTGACATTGATGGAGC
>Ga0208899_1000985_pt1 | contig 20784 bp, 30 predicted proteins | sample VirMetDEL_Nov_24_FD_184518 | JGI IMG/M metagenome (GOLD analysis project Ga0208899, IMG submission 184518) | Aqueous microbial communities from the Delaware River and Bay under freshwater to marine salinity gradient to study organic matter... | ecosystem: Environmental > Aquatic > Marine >... | reverse complement strand
AATCTCTCCATTCTCAATTGCAGTAAATAATTCGTCAGACTCAATCTTTGCCTTTACGAATACGGTTCCGTTTGGTAGTTTATAACCATAGTCTACAGACTTATCATTATCACTCTCTTTGGTCCAAACTTCAAGCATAACCACCTCGTCAGTATCGTAGGAGTGGTTAATACCAAATGCGTTAAATAGTCCCTCCTTAGAATACTTGTACATAATCTGCTGAATAGTCTCTTCAGTAAATCGTACATAGTAATATCCCATATCGGGTGAGAAGCGTAGGATTTCCTTGTTAGGAATCATAATAGGTCCTACAACTTCTTTCTTCTTTTCATCAGCAAACATCTGTACCTTCTCAACTTCGTTGAAGTGGATGAAGTCTTCCTCAATAGCGGGCTTATCTACAAGAGAAATCTTGTACATCCCTTGAGCGATGTCTTCTAATGATATATCAAATAATGGTAGCTTATCCATTCTTTAGTTTTTTAGGGAAGGATTTAATCCAATCAATCCTTTTTCTTATTAGCGGGAACATCCTTGACTTTACGGTCACCCCACGGGACGTCAGCCACATCAACACTTGCCTTAACTGTTCCGTTTCGTATGCTTTCAGCTTTTCTAATTGCCCAGTTAACACCGCTTGTTCCTCCCCAACCAAGCCAAGCAACATAGCCTCTATCTTTCCAAGGCGTGTCCTTATACTTCGGGTCAATCGCAGCATTCTTTCTATGGCGATTAAACGCAGCCATTCTTGCAATAGTGTCATACGAAAGTTTTCTTCTTGATGCTAATTGGTTTGCACGAGTCCAGCCTACAGAAGTCATTCCCTTAACTTCATCACCATACTTCTTCTTCCACTCAAGAACTTTCTTGGCGTTGTTAGTAGCAGATTGTGGGTAGTCGTTGTATGTAGCCATCAAATTAATTTACAATTATTGAAGTAGTCCTGTTATAGTCAAGTACGCATAATCACCAAGCACTTCTCCTTTTGCACTTTTCACAAGTATATCAGACCGATTTATTCTTGAAGCATTTAAAGTCTTGAAGAAAAAGTCTAAAGACGAAAGCTCAGATGTTGGGACCACCATATCAAATTCTATGGTAGGACTATTTGAGTATCTTATCTTCTCGTTGTTAGAATAAAAGCTGTAATAGTCTGTTGTGTTGCCACTCTCATCTTCTGCAAGTAGATTCCACCCTTGAGTATTGTAGTGGAACAATCTCCCGTTAAAAGGCATTCCTGCAAAGTTTTTATATATTCTTTGAGTAACGGTTTTTATAGCAGGTCTTGATTTATTATTTACTACAAATGGCTTTTTAATCCAAGTATTATAAAGAGGCTTATCCACATAAGCGAATCGCAATCCTATTTCTTGATGCTTTGTAAACAAGTTTGGCGTGAGAGCCATTTCAGAAGAGGATATAATTCCACTCTCTAAGTTTTGGTTTTCATTATCAATAATAAAATCTCCCGCTACAGAGTTGTAATATATAGCCGACTTTAGGTCTACAACTAAATCGGAAATTCCATCAGTGTTTATTTCTTGAGTAGTGCTACCTATTGTTACCCCATCGCTATTTTCATCATCGTAATATAAGCCGTAATCTTTATTTTTTATTGTCAAATCCTTGACTTTGTCACCTCCAAGGTATACCTTTACAGACTTAAGGTCATCTACTAAGTCGTTTATAGATTGGTTCCCATCCCTCACTAAGTGTAACGGGTCTATCCTAAGTATATTCTGAGTACCTGATTTCTCGTAGTATATTCCACAATTAAACCTTTTACATATGGCTACTAAAACTTCGTATGGAGTTAGGGTTGCTGTGTTTTCTAATGACTCTTTAATATTATAAACATCATCAATAAAATATGGGTTAAAGTTAGCGTTAGCCACAAACTTTATATTTAACTGACCGTAATTATCAGCTCTTGTTATAGCTTTTTTAATTCCATCTGTACCATATATTGTATCAGCTACACTCGTTACATCATAGTGAGTTCCGTGTAGACCTGTTGCTGTTGATACAGAAGCCTTTATATCTCCGTCTATAGGCTCTATAAAGTAGTTTATACCATATCTGCTCTCACCGCTAATTTCTATGGTTTCTTCGGGTAGATATAAATCAATGCCAAGGTCATCTAAGTTCCACTGAAGCATATCCCTAACATCTGTTCCTACAGTGTTAGCATCAAAAATAACATAGTTAGAAAATGTAAATCTAAATATTCCAAAATTTCCATTAAAACTATAGTCTGAATTCTTGTAGTAGTTATGGTCTGCTGAACCCGTATGGTCTGTTTTGTTTGAAAAACCTTCTACAGCAGTTGCATCTGATATATCAAGAACTATTGGATTACCAGTTGGGCCATCTGCATCCTGCAATCTGATTTTCTTAACCATCTCACCATTTTCGTACACACCAATAAACACACCGAAGGTCATTGTTGATTCTGGGTCTTGGGGAACTATTTGATAAACCATTCCATCCTCCCCCAATACTGGAATCTCACAATTTATAATGGGTACATCTGCAAAAGCCTTGCCCGAACTATATAGTATATCGGCACTATAAGACATATGAGGAGAAAAGTAACCTCTCTCGCTGCCAAAGTTTTCGTCTTGAGTTGGATACGCACTATTCGTAACGTCTAATCCAAAATCAGTTTGACTCGTTAAAGGGAATGGATTATCTGGATTTTCTGGATTCGCTTCAAACGGTCCAAAGTTTCCAAAGGTTTCCATATTCCAGAAGTAGTTGCTGATAAATAACTTGCGATTATCGTCTTCATCAACTTCACTCAAAAGGCTTTGATTTGTTCCTGTCCAAAAAGGTGCTTGCCTTAAACTAAATTCTCTTGTGTTTGTATCTCTATCGGCTTCAAGCTTACAAGGTATAAGCATATGTAATTTCTCAGCCTCAAAGTCGGGTATCGCCTCAGCATAATTAAGAGCAAAAAGTTTGCTGTCAATGCGGGTATCAAAACCTTGTGAGGTTAACCAATAACCTAATGTAGTCAAGAAGTTCTTTACAGAGAAAGCAGGTACTATACCCGCTCTATCCATTCCTGTTCCGTATTCGGTAAACTGCCTTGCTGCGTAACCAAACTTTCCCTTTACATCATTACAAAAGTCTATATATGGAAATATAATTGGTCGGTCTGTAGGGTTTTGATTAAGTACACCTGCTTCACCAGGATTTGTAGGAGCGGAAGCGGGTTGAAAAAATCTTAAGAACGAATGGTCTGCATTAAAATATGTTCCGTATGAGGTTGTGTCTGCTTCGTACACCTCTGCTATTGTAGAATCCTTTAAATCGCTGATGTACTTGCTTACATAGTCATTAAGATTGACATCAATATAAGGCTCATCTGATAGATACTCAAAAGCTTTAACCGTTAAAATACCTTCTATATTAATACCAAGGGGCGGTCCGTATACTGTTATCTTAAAATAAAAATCATTATTTGGGAATAAATCCTTTGTGTCTGTTTTTGGGTTGTAGTTAAATCTTGACTGACTAATATTTAAATCAGTCATAGGTAACTTAATATCACTTGAGAAAGGAAGTCTTATCTTATTTACATCAAGAGTGTCGTAGAAGTCTACGTTATATTCCAGCTCAGAATTTGGAAACAAATCAACTTCAAAAAACGATGTGTTGTCCCTGCTAATTTCTAACTTTAAAACCATATACTAACGTGTGGCGATATTAAACTCTAATGAAGACTTAAACTTATTATTCAAAGCTACAAATGTATCTTCACCAAAAGACACGAGGTAAGCTACTCCGTTACAGCCGTCTTTAAATACAACCCAAGTTGTAGATATCAATTCTTTGACATCGCCAAACAACAACCTTTTTCTATCATCAATAATTATACTATAATTAAATGAAGTGTTATAAGGTCTATAACTCTCTGAATAAGTCGCTACAGTAACATTAGCTTGAAGTCTAAAAGAAGAAACACTACTACTTAATAAGTCTGTAAAAACATCAAAGTAGTAAGCAAATATAGGGGTAAAGCTACTCGGAATATTGACATATATATTGTTGTCAAATTTACCTCTTGTTACCGAATCTTGAACTACCACTACAACACCCTGTGTCTCAGATATCTTCATATAAAGCAAATCACCCGGATTACCTAACGGGTTTGCCGCAGTTATTGTCTCTGGGTCGGTAAGCGTACAAGGACCCGTGTTAAAAGCTACAGGTGTGTTTACACCATAAAAATTATAGTCACTCATTATATCTTATCGTTTCTGTCCCTTAATCTTCTTTCTGTCTCGTTTGTTCTCAAGTCACTTGATGTAACAAATGCTCTGACAGGCTTACTTGTTTGAATTGCTGTTGAGGTCGTAGCCTCTGCGATAGCCTTTAGGTAATCTACACTTTCATTCATAGGCGAAGATACTAAACCTCCTTCGGCAAATTTCATTCTACCTACAGTTGGATTTAGTCTACCCGTCTTGTTTATACGCTCAAGCAAGTCTCGGTGCATAGAAGTCGCTCTCTTATTAACGATGTACTCACCACCTTCCATTTCGTATCCACCTCTGCCTTGAACAGTAAAAGGCACACCGCCTTGGTCGTGTGATGGTCCATTAACCATACCCCCTTCAGCAAACTTTGTTGGAAAGAATTTCTTTTGTCCAATTGCCGCAAGCTCTGCACCATAAGAAGCTGTAGCTAAAGCACCTGTTATAGCAGCCTTTGCAAGAACGCTAATAGGGTCTGCTGTCTTGTCATACGCAATTAAAGTAGGAATAATAGAAGCAATAGCTTGAGCATAGTCTGTGGTAGCATTCTGCCTGTCTCTTTTCTTTTCCGCTTCAAATATTTTTCTGTTAATGTCATTTTCCTCAGCAACCTTAGCTTTTTGAAGCTCCTTTTGCTTTGCTCTAAACTGAGATTCTGTTATCAGTTGATTATCTAACTGAGACTTTAATATATCGTTTTCAGTATCATATCTGTTTTTAATAGCTGACTTTTCTGAATTTAATCTGTTTTTTGTGTTCTCTAAAGCAACATCATTAAACTTAGATATAGATTCAGCCGCCGTGTCAAGAGCATCGCCTAATGAATTTAACAGCTCGGTCTTTAATGCTTGACCAAATGTTTCCTGCACCGCATCATCAACATCCTTAACCTTTTTGGAAGCTAAGTCAAACTTATCTAAAATATTATCAAAAAACTCATCAAGCTCTGGGGATGTGCCAAATAGAGTTTTAAATGTTCCTATCGTTGCAACTAAACTTTCTCTCAACTTAGCTACACCAGCATCATAATCTTCTTGTTTCCCATCTTCGCTATCTAATGTTTCTTGAAGCTTGTCTATTTCCTTGCTATAGTCAGAGAAAGCCTTGTTTAAATCTTTTATTACATCGCTACCTAATACTCTGGCTAATTTGTCTGAAGCAGCAGCACTGCGTTCTATAGACTCGGTTTGAGTGTCATATTCTTTAGATAAACCTCTAATTTCAGCGGCTTGTTTCTTGTATTGCTCGCTAACCAACTTAGCTCTTTCCGCTTCAATATCTGCTCTTTCCTCAGCGGTTTTTGCTAATTCAGTTTCAATAAATGCACGTTCATTTATTGCATCAATCTCTGCTTGATTTCTTTCCTTTATGTTTCGTAAATCAATATTTAAAGCCTTGCGTTGTTTGCTTTCTCTTGCAGATGCAGCAGCGTCTTCGTTAAAGGTTATATTTGTTAACATCGTAAGATAACCAGTTAAAACACCGACAAGTCCTTTGTATCTTGTAATCTCATCATCCGTCAATTTAACCATCTTCGTCCTTATGTTAAACGAATCCGTTTCTGATTTTATTCCAGTTTCAATCGCATTATTCAAGTTCTCTATCTCAGAAGAAAGCTCCGCTGCTAAAGAATTTACTTTGTCGTTAACATTTATTTGATTCTCAAAAGCTTGTGTTAATTTGATTATTGATGTCTCATACTTGTCAGTGGCAATAGTTTGCCCCTCTGTAATTAGCGTTTGTTGTCTGCCTTCTTCAGCATATTTTAAAAGAGCGTCTCTCAGTCCCTCAACTTTATTTTTTAAAGCTTCCGTTTTATCTCCATATTTAGCTAAGTTTCCAATAACAGATATTTGGTCTGTATTTGATTTAGATACAGCAGCATTGTATTTTGATTGATTTTCACCTAAAAGCTCTAATGATACACTAAGAGCGTCAGCTCCATTCTCCACCTTTTTTGCACCATTATTAAATGTTTCAAATCCCAGTTCGTTTATGGCTTTAAATCCCCTTGCTATTTTGGCCGTCTTAGGTGAGAAGCCATCTAATACACCAAGAAGGATGTTGCTTTTAGCAATTGAATCACCTATACTAATTTGGAACTCAACAAATGCAGAGTTAAGTAAACTCATTTGTCCAGCAAAATTATCAACGTTTTTTGCGGCTGACTCCAAAGCCCTACCTTGTTGATAGTATTTATCATTGCCTTTTTCTATAGCGTCTATATTTTTTAAAAGTGTGATTAGCTGGGCTGCATTACGCTTTCCCACTAAGTCAACTGCCTCGGATAACGATATGTTTTGGTCTGCCAAAGACTTTAGGGAGGACTCTACATTTGCACTTGTTTTACCAATTTCAGTAAATATACCACGAAGACCTGTACCAACACGAGATGCAGTAAAACCATTATCGGCAAGAACAGCCATAGCTCCTGCGGTTTGCTCAAGGCTCAATCCTAAGTTTCTTGCTATCGGACCAACATATTGGATTGCAGTACCAAAACTATCAAAAGATAAAGCACTGTTGTTTATACTTGTAACAAGCACATCACCAACAAATCCTGCTTGTTCAATAACTAAATCAAACTGATTTATAACCTTACCAATTTGCTCTGCCGTTTGTCCAAGGTTAGAACCAAGTGCTTGAGCTGTAAATGCAATAGCCTCTGTAGAAGCAACTACATCATCAGCCGTGAACCCAAGCTTAGAAAGCTCTGTTTGAAGCGAAACGATTTCTGTTGCTGTGAACTTTGTAGCACCCGCTACGCTGAGTGCGTTTTTGCCAAGTTTTTCTACCTCTTCTGATGTAGCACCTGCTACAGCTCCAAGATTTGCTAACGATTTTTCAAATGCAATTGATTGCTTTATTGAGCCAATTGTAATCGCTGTAAAAACTCTTTGTACTGAGTTTAATATTTTGTAAGCAATACCGTAGCGAGTTAAAGTGCCTATTGCAGTTTTTAGCTTGGCGGAAAAACCTTGGTTAGCCTTGGTTGCTTCTTGAGTAAACTTTCTTGAATTTTCTAAAGCTTTTCTTACCTCATCGTGTTTTTTACGATACTGAGGCATAATCTTCCCTGTAAGCTTTTCGTACTGCTTTTCAAGTTTTTCTAACTCTTTTCTTTGTTTTTTAGTAGCTTCGCCATTTTTGCTTATCTCTTTATTAAGAGATAAAATTGCTTCTTGAAGCAGTGTCACTTTATTTACAGCCATTTTATAGTATATTTCCTATTACATCATTTTGTATATCCACGAAGGTAGTGCCATACAATTCAAGTAATCTGTTTGTTATTTTTGTTTCTGCTCTTGACAGAGACGCATTCACCCCTGTTGCTCTATCCTCAAAAGGGCTTAGAAAATCTTTCTTATCTATCCCCTCACTTTTTATTTTTCTCGCTATAAAGAAAGCGACAGACCTTCTCTCCCATTCCTTTTTAGCTTCCTTACGAACACCTTTCCTTGTTAACTTAAAACTCTTCCCTCTTGATTGTTTTATCTTAACCCACTCTGCTATTCTATCTAAATCTGGAAACCACTTCTTATCGGGACTATTCTTTGTTAAGTAAACATACTTTTCTTCAGCCAAGCCGTATCTCAATCTTACAGATATCTCCGTTGCTACTGGAGTTCCTTTAGGACCAATCTTTGCAGTCTTAACTACTACACCGCCCTTTTCTACAAGGAACTTATCATCTCTTGAAGGTAGTATACTTCCTGTTAGCTGAGGATTTGAAAGCTCCCCCGTAGCTACAAGGTCTTGTGACTTTATCTTGTTCACCACCTTCTTAATAATAGCAGACTTACGGAATTCCTTTGCTACGGCAGCAACAACGATTACCTTAATAAAATTCTTATATTGCCCCTCGCTAAAAGCCATCTACGCTTCGTCTATGCCCCTTGTATATGGCTTGCGTGAAAGAACAATATCAAAGTCAGAGAACGCTGTAGTTACATTGTAATCTTCAAGCGGTGTGTTTAGAAGTTCAACCTCATCAAAGTTCACGTCTCTACCCAATTGCATAAGCTTGTCTTGCAATTGACCTATAATGAATATATTCTCCTCTATAGATTGTATTGATGCAAGGCTATCGTCTTTTATTGTTCTGTCTAAAACTAAAACCGAAAAAGAAAGTGTGTAAATGGGTGAATTTAAGTCTCTTGACAAGTTTGACGAGCTTGGTATCAAGACGAGTGTTCTGTAATCAAAATCGTATTGCTGTAGGTCATCCTCCGATGCCGCAAATATAAACTCGTTGACCATAAGATGCCCATTAGCAAAGGACTTAATCTCATTATAAAGGTCTGTTAGGTTGTTCATATTGTCTTTCTTTAATTTACAATTTACGCATTGACGCTTGTTGGCGTTGGTTCGCAGACTCAATCTTGTTTTTTTGAGCGAGGTAACTCATCTCGGGCATTACAGTAGACATCTTTAGCATATAGATATCTGAGTATCTTCTGATGTCTTCTTGCGCTAACATACGAACCATAGAGTACCAATACCATTGCTGACTAAATAATCGCTCAGATGTAGCATCACCTTCTTCATCTTCTATCTCTTCCTCATCGGGTGTTTCATAGAATACTCCTGCGAATTGCTTAAACAAAACAAACTCTCTCCTATCCAAAAATCTGTTTAACACGGAGTAAACCTCGTGTACAGGTGTGTTTAGTATGTCTGATTTATTCTTTTTCTCCTCTTCAACGTTCTCATTGTCAAATACTTGCTGATTCTTGGGTCGCAATAGTAGCTCCGCTAAGGCTAAATCATTTTCAGACTCCGTTTCAAACTTTGTCTTACCTGTTATAATTTGTTCCAACATAATAAACTGACCAAGAACTAAATCCATCGGGTCGGTATACACATTAAAATTTTTATGTATACTGTATCCGCTATTCCAAGACGTATTTAGCGGATATACAATAGCTATATCTCGCGTGAGGGATATCTTGTCCTCTGGCTTTAGTTTATCTATGAATTGTAATAGACCATCTTTATTGTCTAAGTTCTTTGATATCTCAAGGTGCTGTCTGAATGTAATCATAAAAACAAAGTTACCCCGCCATCCTGCTCTTCTACTGCACAATACGCACAAATAGCTAACGACATTACCATATCATCGTGCTTTCCATCGGTGTTGCTAAACTGAAGGTTACCTGTGATAGCATTACGCTTACTCTTAAAGTCATACAACTCCTTTATCAAGTCTGTGTTCTTAGGTATCTTAATCACCTTGTCCTCAAACAGCTTGATGAGGTTACGGATAATCTCGGGCTTACTCTGTGCTGAGGTGGTAAAGGGGATTAGCTTGTACAGTCTATCGTCATCAGTCAAGTCATCAAACAAGAGGTCGTTATTATTTACCTCAAAGTATGCGGCAGCTAAGTTCCTGTCGTGTTTTAGGTAGAATGATTTTATCCTTTCCTTAAACTCCTCATAGTCCATTCCCTCTTCCTTGTAGTTGAATCGGTCTATGTCAATAATCCTATAGTCATCAGACATCGCAGTAAGCACTGTATAATCCTGCGCTACCCCAATATCCATTCCGATATAAACCCTCTCGCATCTTGTATCTAAATTATCTACAATAGCATCCTCAACATTACTGAACAAGGCATTTGCACTCACAGGCTTGCATAAAAACTCTTGGTCAAACTGAGCCTTAGTCATACTCTTCTTAATCCCGAGTACAGTCTTAGCAACCTTATCATCATTAAGGTCAAGGTAGGTACGCTTGATGCTTTTAATCTGCTCGTGGTTCTCTTCCTGCTGCCCTTCTTTGTACCAATCGTAGAACCAATTAGGACCATTGAATGTACTTGCCGCAGTAACCTTACCACCCGTTCTTGTAACCATAGGCAGAAGAACCTCGTTGATAAAGTCAAGCTTCATATATGCCGCCTCATCTAAGTATATATAATCCAAGGTGGCACCACGAAGATTATCCCCACTGTCAGCAGAGCGGAACTTAATAAATGAACCATTGTAAAAATACATCTCATTTGCCTTGCGGTCATACCTCTTGATTATCTTGGTCCATAAATCTTGGTGACTACTAAACATACCTTCTATGTCCTTCATCACTTTGTTAGCTTGGTCTTGTATTGGGGATACCCAGAACATTCGGTGCTTAGGGTTGTTCAATGCCCTCATCACTGCATCATTCTGCATATAGAAAGTCTTACCCGTTTGTCTCCCCGCAACTAAACAACTAATAAAGGGTGCATCCTCGTGTGCTAACTTATGAAAGTCTACTTGAGGTTGCGTAGGTTTGTATAGCTTAATCTGCATCTATATCCAAGTAGTCTTGCTCTTCATCGGGAGCTGTTAAATCTATCGTAGCGGTAATATCAATCTTGGTCTGCTCCACCTTAGTTGGAGCCTTATACCCTTGCATATCATTGATAATCTTTATAGCCTCCATAGCAGCCTTCATATCATCGTTGGCAAGGGCTATGTCCCTAATCTTAATTAATGCGCTTAGATTCGTCCCTTTGGCTGCCTCAATGCTTTTCATCTCTGCATTGGCTATCGCCATTAACTCCTTGTGAAATGCTGTACCATTAGTTCTTCTATCACGATAGTAGTTGGTGTAACCTAACTCCTTTGCTATCTTGCTTGATGCATCCATACCATTATCACGTATGCCCTCAAGGAACTTTGATTGTAGGTCTGTTAGTTCGCTACCGCGACCCGAGACTACCTTACCGAAATTATTTCTCTTACTTGGCATCAGTAATTGTGTATAATGGAATATTGTGTGCGCCCAACCTACCCGTAAAGGTTAACTCACTAAAGCTTGGTGCTGTCTCATCACTATGATACCATTTCCAAATAGAAGTCTTCACCCTTTGGATACAACTACCACACGCAGTCTTAGGATTCTCACTCCTTGGAAAGTATTTACTCTTCCCCACCATAGAGTTATAAAACTTAAACATCTCTGACTTGGTATCACCTTTAGGCATTGTGCCGCTCAATAAGGCTATTAGAAGGTCCTTAGTTGACATATCTTATCGTTTTGGTATGTATGTATAGATTGATTAATTAAAGGCTCTTAGAATGCCTCTAAGGGAATATACAATATTGAATGTTCAGTGTCTTTCATTATTGTTCCGCTATACTCCCCTTATTATAATAAACTAATTATAATAAACTTTACTTCCATAGTAAAGTTTATTATGATAATAGTATTAGAGTAAAGTAAGACTATTATAATAATAGTATATATTATAATACAATATTCCCAAAGGTACTTTTCGCATTCGTCAAATCACCTTCCCCCCGCCCCTTCCCCCCGCTCCGTGAGGCTTGCCTAGGGACCCTCTCTTTTTTACTCGGTCAATCCCTTGCTACCACTACGATACAGCTATTCTAATGTTAAGAAACTGTTATTTCCAGGATTTTGTTTGGATATTAAAAAAATCGGCTTATATTTTCTATGATTCCTATTAAGGGAGGGCGTAACACTCAAACAAAAAAAAATAAAAAAAACACCGAAATAATTTTGTGGTTTAAAAAATTGTCTTACATTTGAAGTGTTGAAAGGGAAACAAAAAAGCCCAACAAAAAAAAAGAAAAAAAAAGTTTAAAATAATTTGGTAGAATAAAAAAAGTTTTTACCTTTACCAAAGAAACAAAGAAACGAAAATATAGAAGTTTAATTTAATACATATAAAAGATGGAAGCTACAAATGTAGTGCTTTACCAAAATGGTAAGGCGAAAATTCAAGCGGAAAGCGTGGAGGAATTAGTGACTCTACTGTACAAAGGGATACGTATGCAAAAATCCTTAGGGCGCAGATTCCTCAAGTTAGGAACTACGGCAAAGGTGAGCGTACCAACAAAGGGAGACCAATGGTTAGACCTTCAAAAATTGAGTGCATCCGCATTCAAAGAAGAGGAAATGTTGGAAATTGTGAACTACCTAAATTCCTAAACGATGGGCGCATTTTTAGACCTTAATACTACAAAGGGCGACAAAGCTATCAACGCTAAAAAGGTGCGAAACCTTAGCGCAACAAAGCGCAAGGCGAGAGCATACGAGCAAAAAGAAGCCATAGAAAATACGTACTCTATGAAGATAGAAAGGTCTACAAATCAAAGAGACCAAAGAAGAGCGAAGCGCAACAAATAGGCGCATAGCTGAAGACATCGCAAGAGCGACAACGCCCAACGGCGGATAGTGGAGACCACACTCAAAACGGACAAACCTTAAGCGGATAAGTGTATCCACTGTATCCCTGGATATTGCTGGGAACGTGTGCCTTGTCGTAAGCCTTAGGGTTTGTTCGTGGTGTATAAAATATATAATTATGAAAGCAAAAATTTATAGAACCTTAGAGAGGTTTAACGATGACAATAGCGGAATCTTTGAGACAATTGTGTTCTTTGTATTCCTATTAGTAATTGCAACAATAATAGTAAGATGACACTAAAGAAATTTATAGAGTTTAGCGGACTAACAAGGGGCGCATCTTGTAAAGATGTAGCATTCTATGTAGTGAGATTTGATTTAGAACAAAACTATGGACTAATTGCGGACATCATAGGGTACTATTTATTAGACCTTGATGAGTTTGCATTTACATACGAAAACCTAATATAGAGCATATGAAACGGAGCGTAACACAATTAACGGATAAGGAGATATATAGATACTTGCACAATTGGTTTGCAGATTCTACTCAGCAAGAACGTGAGGATGGTGTGCTATGGTACAAGGAGGCACAAATGTTTACCAACTATGTATCGGACACCTACGACATAGATAGGTACAAGGTCGCTGGAGTCATAAGCGCACTAAGCCCAAACAATAAGTGGGAGCGTAACAAATATGATGCGGTTACAGTCATAAAGGCATACCTTGCAGACCTCTCACCCGATGATGTGAAAGTGTGTACATACAATGCAAACAAGAAGAAAGCATTTGAGATATTGCGAGGTAGCACCGAGATAACGGCAAAGAGTCCAAAGACACATTCCTTTGCGATGAACGTAGGGTTGATGAGTCCGGACCACATAACCATAGACAAGTGGCACCTAAGAGCGTGTGTAACATTCTCAAAGGATGGGATAGTGGATTGTATGGAGAGTTGTACGGCAGTTCAGTACCGAAGATTGGAGGCACTCACAGCAGATGTAGCGCACTCACTCGGGTATAAAGGATACGAGTTACAAGCAATTATTTGGCTAACTATAAAAAGAGTTTGGAATAGATAATAATAATTTATATATTGCACATAAATAAATTGATATGGAACAGATTGGAAACGTGTGGATAGAAGCCACAGTAAAGGTAAGAGTAAATCGCAGAGTAACTCTTTGGAATGAGGATAGCGAAGAGTATTTGTTAGAGGCTATGTACGATGGAGACATTGAGATTATAGAGGTAGCAGATACGCACAGATTTGAAATAACAGAAATAGAAGACGCAGAATAATGAAACAGACATTTTACCCAACAGAAAGCGAACAGCAGTTCCTAATGGACATTGTAATAAATGAGTTCGCACAAAGACAAACGCCTATGGACAATTATAATGTGCAAGAGGTAGCATACCGCCAAGCAATCAGCGATGGAGCAATGAGAACAGATAATTATTTTAATAACTAAAAACAAATAGAAACTATGAAAAATGTATTAAGAGATTGGTTAGGAATCAACGAAGAGAAGTTTGCCTTAGAGGTACAACTAAACACCCTACAACAGAAGTTGGACGAGTTATATGAGAAGTACTCAGATGTAGATGACAAGGTGGAGAGCCTTAAGTATGAGGTAGAGGACAAGGTATCAGAGTATGATTTGGATGATAGAATCAGAGAGATAGCGTATTATGATATTGATGACATCAAGAACGACCTTGATGAAGATATGGACTACTCTGAGATTACAGACAATGTCTTTGACCTTGTGATGCAGGAGATTGAGGACCGAGATACCTTGCAGGAATTAGTGGAAGCTAAGTTAGAAACACTCACTGGCGTATACCCAAACATTGCTGAGATAGTTGAGGATGTTGTAGAGCAACTAATTAATAAACTAAAAGGATAATAAGATGAATGTATTAAGTTTATTTGACGGAATGTCTTGTGGGCAAATAGCCCTCAACCAAGCGGGTATTAAATACGACAACTACTTTGCGAGTGAGATTGATGAGTACGCAATGCAGATTGCAAAGAAGAACTACCCTAACACTGTACACATAGGAGATGTAACAAAGTTAGACGCCTCTAAGCTACCGCAGATAGATTTGCTCATAGGTGGGAGTCCTTGTCAATCCTTTAGTTCATTAGGCGATGGCTCTGGACTTGATGGTAAGAGTGGATTGTTTTGGGATTTTGTTAGGGTGTTCAAAGAAGTGAATCCAAAGTACTTCCTACTTGAGAATGTGAGTATGAAGAAAGAGTGGTTAGATATTATCTCAAATGAGTTTGGTGTTGAGCCAATAGAGTTTAATTCCAAGTTGGTATCTGCTCAAAATCGTAAGCGATTGTATTGGACTAACATACCTTTCTCTCTACCGATTGATAGAGGCTACAAGTTTACCGATGTGTTGGATGATTTGCCATTCCGAGAACTCAAGCCTTTTATGCTGAAGGAGTGGGGAGGCAAACCACGAATTGATAAGGGCGTGAATTGGATATGCAATGAAAAGTCGGTGTGCCTTACTACAAGCGCACATCACCCGAACCAATACCTACTCAACGAGGATAGAACGATGATGAGAACATTGAGTCCAGCAGAGTATGAGCGACTACAAACCTTGCCTAAAAACTACACGGCAGGTGTGTCAAAGACTCAGCGTTACAAGATGATAGGTAATGGTTGGACAGTCAATGTAATAGAACATATATTTCAAAACATAAAGTAAGATGGGAGCAACATTAGAAATTGGGAGTACAACCGCAACATCCTGGAAAGAAGCGAGAGATAAGGTCGTAGATTACTGCACCGAATACTATGGGCAAGACCCATACAACGGAACATTTAGTACCATCACCGATTGGTACGAATGCAACAAATCATTTGATAGTATAGATGATTTTGAAGATTGGGTATTTGATAACGGAGGAAAGTGGGAAGCATATGTATGGAAGCACGAAGACAAATATTATCTATGTGGATGGTGCGCTTGTTAAAGAAATGGATAGAGAAAAAAATCTCCATATACATTTGGTGGTTTAGGAATTAAGTATTAACTTGCACAAAAATTAAGAGCAATGGAAAAGCAAACAACAAGACAATCGGTAGCTGAGTGGTATGCCCAGCAAATATTTGAGAACTGTACAACTCCTATAAGTGAAGTTGAATGGTTGATTGAGAACTTAAAAGAATCGGCTTTCAACGAGATTGAGGATTTTTATGATGAGCAAATGAATAACCTTGAAGCAGAAGGCTTCTTTAAATAATTGAGCAATGATTAAGTATTTCAATGAGGTAGTCGCAGAACTACAAAGCAAAGGAACTATCTTCGGTGCTGAGTATCGTAAGAAGAACGGAGAACTAACCAAAATTAATGGTCGGTTCGGAGTATCCAAGTTTGTAAAAGGAACGGGTACAAGCAACCCTAATGTGCTTACAGTGTGGGACAATAATCGTAAGCGTTACACTTCTCTTATCCCCGATAATATTGTACGCATAACAACCAACAAGCGTAGATACCTAAAGACAGATGAATTTTTAATTGAGAGTTATGAGTAAGCTAACGTACACAGTAGAATGGGAAGGTGATGTAGCCAACTACAAGCAAGACTTTGAGAGTATTGAAGAGGCTCGTATGGCTATGATAATGCACCACAATAGAAACGCAGTAATGAAAGTAGGAATTTTAAAAGAAGATTGATATGCCTAATTGGTTTTATTTCTCACTAAATGTGAGCGGAGAAAAGAAAGATGTAGAGCAGTTCGTAGAGAACGTAAAAGGCTCTGAGAAATTTGAAACAGAGGGAAGGGAGTTTGACTTCAATCACTTCATACCTCAGCCAGAGAACTTGTATAGAGATAACCTATCCACAGACAAGGAGAAGGAGTTGGAAGCACAGGGGTTACCTAATTGGTATCGTTGGAACAATTCAAATTGGGGTACTAAGTGGAATGCCGTATGCGATGATGAGTTCTCGGTTAGTGTAGATGGCTTCCCCTTTGAACACGAATACAATCTAAGAACGGCTTGGGCTTTTCCAACACCTGTGATTGCAAAGATGATTGATATGTACCCTAACCTTGACTTCAATATTGTAGGAGAGGAAGAATCAAATGCTTATGGTGTATACATTGTCAGTTCAGAAGAGATATGGGAAGAGGAAGAACCCGATTTCGTAGACGATAATGATGAAGAGGTGTATTACGATAGTGATGGACACCTTTGGAAGTATATGGATAACGATGAGGTTATAGAAGACTCGGATGACTTCTACCCTATAACTAAATACAGTTGGAGTTAATGAGTATTAAAGATGACCTATTGATTAGTGCTGACCTAAGCAACCTCTATTGGGTGCTGGGTGAGTTATCTGAGAAAGCAAAGGAGGACAATGATTTAATCAAAGTCCTCCTACAACTTGAGCAATTTGTGGAAACCCACAAGACACGTACCCGAGATATGGTTACGTACCGAGACACAATAGAGAGAGCGAGAAATGAATATCGTAGTCTTAAACTAAGATACGATGGAACAGTAGAAGCACTCAACCTAAAGACTAAACTACTTAGTCAAGTTATGAACGAAAAGATGGATGAAGATGTTAATAACCAATTCTAATTTAGATGATTTTATAGATGCAGAATACCAATATCTTCTGTATTATAATAATATTATTACTAAGTAATAGTATTATAAGAGTATCCCTTAAAGGGATACTCTATTAATAATAGTATTAAGAATTATAATAATAGTATACAGAGCGATGAAGATAACAGAGAAAGATTTACGCAATTGGTTCCCAAGGGATATGAGGTTCTTGCACTTCTGTGCAAAGTACTACGGCTACTCCTTTCACAATGATGAGGTAGTGGAGAGGGCTAACCACCTTGCCGTACTCAACGTGATGCGATTAGTGAATAGAGACCAAGAGTTTGAGGACGAGGCGCATATGACAGGTATGGTTATGTCTTCATTCCGATACGCAATACTGAACTCCTACACCAATTCCCTTTCAGCTAACGAGAAGAACTTAGAGGTACGCAACGAGAGTGAGGTAACCTATGGTGATGGTAGCGAAGAGTACAGCAAGTACCAAGCAAGTGCAGTTGCAGATACCAAAGAGATAGACAACCTTGTAGACTTCGTTACTGAGTACGCAGAGACTAACCTACCATACCTACAGAGGAGAGCCTTGGTAGAGTGTGTGATAGGAGAGTCAACAATGAAGGAGTTAGCTACAGATACAGACACAAGTGTACGCAAGGTACACCTTGCAAAGCAGAAAGCAATTAGAAGAGTTAAGAAACTAATAGGAGCATTGAATGAGAATGAAAAGAAGTATGGAAAGGAAGAGACTAATGGAAAGTACATTAGCCCATCTCGTAGCAAGTTACAAATCGCAATACAACTTGAACCCATTAGAAGAGACGAGACGAGAGAGCGTGATTATAGCAAGGCAATGTCTTTTGTCAATACTCCACCAAAAGTATAACCAAAGTCCAAGTTACTTGGGTAGATTAGTAAAGAAGAACCACGCTACCATACTACACTGTAGCAAGGTAGTGAACAACGCACTGTACTATCGTGATATCCAATATGTGGATGAGATAAACAGATGGTCTGAAATCTTTGAGGAGGTGATGCCTAACAGCCACGAGACTAAGGATGAGTTAGTAGATAATATATACCACCTACTACACGGTTCAATGCTAAACAACGAGAGTAAAGAGTCCGTACTTAGTATGGTTTTAGAAAAAATTAATAATGTTTACGTCAACGATTAATAATTTTGGTGTAATTTAGAAGTAATCAATTCAATTATATATGAGCAATTTAAACAAATCCCTAATCAAAGTCCAGTCAGAGTTGAAGGCTCCGAAGGGACAACGCAACAAGTTCGGTAACTACAACTACCGCAGTGCTGAGGATATCTTAGAGGCTGTAAAGCCTTTACTCGCAGCCAATGGACTGACTATGCAAATCTCAGATTCAGTTGCTGAGGTTGCAGGTATTCCTTACATTGAGTCTATGGTTGTGGTATCTGATGGAGAGGCAGACAGAGTAGTAACTGCACAAGCAGGTATTGACCCTAATCGTAAGGGTATGGATATCGCGCAGTGCTTCGGTGCAAGTTCATCCTATGCCCGTAAGTATGCACTCAATGGTATGTTCCTTATTGATGATACCAAAGACCCCGATGCTACCAACGACCACGGCAGAAGTTCCGCTCCTGCTCCTGCACAATCAGCACCTGCACTTCTTCCTTTAACGGATGAGATTAAAGCTAAGATGGTATCTGCTGTAGCTGAAGGTAAGCGTGATGCAGTGGAGAATGCGCTGGGTAAGTACAAGATTACGGCTAAGGTCCGCAAGGAAATCTTAGGGTAATGGATATCTTAGAAAGGTTTAACGATGACGAGGTGTACTATGCGGACAGAGAATATCTGTCCAATAGTTCCCTCAAGCTAATGAAAGAATCGCCTACTAAGTTTAGCCTATGGCACAAAGGTAAATGGTCACAGCCAAACACATCAGCGTTTGATGTAGGTCGTGCCTTACACGCAAGGTTCTTGGAAGACAAGGTAAACTACATTGGTTGGGAAGGTCAGCGCAGAGGGAACGAATACAAAGAGTTCCGTGCTGAGAATCCTAATACCATTGCACTAACCCAAAACGACTTCCACCTTGTTGAAGGTATGTACGATAAGCTATCAAAGGTTGATGCTGTTCGTGATATTATGGGCTTGGAGTTTACTCCCGAAGTGCCTGGGATTATGGAGTACCATACTGCCCAAGGTAATATCGTTAAGGTCAAGGGTAAGGCTGATGCCTTAGCTTGGAATGGTGTAGACAACTACCTTGTGGATTTGAAAACCACTCGTGACCCAATGCACAAGTTTAAGCGTAACGCTTTCTTCAACTATGCACAACAAGCATACTTGTATAAGACTATCTTCAATGTAGATAAGTTTTACTTCTTAGTTGTACAGAAAGAGTTCCCTTATGAAGTGGGTATCTATGAAGCAGGAGATGCTTTCCTTGCAAGAGGTGAGCAAGAGTTAGAAGATTCAATTAACCTTTACGAAAGATTATTTATCAATGGAGAATTCAAACCATACAGTGCGGACATTGATGTCATATAGTAGCCTTGAGAATGTAATCATCTCGGGGACCAGCACCATCAGCGGTGTTGCTATTGCAGACATTATGTCTAACAGCAAGAAGAAAGAAGTAGCATTAGCGAAGGGCATTGCCTGTGCTGTGTTCAATGATTATGGGTACGGTGTACGTGAGATAGCGAGACTATTAAGCATTGACCATAAAGGAGTATCGGTATATATCGGCTCACACGATAACCGAATGGCTGATAAAAAGTACACGATTAAGTACAAGAAAGTCAAAGCATTTGTTGAAGGCTATGAGCATTCAAATGAAGTAAACGTAAACAGACTGAATGAGATATCCGCTAAGGTCATCGCAATGCAGGAAAGGTACGAGCATTTAAAAGAACTATTAACAAGTAACTAAACAAAAATCAAGATGGCAAACGACAAAGTATTCGTTGGAAAAACAAGTGTAATCAACACCAAGTTCGGTGAAATTGTAAAGGTAGCTTTAGGTCCACAGGACTTTGAGGTATTACTAAATGCTAAGAACGAGAAGGGTTGGGTAAACCTTGAGATTAAGGACAAGCGTGATGGCGGTAAGTACATCCAACTCCAAGGTGAGTACACAGGTAAGCCAAAGGCAATGGCTGTGAACGACACTGATGATATGCCTTTTTAATTTCCTTTTTCATTTCAGCTATATAAGTAGGGGGGCGTTGCCCCCCTTCTTTAATCATCACAACGATGAACCTTAAATTGTCACAAAATAAGGGTAAAAATGTTAATTGTTTGTAACAAAACAAGGGTAAAATGACAAATAGAGAGATACTACTGGAAATGTACGAGAAACTTTGGAACGCTGACAAGGATAAGTTTACTTGGAATGTGATACTGAAGGATACGCTTGAGAAATTAGAAAAGTGTAAGCACATCAAAAGAGAGGGGGAGAGTTGCAGACTAAACAACAAGTGCACCTATCCAGATTGTACACCTTGATGTACAAAATAAGGGCAATATCGTGTATTGCGATATGCAATAATGTTTATTTAAACAGATTGAATGGTGCTTATTTGCACCAATAATGAGCGTTTAAGCATATAAAACTAACTTTTGCCAGTATAACAGATTATTGGCATTATTAACCTTTAAAACAAAAGAGAAATAAATTATGTGGAAAGATGTAAAAAATGAACTACCGACAAACACCTTTGAGTGCGTTGTAAAAATGTGGAATCAATTTAATGATACTTGGGTGACGGGAATTGGTATT
>Ga0208899_1000981_pt1 | contig 20827 bp, 30 predicted proteins | sample VirMetDEL_Nov_24_FD_184518 | JGI IMG/M metagenome (GOLD analysis project Ga0208899, IMG submission 184518) | Aqueous microbial communities from the Delaware River and Bay under freshwater to marine salinity gradient to study organic matter... | ecosystem: Environmental > Aquatic > Marine >... | reverse complement strand
CACATAATCTATTAGGGTCCTTTTTAGCGTAGTTTATTAATAAGAAGTCTGTAATTGAATACAGGAGTTATTATGAAATGAGTAAACAAATAAGTGTATTCAACTACACATTTATTTATCTATATAAACTCTACTAGGATTGTCTGGATAATCATCTGCTGTTGCGTAGTTCTTTCTTGCACGTCTATCCCACCATTCCTTTATTAGTGTATGCCTTTTTGGTAGGTGATGATTATGTATTTGGTAGCCTATTAGTTGTTGTTTAAGTCTATGCATAAACAAACTTTCTTCTGCACTCTTTAGTGTACTATGTGTTTCTGTTATCTGTTGTCTATAACCTGTTTGTTCATCATAAAGGTATATTGTTAACATTAGTCCTGGTATTTTATCTTTCATTTCCATTCCTCTAGTGCTTGCTGTTCTAACATTAGTTCTACCCATCCTTCCATTTCTGTTGGGTGTTTCTTAAAGTTGTTTTGAAACATCCAATTATCTATAAAACCTTCTATAATCCATTGATGGTGTTCTATAGTCTCTTCCCATTCTTCAGTGCTATCAATTAGTTTCATTATTGGGTATCTCCTAATTGTTTCTTCCATAGTGTATTATAATACTTTGCATTTGAACAATACAATTCATATTCAGTTTGTGTTTTAACCCAGGGAGGAATAAACTTACGTCTATAAGCAATAGGTATTACATCACCATTTACATCACGTATACTTGGTGTGCGTTTGGCTTTAGCAAATCTATCACGCACTGGTGTTTTCATTCTATAACAATTATTTTTGTCCATTACCCAGTGATTAATTTCTTGTGGGGGGTAACAAGCAACAACATAAAGTTTGAATATATTTTTATATCCTAACTTGAGTCTAGCGTTAAACTCACCCTTAATGTGTACCATTTCACTGACTGTTGCTCTATGTAATTGACGTTTTACACCTGGTTGTTTAAGTTTATCCTCTACTATTTCTAATAACTCAAGGATAATATTTTGTCTATCCTGTAAGTTAAGTGGTTTAATCATTTCTATAAACTCTTTCTTGAGTGGTCTCTTAGTATTACGCATTTCATTTCCTCTTATTAAGAGTGTTAGGCTACACCTAACACTAAACTTCAAACTTCTTTCAGAAGTTTTTGTTTAACTACATCTGTTTTGCTTTATCTGGTTTTTATCTCCAGGTTCTCTCTGTTATTGTCTTTTTACTGACATACCTAATAGTGACACTACTTACTAGATATTAATATAACAATCACTTTCTCTGTGACCTTGTTAGTCATAGCAAAGCCACTGTTCCAGAATATTTCTGAAACAAAAAAAATGATCTAACTGATTGTGACCAAATTGGCTGCTTTTTTTGCAACCAACCAGTTAGTTTACTCTGCAACCACATGGGAAAGGTGCCCAGTTTTTACCTTTTACGCCTCATTTGTTATATGCCCTACACATATAACTCTGGGGGAAACCTAACATAACAAGAGTAACGTGTTTATGCCAGGGTGGGGATGCTTTCATTTTCTCAGAGCCCCAATCATTTAGTGTGTCAATTTGCCTTTATTAGCCTGTAAGTTTAGTTGTTTTGCCCTTGATAACATGGTCTTTGCTTGCTTTGGCGTTATTTTGCCAGTCAATACATGAACCATGTACTTCTTTTCTAATTGTTTTATATTAAAAGTTGCCATTGTTAGCCTGTAAGTTTTGCCATTACTTCTTAGGTTTACGCAGTATATCACGCAAGTTTTCCTGGCGTGTGTTTTGTAGTTCTGCTTCTTCATGTAATTGTTCAATAGTGTTTGTATATACACCCCAAACAAGTTTATACCAATTTTTATCTGCACGTTGCTCTGGGGGAGTTATACTATTCATTTCATCATGCACATTGCTAATGGTCATGCGTGGCACAGGGTCTTCATCATATTCATTAATGTATGATTCTGCATATGTGTTAACAGTGTCATGCATATCATTGTGTAGTTTAGTATGACCTTTGCTTACCAAGTATTTTAAACACTGTTCTACTTCTGCACCAGTTAAACTGTCACGCAGGTCATAATGTTGTTTTTTCTTTTTGTTGAAATAGCCAGTTGTAAGGCTACTGTATTCTCTTGTATTGGCGTATATTTCATAGCCTTTTAGAATTGTTTGGATTTGCATATCTTTTCCTCTTCTATTATCCATTTGTATTTAATGTAAAAAGCCATTTACCCTACCATAATAGCATTAAAAGTGCGTTTTTGTCAATAAAAGAATAACCCAGGATTAAAAAAAATCCTGGGTTGTGAATAGTATCTTAATAGGAGTTGTGTGAGGGTGTTGGCAAGTTGGCTTTATAATAGTTTATGGATAACAATTAAGGAAAATTACACTTATGCAAGTGTAAACCAACACCCTCAATATTATTTATCTATACCAAATTTACCTATTATATGATGTAGAGTGTGGTAGGGCATGTTTAAGTCACGTGCCAATGCACTTTTATTTCTTATTGCATCTGGGTGTTCTTTTAACCAATTGCGTATTTGATGATAACGTTCATAGGTATTTTTTGTTACATATTTGCCATCAGGTAGTTGCCATTGTTTTTTTGCATTAGATACTGGTCTTAAACGTTTGCTTCTAGTTAAGTTAGGCACTATGTACTTCAAATACAACTCTTCAGCGTGTTGCTTTACGCAGGGTGAATCTTCTGTTGATACAAATTTGCCCAAGCGTGGCATTGGCAATGGACGCACTTCTTCTAGTGGATATACAAAGTCTTGAAATACGTTATGTTGTTTCTTCCACGCTTTGTAGTAATCAGCATAACCTACATAATACATAACTAACCATTCATCATCATATTTTAGTGCCATCATACCTGGCTCTAAAAATTTGCACTCATCTGTTAGTGCCCAACCTTTAATTGTTTTAGGATCTATAGAGTTTGATGTTGCTGATTTTTGAACGTAATTATTAATTTTTTTGAACGTATGAGCGTTATTTTTCATTTGATGCCTGTTCTGCTAGTTTACTACTGTTGAGTTTTCTTGCTACTATATGTAGTCCTAAAACTCTAATAGAGCGTCAGGACCTGGCTATATGTTGTATGTTAAATTTGTATGCTACTTGTATACTCTGTGACAAGGAATTGAAGTGTGTCTTCTTCTGTTAGTGTGACCTGTTGCACTCTAAACTTTTTGTTTGTAAAGCCTACAACAGGGTGTGTAATGTCAATAATTTCTCCTGCTTCTACATCAATTGCATCATGTGTTGCAGTAAATTCAACTGTTGTTTGATTTCTACTGTTATCCATTACCCAAGTTGCAATATTACCTGCTATGGTTGCATCACTGACTAGTGTTGTTTCTGTTTTACCCAATAACTCTACGTTATTGTCTTCTGTAAGATAAGTGCCATTGTTTACAATTACTAAGTTGTCATTGTATTCTTTTGCACTGTCATTAAATGTTAATTCTACTTTGTTAAACTTAGAACTTTTAGGTGTCATTTGTATGTTAAATTCACCTACAATATTGTCTTCTGTAAAACTAAATGTAGAACTTTCACTTTGTTGGCGTGGCGTAAATTTATACTTGCCACTTTTTGTATAAGTTAAAATACCATTACATGCTTGTAATATTTCTTCTACGTTATCAAATAACTTTTCACTAGTGTTTAAGAATCCATTTATTTCAAATCTACTGCTCATATAAGTTCTTGAACTAGCAAAACTGGCTATATCAATATCAGCATCAGGTATACCTTTGCCATATGTTGTGTCAGTTAAGTAATCTAATAACACATCAGCAGGATTTTGGTCTGCACTAGCACTAGAACTACCTATAGGATTTGTGGCTGCTCTAATCTTCTTACCTGCTATTTCAACAGTAATTTCTGGTGCTGATCCATTATAATCTTCATCCCAGGGTAGTTTCATAGCCAGATAGGCAAGTCCTAATAGTTTTCTATCATTGTCCCAAGTACTAGCGCCTATACTAGTTTGCAATGTTGTATCAACAGTCTGTGTATTTGTGCCACTGTAATATGCCATGTGTGCAATGTTATAAGTTTGTCCTTCTGTTGTAAAGTTTTGTAATCTTACGCCATTTGTGCCTACACCTGAAGTATCAGTTGTGCCACCATCAGTAACGTCCCAAATAACTTTGTCCTGAAAGTAAACTTTTTTAATATCACCCATTTCACCTTCACAGAGTATAAGAACTTGGTTTAGGAAATTTGTGCCAGCAGCGCCAGCGCCATCACTTGTGTCAATAAATGCTCTGTTTCCACCTAGCCTTTGTCTACCATATGAAACAGGTATAGGTTCATTATTACCACTACTGTTAATCATAATACCTGAAGAAGTAGAACTGCCACGCCCACCTTTGTTAGACTTTTTACCAAAGATCTTACTTGCTATTGCACTAACAATAAACTGAATAATAAGTTTCTTTAGGATTGGCATTAGGATAGGAACAAATGCGCCCATTATGTAGTCCTCCAGATTTCTGTGCCAGGTAACATAACATGTTGAATTTGTGCTTTTACTAGGTCTTTGTCTTTATCCATGGTGTATGCACAACCATGCATTACAATAGCACTATGATAAAAGCCAGCAGGGTCTTTTCTAATCAGAATGTCCCCTGTGACTGGGGTGTCCTTAACCTGAGAGTAACCTGCTTTCTCAAGTTCCTTTTTAATCTTCTTAACTTTGCTAAATCTTAACATGCCTCTCACACTATCATAATTGCCAACTATACTACTAGTTATCTCTGTATTTTTTACTCTATCTACCCATTCACTAGCAAATATATTGCAATCTGTTTGGCCATAAGCAAATTTTTTGTGTCTGTATTCACTAATGAAACGCCCTAAATCTATTGCTTCCATATGATTTCCTTTTGCACTTCAGAACAGTTGTCTAAACCTGTGTCTGTGCCTAAACTGTTTTTTGTTGCATAAAACTGTTGGCTTGCACCATTTGTGTGCCTGCCATTTGTTTTGTCAAAGGTAACCCAGTGACTTGCTATTTCAATGCCTACACTACAACCACCACTTGGGTCATATTGTAGTCCAGCATTTTCAATAAATCCTTTGAAAACTTCTATTGTGCCTATTTGTGTGCCTTGGTCAAAATAACTTCTATAAATTGTTACAGGTCTATCAATATAATCTAAACCAAGCATAGTTTCAATGAAGTATTCACCATCATTGTTCATTTCAACAAGACCATTAATGCTAAGTGTAATTTTTGGCACTTCAAAATTCATGTTGCTTTCAAGTTCATCAAGAGCCAATAACGCACCTATGCTTTCATATGTAGTACTGTCATAAGATACATCAAAAGGTGCATTTGTAAGGTTATATACTGTGCTTGTTTCTATTTTGACCAACTCATAATAAGTTGTAGTCAGTCTTGTTTTTATTTGGGGTAATGTAGGTGTTGTCATTTACTTCCACTCATCTAGGTCAAATGTAACAGTTAAGAAATAATAATCTTCTGTGCTAACTTGGTATTCAAACGCATCTTCTGAAAGTGTTACAACTACATGATATGGGTTTTTCTGTGCTAATTTACCAGGAGTTAGAGTGCTTGTAATTGGATACGCTAACCTAAATTTTGCTTCACCATATATATTTGAATCAACATCATGAACTACTGTATGCACTGTGCCATTTCTACTGCCACTCATAATAATTACTTCACCTTTGTTAAGTGCCTGTGTTGTCTCACTGTCAAATCCTGATATTTGAACAATGCTTGAGCCACTTGTAGTTGTGTTATCTGTTACAAGTGCAATGGCACCAGGTGTGTTTGTGTAATTATTTGACATCAATATATGTTCATCATCATCATTTCTTAAAATAAAGTAAAATGGTATATTTTGTCCCTGAACAGCCTGTGCTACTGCTTGATACTCTTCAAACTCATATCTTGTCATTGCAGGATAATTTACTTCAAGTTGCCATTTTGTAATGCCACTGTTTCTAACAAACTTTCTACCACTTTGTGTAATGTTTACTGTGCTTGGTTGATTAACAGTTATTTTTGCACTACTTGGTGTTACTACTGTAGGCCAGTTTTTTAGTAAGTTAAAACTAGGATCTACCCAATAATCTTGTGTATCAAAAACGTCTTCACTTTCAGCAGTTGTTAATGCTCTAGGTGAGTATAAATCAGCAACTGCATCTATTTCAATCATTATATCATTATTGTTATCCCAAATACCACCATTAATATTATTTTTTGCGCCAAAGTTAGTAAAACCTGTTAAGTAACCACTACCATTGACTGTGCATTGTATACTACCTTGCTCATCTGATGTCATTGTGCTTACTGTAGTATCACCTGCTTCCCAATATTTGTTTGTTAAGATTGCGCCATATGCAGTTGCACCAGCAGCATCTAAATAACTGTAAACTTTATTACCCTGAATAATTGGTGTTGCACTTCCAATAAACCACTTGTTAACTAGTGCACCTTCAGTTGGATGATATATTGCATATGCTTTGGATCCTGTAGGTCCTTCAGGCACCTGAACTAAATGTGCGTCACTTGCCAAGTAAAAAGGATCTAATATTTCAACTGAAATTGTTGTAGTAGTGCCTACGTCAATGTTACTTGAATAATTACTTGCTGTTGTGCTTTTAGTTAGTGTAATTGTTTCAGCAACGTCATCATACTTTACAAACCAAAACTCATCTTTATCTCTTGAACTTGAAAGAACAGCGTTTGCTTGGTTGTCAGTAATACTACCACCTGTGAAGTACGTTCTTGCATAAGCAAAACCTAATTTTGTTTTGTCATTGTTTAGGCTTGTTCTTAATCCACTGAATGTAGTTTCATTACCAGCAGTAAATGAAACTGTTGAACTATCACTAACATCAATGTCAACTGAGTGCTCTGTTGTTCCTGTTGTGCCACCTGCAATAGTAAAACTTAATGTTGCTTTGTATTCTTCATCAGATGTTCTATGTGATGACAGTCCTGAATCAGAATAGTAATGTGCAGTTTGCACAAAATCAGCACCACCTGAATTTGTATTCAATTGATCTCTATCTAAAAAATGAACTGTATCTATTGAATCTACATCACCACCATTGGCTCTATCAAATGCAGTAGAACTTGAAACAGTTCTGTAAAGTATATTATCACCATCTGATAATGTAGTTAGTGGATTTGTATTAGCAGGCATAATATGCATTGCACCACTTGCAGTTGAGAAATGCCCAACATTACCAGTATAATCAATAAAACCAGCATTTTGATAGGCTGTTGTTAAACCTGCATCTGTGTATAGTTGTATTTTGGTAGAAGAAATAACATCTGCATAAGCATCAAATGCTGTGCTATTGTTGTTGTCATAATCATCTGGTGTAAAGTCTAATGAAATCCTATCTCCATCTGAAATATGTGAAGTATCATTAACATTTAATTCCAAACCACCTACATTGCCTGCACCTGAAAGTAATTTTACTTCAACACTAGTAACTGGTTGATTGTAACTTTCTTTGTTAAAAACAATAAGTGGATTTTCATAAATGTCAAACATTGAAAGTTTTCTTAAATCACCAGGAAATTGGTCATAATAGTTAATGAATTTTGATACTTCACTAACCATTTCTGTTTCATCAGTTGATCCCCAATATGTTACATTGTAATCATAACCATCTGATTCTGTGTTAAGTTTGTTCATTCTAGCAAACATACCACTAGCAAGAATCCATACAGTCCCAGTGCCAGTTGGTGTTCCACTTGCAGTAAATTCTAATCCAACAGTGTTACTTGCTGCACCTACTGTTGTAAAGTCAGTTGTGCCTACTGTTTTAATAATATATTTTGTGCCACTTTCAATTTGTGTGGCTTGTATTGCTCCAGCAAGATATGTAGGATTAAAATAATAACTAGATGCGTTGCTAGGATACGTGAATAAGTCTTTTAGTGATGCCATTAGTAGATACCTTGCTTTCCTCTTCTAGTGTAGGCATTTTGGATAATGCCTTCAATTTGTTTTTTGTTATCTAACAAGAACTGTGTTCCTGTTTGTGTGTCAATAGCGTTAATGTTGAATACCACTTGTGTTGTGCCACCTACTTCATCCATTGGCGTAATGTTTGCAGGGCCACTAATAAGTTCAGGACCACTTTCACCAACAATACCTACTTTACCAGCACTAAGGTAACCACCATTTGCAAAGAAGCCACCAAAGAAATCACCAATGCCACTAAAGATGCTACCAAAGCCTCCTCCACCACCAAACATACCACCAATGCTACCAAAAATACTACCAAATGCATTTGAAATACCACCACCTGAACTTAGTGCCTCAGTTAAAATGTTTGTCATTGTTTTCTTGAAGAAGCCTTCAAAGTCTGATAATGTAAGTTTACCATCATCTAATGCGTTTACAAGTGTGTCTGCAAAGTCTTGAATACCATCACTTGCTTGTGATGTTGCGTCTTTTGTTGTTTCAACCATGCCAGTTTGCATTCTTTTGAATTCTTCTAGCACTTCATTGACCATGTCAGGGACAATAGATCCACCAACAACTTTTTCATACATACCACTAAAAAAGCCTTTAACATCTTCTGTCATGTTTTTGGCACTTTCACTAATACTGTCACCCATTTTGTCAAATGTGCCTACAACACCATCTTTTAATTGTATTGCTTTATCATATATGCCTTGCAAACTATCTGCAACGCCCTGGAAGAATTCAACAATGCTTGAAACAATTGTTTGTAACGCTTCAAATGCTTGTTTTAGTGCAGGTATGGCTGAGTCAACTAATGGTGTAATTGCTTCTGCTATGAAACCTAATACTTCAAAGACTTTTTGCATAATTGGGAATACAATGTCTGTTAGTACTGTGCCAATTAAACTAAACACAGGTTTTAGTGTATTGAATGCTTCTGTTACTTTAGCCACAATTGCAGGCATGTTTGCTAACAAGTCTTCTGATAATCTAACTAAGTGTGGCAGTAATGGAGTAATGGCATCAGTCATTAACTGTCCCATACCCTCTTTAAGTCTACCCACTGTATCATTAAACACTTCAGCGTTTTCTGCAGCATCTAAACTAACAATATTGGAGTTTGCTTTTACATCTTGAAGTGTTTTATCTAATGCTTCAGCAGTTTTATTGATGCTACCAAACTGTGCTTGAATAACTGGACCTGCTCTACCACCAACAACTTTAGCAAATTCATCTGTGCTGATTGTGCCATTGTTAAGGGCGTTAATCATTTCTTTTAGTAGTTCAGGACCTGCTTTTAGTTCACCATTTGTGTTTCTAATACTATCACCAAGTTTATCAGTGATGGCTGCAAATGACTTTTGTCCTTCAACACCTTTTTGCAGTCTGTTAGTAGTCTGCAACATTGCCCTGTCAAATGTGCCAGCGTCAACACCAGCCTCATTCATTGCTTGTTTTAGGACTTGAAAGCCTTCAAATGCTTCATTGCTTGCTGCTGCACCTGCCATCCTTGCTGATTTTGCAAGGCTGTCCATTTGGTCAATTGTTTCTGTAACTTTGCCTATTACACCAAAGGCTGCAAAGGCTGCACCTGCTGCACCTAATGCTAATTTAACCTTATTAGCAGAAACGCCTAAGAAACCTAGGCTTTTATTTGCGCCATCAATAGTTGATTTTGAATTATCAGTGGCTGTGATATTAATATTATAGTCTGCCATTACCTTCTGCGTCTCCCCCTACTGGCGCTTTGTTGCTTTTTTTGCTGTGCTACATATGTGTAGTATTTAGCCCAGCCTTTTAGTTCTAATATGGACACATTTTGAATTACCCATTCAACTGTTTGTCCAAATTGTTCTGCAAGTCTGAATAGGAATAATAAATCTGTGTCCTCAGTTAGTTTCCCAGATTAGCCTCAGATTCCTGCGTTGTTGCATTCATTTCAGTAACAATTCTTGTAAGGACATTTGGGTCAACTTCACGCATAAAGAACGCAAACTCACCTCTTGCAAACATGCTTTTGCCTTCTTCATCTTTTGCTCTAGTAATAAGTGTTTCAATTAAGGCTTCTACAAGTTGTCCTTTGTTGTGATATTCAAAAACTCTTTGCTGTTCTGCAAAGGTTGCTACTGGTTTGTAATAAATTGTTGTTTCCCATTCTGGGACTTCAATGCTTTTCATACCACCACTAAGTTGGTTTTTGAAATGCTCACTTGCTTTTTGTAATACTGGATTTTTCATTATCTTTTCCTTGTTTTTCTTAGAGCAGGTTCAACAATTCCATTGGGGGCTTGTCTACTAGAACCTGTGTCTAACACACCAATATATGGTACGTTGTTTCTAGCAATAGGTATATCTTTACCATTGCCTACTAATTTCTTTCTAAATGTGCTCTGCCAACCTTGACGTGCCCTACCAGTCAAAACTGGAGTTGTTTGCCTTAGTTGACTCAAATACTGCTGAGCAAATTTGGACAGGTCAGTGTCAATTTCTGCCTTTAGTTGCCTAATGGTTTTATCTGCTTCTGACACTGTCCTGTCCTCTTTTGTTAGGCTGCTGTAGTTGAATCTACAGTTAGTGCACCTGTGCCTGTAAAGTTTACAGTAGCCATATTCAATTCACCAACAGTATTTTCATATTCAATACTTGTGATGATAATATTACCACTCAACTTTAGTTCATCATTGCCTGCTGTATTGTCCCAGTATGCAATTAGGTGTCCTGTGTTTCTAGTTGCTGAATCTGCAATTTGGAAGACCTCATCAAATGATGAGTTGTCATCTTCATCAGCAGTCCAAACAACTTCTGCAGAACCTTCCCAAGTTCTTAGACCTGCACAGAAACTTCTGTATGTGTTTCCCATTACTGTGTTGTCTAATGTCTCTTGAGTATGCGTAATAGTCCAATTTTGCACTTGAGCAACTGCAAGTTCAGAACTAAGAGTTCCAAACTCTAGTGCGCCTGTTGTACCTGTATAACATGCCATGTTATTACCTCTTTAGTTTATATTTTATAACAATAATCAATACTGAATATTGCCCTACAACTAGCATAAGGTTCAGATTCACCTAATTCTACTAGTTCTATTCTGGTCAAAATACAATCCTTTGCATTGCCATTTAGAGTCTTATTTTTAGCAATATGCTCTTCAATCTCATCTACAACAATATTACGTTGTCTATCACGTTCCTTACCACCTACAACAATAACGCAGGATAATTGCATCAGTGACCTTATTAAGGTTGTTGCACCCATTGTTATTCTTTCTCTGTCCTCTTCAACAGTTTCAACATAAACTGCTGGAAAGCCAGTTTTAGGCAATTCAGAAATGATGATTGGATCTCTTTGAACTACACCAAGTTTGATGTCACCCTTCATGTTTTTGAGTTGTTTTACAAACTCTTCAACTATTAGTTCTCTACTCATTACCTAGTTAACCTCAGTTCAACTCTTTCACGTTCACTGGCTTGGTCAATACTACCATCATTGTTATGGTCATATTCAATGCCAACACCATATTGCATATGCAATTCTTCAGCAAATCTTTCTTTGTAAAAAGTAATTTGCATCATGAAGGGATCACCTTCTGGTCTGAAAGTTGAAAGTTTAGGCAAAATATAAGCATACAAGGCTTTGTATACTGTTGATTTTGTCCACTGTGAGTCAGTAAGTTTTGAAGTTGAGAATAAACTAGGGCTTTCATATTTGTTCCAATAATCAATTTTGATCCTGTTTATCACATCTGTTTCTGCTAGAGCAAGTTCATTACTCCAGTCATCAACACCTTGTTCAAAAACTTCAGGAGCATATTGTTGTAAATTTTCATTAGTAGCAAAAGCCATTATAATTCTCCAAATTTAAGTAGAGGGCTATTGCCCCCTACTATTGTGTCAATTAGACATTTTTAAGGTTAATAACCCTTGCAGCGTCAATAACTGAGACACCAGCATGTAAACTGGCCACTACGTCATTACCAACTGCTTCTGCACGTCTAGCAATTTCCACATCAACGTTCTTCTGCATAGCAATGCGTGCTGCGTCAGCACCAAAGATATAGCCAGAAGTTGCTGTGTCATCAGCAATATTTGCTGTCATGAACCATGTTACACCAGCAAAGCGTGATACAAAGCCATTTGTTAATGCACGTGACTGGAAGTCACCACCAGCAAAGTTTGCACCAATTGTGCCATCAGATGTAAACAACTTTTGGATTTCAGTTGCTGCCTGTGGAGTTAGGATACCATAAAGTTCACCCATCTCACCTGCTTCTCTGATAAGTTGTGTTGCGTCATAAACGTCATCAACAGTTAGTGGAACTGTGTCATAAGTTGTGTCAGTACCATTTGCTTCAAATGCAGCATAAACTGCTTTGTCAAATGCTGTGCCAACTGCTTTACCTAGTGAACGTCCAATTTCATTTGGATCAATGCCACCAAGGTCACGCACAACTGCTCTTGCAGCAATTAAGTCAGCAGTGATAACATTGCTTGTTGCTGCTGGAGTTGTATTTGCAACATCTGTAGTGATGCCACCACCAGAAATTGTTGTTGCTGTTACGCTAGCCAATTCTGGAACATTTAGAACACCAGATGGGGTGTTAACCATTGGGATCAATTGACCACCCAAGAACAGTGAACTTTCTTCTGCTTCATATACTGTTGCAGCAATGATTGGCTGTGAAAATACACTATAGTTGGAGGTTTGACCTGATACATATGAGTCTGCCATTTTTTTTACCTCAAGTTAAGTTATTTGATGATTTGTCCACCTTTGAGCATCATTTTTCTGTATTTTGCTCTATCAGCAGGATCATGCAAATTTAAGTTTGATAGATCAAATTTCTCATTTGACCTGGTGTCAGTGTTACTTGTAGACCCTGCACCACTGGGTCCAGCAACTCTAAAATAAGAGTTTGCATTTAAGAACTCATCAACAAGTTCATTTACTGTCAAATTGTCACCTTTGTCATTAAAACGTGCATTACCTGCACTATCAATAACTGTGACACTACCATCATCTGATAGTCTGACATTAGACCTAAGCAATTGAGCCACGTGTTCTGGATTGACTGCTTTAGCACTACTGGAAGCACTAATTAACGCACCATCAACTTTGATCTTTTCCAGTTCTGACCTAAGTTGTGAAACTTCTTTGGCACTTTGCTGTTTAGTCTTTTGCAGGACTTTATCAAACTCCTGCCTTTTTATAAGTTGCTCTTCCTCTACTTGGTTTTTAAGTTGCTTCAGTTCCTGATACTCATTTGGATCAATGTCCTGAAACTTCTTAGTTGCCTGAGAAAGTCTCTTTTGCAAGATGCTGTCAAGTTCTTCTTGGCTAAACATCTTTTCCTTAACCTGGGCTTCATTTCCACCTTCAACTGCCCCAGTGTCAGTATCAGTGTTCTCAACCATGGGGTTTTCTGTTTCCATGTCAACAATCTCCTTTGTTAGTGTAAGGGGGGTTTACTAACCTATCCTTATTTATTCAGTTAAATTACCTGCACTATGGTCTGCTTCAATGCTTGCTAAAATATCATTTTTAGTTTGCTCATCATCTACCAACATTTCAGTAATCATCTTATGCATTTGCATTTGGAATGCTTCATGTGGGACTGTTTCAACTGCTTTCTTATACAGTTCTAAGTCTGAATGTTCATCCCTAATATCAAATGTGTCTGCGTATGTAACCATAAAGTCTTCTGGCTGCTCAATGCCCTGCCATGCAAACCATAGGTTCCAAATTTTATATTCTGCTTCTTCTAATGAATGACTAATGTCTGCTAACTTTGTGTTTAACAGTTGGCGTTCAGTTTGTAACGCAACACCAGACATTGGTGTGCCTCTCATAATCTGTACTGCACTAGTATGAGTCATTCTTGTAATACTGTTCACTACCTTATCAATAGCATCTAAGATGCCTTCAATACTACTACCTGATGGTTGTAATAGATAAGGTTTCAAACCAGGTTCAGTGTCTTCTTGGACTTCAATTATTGCACCAGCACCTGCACTTGCTTTTGTGCTTGGTGTTTTGACCAAACTTGGGTGGCCACTAATTCTAATATTTTGCTCTAGTTCAGAAAGCAAGTTGTAGATATACTTTTGTGCATATGCAACATCAGCAACTAAACTATAACCAATGCCTAATCTAGGACTTGGTAATGGTGCGTAGTTAATGAATGGAATCATGCCTAATGGATTTTCAAAAACCATATCTTCCATTACTTCTTCAACTTCACCTAAAGTATCTTTACTGATTGTATACTTGTGTATATGATCAGGATACCATTCAGTTAACATCATACTATTGTTACTGTCATGTTCAACAACTTTAATGTAAACTAGTTCTTGTTTACCATTAACTTGTCTTTTGTATTCCCAATCCAACACATTTTGTGGTGAATATGCACAAACATACGCTCTCACGCCTAATGCTTCTGCTTCTGCTTGTGTTGTTACTGCATAGTTTGGTTTATCAACCAACAACCAAACATTGCCTGTAACTAGTGCCATGTCATTGACTGTTTTCATAAAACTGTCAATTGTTTGACCATTTTGATCCATGTCACCCATGAATTGCATTACACTAGGATTGTTAATTAATTGTCCTAATGTTCTTTTAGGTAAGTGTCTAAACAGAAAACTACTGTAGATATCAATTGTAGTTTTTACATGATTGTCCAATGGCGTTGCTTCTAAACGCTTGCCATAAGCATCACCTGGTAGATTGCCTTCACCTAGATATTTTGTTAAGTAATCACCCTTTTGATATAGTTTGCCACCTACATAACTTCTGTAAAGGAAATCTGCTTCCTTTGCATGTTCTGTATAGGCTACATGGGTTGATAATAGATCTTCAGCCTTTGCCATTGTATTCATTCCTAGGTATCTTAATTGTATTTATGTTAATAATGAGCAAACAACTCTGGTCCTTTGCTATGTTGTTGTGGTCTCCTAATTGGCATAAGTCCCCAAGTTAGGTATCCCAAAGCATCAGGTAAATGGTCTAAACCAGCACTTTTATCAGGTGCCCTGGTGCCCTCTTTGTAAATTTGTTTGTTCAAACATTTGATCAAACCTTTACATTTAGGTGCTACTGTCAATCTAGTTTCTCCTACTTTGTTATAGAATGCAGTGTTTACACTTGCAACCCTATCTATAACAGGAGGGTTAACTCTTGCACTTTTTATAACAAAATTATATTGCCTCAAAATATTATGGTCAGTGTTCATTGCTGACGTTTTATGATTTGCTCCTGAAGCATCAGGGTAAGCAATATATCTTTGCCCAGGATATCTCCTGGATATTTCATCACACATTTCATAAGTGTTTGAGTTGTTAATTTCAATTTCATCTATGATGTGCATTGTTAAACCATCCCAATTTGCTATAACTGCTGACATTGGTTGTGTGTTAAAGTCAATTCCAATATGCAATACATCTCTAGCATCAAGTTGTGGTTCAATTTCTTTTACATTTCTTTCAATATCAAAACTGTAGTAGACAAGGCCACTGAAGTTTACAAAAGACGCCAAAAATTCCTGTTCAAAAGTCCTTGGATCCATTTCTGATTTGGCTGCTTCAATCTCTTCTTCAGGGACATTGCCTCCTTCAAGAGTTGTGAACTGCCATGCTTCCCAGTTTTTATGTGCTGGTGCATTAGCCCAGAGATCATAGAACCAATTGAAACCTTTTGGCGTAGAAATAAACATTGCACCACCCTGCCTATCAGCAAGTGCTGGTCTTAAAACTTCTGACCAACATGCAACATCAATATCACTACACTCATCCATTACTAGGTAATCTATACTAATACCTCTCAAACTCTCATAGTTGTCAGCACTTCTTAAAGCAATAGTGCTGTTATTTTTTAACCTAATTGTTAGTTCAGTTGCATTAATTTTTTTAATCCATCTGACTTGGGTCAATTTATTAACTAGGTCATCCCAAATTACAGTTTTTGCCTGTCTGAACGTTGGCGCTACATAGTAAACTTTTTTATTAGGAGAACTTGCTGCTTTGCACATCTCTCTAATGCTTAACCATGATTTGCCCCAACGTCTTCCAGCACAAATAACTTTAAACCTACTATTATCATCAGCAACCATCTGCTGTGGGGGAGTTAGTGGCATAATTTATCCTCTTTTTTCAGGACCTCCAGGTAATTCTCCTGCAGCCCTCATTTTGCGTATTTTATCTTCTGCCCAGGGTAAAGCACTAGGACCTCCCCAACCAAGATATGCATAATAACCTTTGCCCTTTTTATCAACACCAACATAGCGTTCATAATTACGTCTTGCTCTAGTTAAAAATGCAAGCATTCTAACAATGATGTCTGGTGAGAGCAGTTCCCCCCTGGCAATTTGCCCTGCTCTCCTCCTACCAGTAGGAGTCCCCCATCTTTGTGATGGAGGAACGCTTTCATTATATGCAATAGCACGTTTAGCGTCCTCCACCATTTGTTTGTTTGGCCTATATGGCATTATAATGTACGCTCTTGTAGTATTTGAAAGTCTGCAGCAACACCAACGTTACCACCTGTTAGAGACTTTGCTCTAAACTCAATAATACCACTTGCATTGATAGCAAAAGGATTTGGAAGTTGGTATGGAGCAGGACCACCTGAACCAGCAATAACTGTTAAACGCTGTTGGTATGTATTAGCACCTGCTGGGTTACCATTAATCCAAATTGAAACTAAACAATCACCTGTTGCACTAACAACAAATGAAGTTAAGTAACCAATTTTGTCACTTGGCATTGTCCAACTTGCACATTGCTGTTGGTTTTCACCTGCTGCAATTTCATATAACAGTGTTGTGCCATCATTAGCAAAAACTTTAATTGTGCCAGCGTTTGTGCCACCACCTGAGCCTGTTGTTTGAACACGCACATTGTTGATATGTAAAAATGTTAGGTCAACACCATCTCTGTCTGTTGTAACAACATTAGTGCCATTCATGTTTACATCTGCTTCTTTTTCTAGTCCATCAGCGCCAATACCCTGGATGCGTATACGTCTTGCGTTACCACTACCACTGTTTGTGTCATTAGCATCTGTTGATGATACTTTAAGTATTTCTGCTGCATCCAAGTAGTTTCTAATACCACCTTGTGTGCAAACTGTTTCTGAAGTGGCGCCAACTACTGGGTTATAACCACTTGTGCCTTTTAATTGTAAGTCATTAATTCTATCAGCAGAAACATGAAGACCTGCTGGTAGAGTTGTAACTTGTTGTCCTACTGGAACTGACATTGTTATTTCCTCTCTAACTGTTGCCTTGCCATAGAGAGATGTGCAAGGTCTTGTTGAATTAACACTGGCACTTCTGTGCTGTGTCCACTGTATCTAGGATGACTGTATAACCATTCTTCTGCTGGCCTAGCAGACATCATCCTATCTGCAATTTTTTTTAGTAGTCTTGGACTAGCATGTTTGTGAACATAAACTATTGCCAAGTTTTCTCCAAGATCTTCAGGTATACCCTGCCAATCCTGGATCTTAATTTTTTGCTTCTTGAAGGCTGGATATGACCAGGGACAAACTTTTCTGATGCTATCAAAATAACTTGCCCAATCATTGTTAGCCTCTGCGTCCACCTTTTTTCTTTTTGCCACCACGTTTCATAGCCATTACAAATACTCCCCTAACATACCAACTACACTGCTGGCAACTAGTAGGCCTAATACCCACCAGATTCTGTTGTCAATTTTATCAACTTTACGTTCAATACTATCAATGTCCTCAGCCATATGTGCTAAGTGATTGTCACGTATATTTTCAACTGTTGCTTCCAACTTTGCAATGCGTTCACCATTGCTTTGTATTTTTTCTTTCATTTTAGTCTGCCCATGGTAATGGAAGATCCTCTTCACCATTTGTAGGATCATCTTTTTGTCCAAGGACATTTTTTCCTAACCAAATGAGCATAACAGGATTGCCTTCTAATGCTTTTCTGTATTGTGCTTTTCTTAGTCTCATTTTACCAGCAGCGTTGCCTCTATCAATAACATGCTGGAATCTGTTTCTCAAGGTGAATGCACTCACACCCATAATATAAGCAATTTCTTTAAAACTACAATGACACTCTGCAAGTTTGAACAGTAGATCTTCATCTACTTCAATTTTCTTTCTGCCTCTGGTTTCTTCTTTGACAGGTTCAGCACCACCATCTTTTTTATGGTAAGTGTATTTCTCTTCATTTGCAAACTCAGCAGGTTGTTGTGCAGTTTCTGTTAGTTGCTGATTGAACTTTTGTTCTTCAATATACTTTGAATCTTGTTGTGCCTGAATATCTATGCCTAATTGTTGTGCCTCTATTGGTTCTAAATCTGCTACATGAGCAAACTGCATTGTGTCTTTTTTATCTGTCATTGTTTTATCCTTAGTGCTGTATCACTATGATGCTACTGCTCTGTCTGTAACACGTCTCCAGTCAGTCCCATCATAAAAGACAGGAACTGCCCCACCTGTTTCATCAGTGCAATATGCCATTGAGCCTGCACTAATGTTTGATGTGGGTAACCCTGCTACTGCGTAACTGGGCAAATTAAATGGAACATCTGAGAATGATTGGTATTGTCCTACACCAATGCGTTCAACATTTGAACCATCATCATTCATACTTTGTATTGTTGCTAAGTTGTTATTGATGCCTGAACTATCATATTGAAAGAACAAACGTCCTACAAATAGGTCACCCTGTGTATCATCTTCTACCTTAAAACTGTGTGCTAGTGCAGAACCATCAGGTATTGTGTTTGCACCATAATCATTAATTGATGTTAGGTAGTTATGTAACAAATCTGCAACATCCATTGTTGTATACATGTTTGCTGAGTTAGGGTCAGTAGATCCATCTGCGTTAATTGTAAGTTGTCCATTTACAGCAGTATCTACATCTAGGTCAATAATTGAATCACTAAACTTTGCAAGTTGTGTAAAACTAGTGCCAGCATCATTTAGACTGTTGATTGTTATGTGTTTGTCACTACTGCTATTGCGTCTTGTAGCCAACATAATTTGAAAGTATTCACTTGTGCCATCATCTGTTTTGAAATACACTGTTGTATTTCTGTTTGTTCTTGCTGAGTTATCACGTTTACCAATTTGTAATGTGCTTGCGTAGTTACTGTTTGTTGATACTTCAATTTGATTGTTACCAGCAGAACCACCTGTAATTGCTACATTACCAGTAGTGCTAATATCACCACTGCCATTTATGTTATTACTGTTTAAGTCTAAGTCACCACCTAACTGTGGTGTTGTGTCTTCTACAACATTACTAATACCTGTATCAGTATCTGTTGCAATTATAAATTTGGAAGTGCCACTGTCATACTTTAGGATTGAATTGTTTGCAACACCAGTTGTGTTTACGTCACGCAACTCACCAATATCATGAACACTTAAATCAATCTCAGCAGAAACATCTCCACCTGTTGGAAAATTGCTTGTTGATGATCCATTTACTCTAATAACTGTCATTATTGCTCACTAATTGTTAATTGGTCTGTTTCTTTGAAGTGTGTTATTACATAAGTTATTTCTGTTGGTATTGTGATTAGTGTATAGTTGCCATTTTCATGCTCAACAGCAGTATGACATGAGTTTTTGTCACTGTACTCTGGAACATGTGTATAAACCTTTTGATTTATCATTGGCTAATACCTGGTTCTAGTTCAAAATACCCTCTGATTAGTGTATCAACACCCCCAGCACCATCATCTGCAATTAAATCATATTGATGTGTGCCTGCTACCATTGCACTTGTTTGTGCGTCTGTAAGAGTAAGTCTAAATTCACCATGACTAGCATTTGTTACTGTTACTGTGAAAGCCACACTAGTTGAACTGGTGTGATGTGGTTTAATTTTTGCTGTAAATGTATAGTTTGTTATGTCTGTGTTGCCATTACCATCTTTTAGTTTGAACAGTCTATCAAATCCTGCTCCCTGGTTGGCATTCATGTTAAATTGTGCTGCATGGCTCATATGAATATGTCCTTTAGTGTTGTTGCAACCCACATTAGTAATTGATAACCCCATGTAGCAGTTAAGTAAAGTGTTACTAACTGTATGAGAGTGGTTGTTGCTTTAATTAGGGGATTTAATTCATTCATTATTGGCTCCTTGTTTACTTTATTTATGCAAGAAAAAAGGGTAGTCAAGGAACAACTACCCTAGTAGATTCCTCCCCCAAAGTCTCTACCAAATGTATTTACAAGAAGGACAAAGTCCTTTTGAAATTTTTTACTAAAAAAGTCTTGACAGAGTAAGATACTATGCTATTATAGTAAAGTGAGTTAAACAAATAATGGGAAGATAGCGTAATGAGTAATACCTATGGTAAAATGATTAAGGTTATGGAACCTTTCAAACAACCTAACACTGAAAAACAAATCAACAAATATGAAAACAAAGAGTTGGATAAACTCTCTAAATTGTGTGTAGAGACAGCAACACTACACTTGTCACCAGAAGAATATCACACTAAAATGATAAATCAAGCAATATACTATGTTGCTAATGATGATATAAAGAGTGCTAGAAGGATTCTAGTTAACTTAGGTGTATCTAGTTGGGATGCCAAGTGTTGGTGCAAGGAAGAAGTAAAATGTCAACAGAGAGATCCTAAAGAAAAGGCAAAGTATTATAATAAACCAATGCCAGAAGAATTTATTGCATATATGCACTAGAATACTCACTCTCCTGTGAGTTAGGCTAGGCCACAATAACCTAGTAGATTACTAAAGTATTAGACATAATACATTGTGGCACCTACATGTTTGGGGGGTCATTGCTTTGTTTGTTCAGTAATGGCCCCTTTTTATTGATACACATAAGGCTGGAGGCCTTGAAAATTTTGGCACA
>Ga0208899_1000977_pt1 | contig 20888 bp, 8 predicted proteins | sample VirMetDEL_Nov_24_FD_184518 | JGI IMG/M metagenome (GOLD analysis project Ga0208899, IMG submission 184518) | Aqueous microbial communities from the Delaware River and Bay under freshwater to marine salinity gradient to study organic matter... | ecosystem: Environmental > Aquatic > Marine >... | reverse complement strand
TTTCTACTTATGAGAAAGGCTCCTTCGGGGGCCTTTTTCTTTTTTAGTATATTTGCATCATTAATTTAATTCAATATGACTACACAAACTAAAAAGGCTCCTGGGCGCCCACCAAAAGCTCAGCCCGCTGCTGCTCCTGCACCAGCAAAGAAAAAGACCACCTTCAAGCGAGAAGAGAAGGTACAGACTAACAAAGAGTACGAAGTAATCAAGGGCGGAGGCGTAGCCTTCTTGCTGCCCCAGAAGGGCATCACTGTCTACGACAAAGAGAAGGACACCGTTCGTGAGATTCGTTACTGCCCTAACGAGCCCTCTATCTGGTCTGATGAACAGTCTGACCGTGCGGTACGTCAAGCCATTATCTTCCGAGACAAGAAGCTGTTTGTCTCTCAGGACAAGCCAAACCTGCGAGACTTCATGGAAATGCACCCAGGGAACGCAGCTAACGGGGGCTCAATGTTCAAGGAGGTCAACAAAACCAAAGACGCTGCTGTAGAGCTAGAGAAAGAGTTCGCTCTTAATGACGCTATCTCTAAGATCCGCGACACCAGCATCGAAGACCTGCTCGCTGTGGCTTTGTACTACAACGTAGACATCAACACTTCATCTTCTGATATTCGGTTCAATCTGCTTCAGATCGCGAAGCGTAAGCCAACAGAATTTATGAAGGCGTTTGAGTCACCGCAGGTGACGGCTCGTGCCACCCTGGTCCAGGCTAAAGACTGGCAGCTCATCAACGTAAAGAAAGATGGGGTGTACTGGTTTGACTCAAACAAGCTGATCGTGTCCGTCCCTGTAGGTCAAGACCCTATGGATGTAGCAGTACGATTCTGCTTAACAGAGAAAGGCGCCTCCGTCTTGTCCTCTCTAGAAGAGAGGCTTGAACGTCTAGCATAAATAAAAGGCCACCTTCGGGTGGCTTTTTTCTTTCGTATATTTGCCTCATGGAAAGAAAGTTCTTCTTTTTTCGCAGGGAGCCTGAATCAGAAACAAGCGTGTCGTTTTCCGACACGGGTGTAGGTCTTAGCACCATAGCGATTCCATCTGAGAATCTGACCTTCATTACCGCTGGTAAAAAGAAGGTGGTGTTCACCTTCAAGGACTGCAATGGGTTTGATAACTCCAACCTTATCGAAGGGGAGTCAATACCCAAAGCAAATATTACTGTCTCGTGTAAAGAAGGAGAAGAAGCGGCTCTGATCGAAAGCGTAGTAAACTTTATGTCTAGGTCCACACCTAAGAATATCATGAAGTTTGACGTAGTGAATAATGACTCTACGTTTAAGGAAGCTGTTGTTGACAGCCTTGCTGATGTTGTCTCGGTTATTCCTGCCACCCCTATAAACACAGCAACAAAAGATCTGTCAAAAGGGGATTCAACTCACGAAACAGCTAACACGATTGATGGGATTTACTTCAATGAAAGCAAACCTATTATTGACTATAACCACGCTGGCTTGAGTTCGTTTACTAATGGTGATACAATTACCTCTTGGGCTAACGCAGGCACTGGTGGGGCTACATACAACTTAGGCCCAAGCCTTGGCACACCTGTTGCCGTTACTGAGGCGGGTGAATCTACTCTTATAGAGAAGGCAGCTAGTATCGGCAGCACCAACAGTTTTAGAATGGGGGATTCGCTTACTGTGTCAGACGACTATACCGTGTATGCAGTCATGAATACAAACGGCATAGCTACAAGCGGAGACTACGGAATTGGAGCCTTGTACGGAGACTCAAATGGCGAGTCGTTTGGCTTTGGCGCTCGCCCGCAAGATGACGGCGTTCTGAGCTCGTCAAACAATACGTTTAAAAACGTTAGAGATACGTTTGCGGTACGACACAAAGGCATCACAGGTTACCCAGCGTTTACTTCCACCACTGCTGATGACGGCACTAAATCTGCAAATGTGCCAGATGTGGACGTAAGTTCTATCAACTACAACGCGAATAACGTGTTCGTGATCAGAAGGGATTCTAACTACAACATGTACCTGCACGACAGAACAGGCGACATAATCGCTAAGATACCAGCAAAGACTTCAGAGCTCGATCCTTCTTTGACAGCTAGTTCTCCAGGCAGAACAGATGGAGACTTTGAGGTTTTTGGAATCTCTCAATCAAACGGAGTTAATATTTGCGCTAAGGTGTACCTCAATCGGTTTGGAGTAATTACACGGGACGTTGGTCCTAACGAGGCGGCTAACCTTGCCCGTCAGCTTTTCGACCTCTACGGCAAGAAATAACAGCCTATTTCTTTTTCGTATATTTGCTGTATGGTTAGCGTATATCAAGTATACCAAAGTCTCAAGTCGCTTTTAAACAAAGAGCAGAACGGCTTCATAACGCCCCAGGTGTTCAACAACTTTGCTCAAATGGCTCAGCTGAACATCTATAACGAGATGTTTAAGGAGCTTGTTGACGCTAAAAGGGCTTCAAGACAAAACTTTGACCCTGGTCGGGACAAGTCTCTTAGGAAGATGGCTCTTGAGGACTTGAGTATGTACTTGAAATCAGTGCCACTAGAGAATATTGGATTTAATGTAGCGTTGGGGTCCGACACTAACGCAGTGAACTTTTTGAAGCCGCTTGACTTATCTAGAATAGTATCTGTGGAGATAGGTGACGGGCTTGCAGCTTTAGATAGCAGAGTGGCTTGTGAGCTTATTTATGATGCCGATGACGTTAGTAGAATAGTTGGGAGCAACCTGTCTTCTCCAACCGACGACTTTCCCGTTGCGTTAGTAGCTGGCGATAGAATCGAAGTCATACCTAGCGGTAATGAATCTGTTATCTTGACTTATTACGCAAAGCCAACGTCATTTAACAGCTCTGGAGAGGTCGATCAAAACCCTCCTATGTATGCTTTTAAAATGTACAGCGGAGAGACATTTTTTGATTTTGAAAACTCAAGAGACTTTATGCTTCCCTCTCATTGTCTGAATGAAGTTGTCATGGAGATGGCTAAGCTGATAGGCATAAGACTGAGAGACCAACAGATTGTCGCGTTTTCAACCCAAGAGGAAATTTCTGAATAATGGCACATAACAAGGTAAAATTAAGTCAGGTTATCAGGGATTTCATTATTACTCTTGACGGTGATGACTACGCCAGTAACGCTTCCGATAGCGCTATTAGAAACTTTGCGCTCAGAGGTATCCGTGAAATCGGATTTGACCTAGGCAAGAAGATAAAGTCTTTAAAGCTTGACATAAAGACAAACGACACTGTTGATTTGCCTGACGACTTTGTGGATCTCACTAAGATTGGAATTGTAGACGCTGACGGTATAGTTAGGGTTTTTGGAAACAACAAAAACATCAACTATTCAAGCAAATACGACCTCATCCCTACCGACAATCCCCTTGTCACGGACGAGGAGCGTTTGCAATATGATGACTTCAACAGCAACCCATTAGACATAGAATCCAATAAGATTGCCGACAAAGTTGATGATAAGACGGCGACCGACAGCTCCGCCTCAAGCACTGATGATAATCTAGATTACTACGTTTTTGAAAACTACCTGTATCAAGGTGGACTAGGGAGACTGTATGGTGCTGGCGGTGGTCATTTGGCTGGAGAGTATAGACTCAACCTTGATCAAAACAGAATTGAGGTGGAAACAAATAGCGGTTACTCTCAGGTCGTTATTGAATACGTAGCTGATGAGGGCAGGTCTTCTGACCCAGAGGTACACGTATACGCAGAGGAGGCGCTGAGGTCGTACATCTACTACAAGATTATTGAACGCAAGTCTTCTGTTCCAGCAAACGAAAAAGCAAGGGCTAGAGCTGAATACTACAACGAAAGAAGAAAGGCAAATGCCAGACTCAGTAACTTCACTAAAGAAGAGGCCCTGAAGACGATTCGTAAGAACTTCATTCAAGCGCCTAAGTACTGATGGCTATAGATAAAAGAATACCAAGGGTCTTAAATCCAGACGGAGACAACAAGACCGTTGACAAGGCGTCTATGTTAGACGCTTTGAATGTTTATTCGGGTCCAGAAACTTCACCTATACTAGTCGGAGAGGTTTATGATGGTGGCGACGGTGTTTTAAAGAACATTCGAGGCAACGAAGCTGTACCGTTTAAAGCTGGTGAGGAAATCTCAGGAAAGACTAGACTTATAGGCAGTGTAGAAGATACTAAGACAGATATCACTTATCTGTTTATGTACTCAACAAACCCTAACTATAATGGGGTTTGGGCATACGACAGGTACGGAAAGCTGCCAGGATCAGAGCCAAACAGCATTAGGCTCATATACAGAAGCTCTCAGTTCAACTTTCCTGCTAACGGATTTGTGAAGGGTGACATCGTTTACACAAACGCCTCTAAGGTTTTGTTCGACGAATACCCAGATATTGGTGTTGAGTTCGACAAAGACGCTCTTATATACTTTACGGACGGTGTAAACGAACCAAGAAAGATAAATGCTTATAGAGCGTTTTTGTCTGGTGGCAATCAGATCTACGGTGTAGACGTTTATGCAGAGGCTGATTTCATAACAGCTTGCCCAAGGGTTCCACTTAAGCCTATTACGTTTGAGTTTGATTTCGACGAAGACAGGTCTGTAAGTAACTTCGCTAGAACCGCTGGCTTTAAGTTTGCTTATCAGTACGTGTACAAAGACGGTATTGAGTCTGCTATATCACCGTATTCTGATGTGGCTTTTCCTCCGTCTGTTTTGAATCAAGGCTCACAAACCTATGTGGATCACTCTCAATTCAACAGATGCATACTGACCATACCGTCTGAAAACATCAAGGAGGTAAAGCAGATTAGGGTCCTCGCTAAGGAGGGAGCTACTGGAGGGTTTGGAGTAATCGAAGAGATCGAAGATTTCAACGTTTCAGACTTCCAGGTCTACAACTTCTACAACGACAGAATATCAAGAGCTGTAAGCACAGACGAAGTAAACAAGCAATTTGATTCTGTTCCTCGTACTGCTGTTTCTCAGGCCGCTGTTTCCAATAGGATGACCTACGGAAACTACCTTGACGGTTTTGATAACGTAAAAACCAATGCCACGGTCAGCGCTGTATACAAGGCAAGAGGTGAAGACTTTAAGACTTTCGACATAAAGGTTCAGCCAAGTATTGCTCCTATAGAGGTTGAAGGCAAGCAACACGCCAAGACCGTTGGCTTTGTTTTAGACTGTTCTGATTTGCCAAGTGAGATATCTCAAGACACCCTTATAGACTTTAAGCTTACTGTAGCTCCAGAACGAAACTGGCATTTGTACGATTTCATCGACGGGGAAAGCTATCATCAGTCTAAGCACCTTGGGCCTCAAGATCAAGAAGCTAGCTCCACCTATTACAACAATGCTAATGTTCAGACTTTTTTTCATCAGTCAGATGAAGAGGCTGGTCTTGAATACTTGACCTCGAATGGAGCGAATGTTTTCGGACTAAACACAAAAGTAAACGAATCCACTTTCTGGAAGTTTGATCAACCCGTTCAAGCGGGGGGCATTCAAGAAAATTTCCCCTCTATGTGGGATGGAGGAAATCTTTATGCTAGTATTGGAACCAGCGCAGGTAACCCTTTGATATTTCAGGGCGCTCCGCTTGTATTTAAGGTAAAAATAAGAGCCACTGAAAACATAAGCTCTGGACCTGAATCTGTTGCTTCTGCTTTGGAGGCTTGCTTTACCTTGCAGGATGTAGGTGCCAACCTGGATTTATCGAGCACTTTAAGCTCTTTGGGTTTTGAGATAGAAGACGAGGAAAATTCGTTTCAAGCAAAGCCATCTTATTCGTATGACCTAAACATACAGGACGGAGATATTATTGGTCAGCCATACGCAGAGACTGAACCAGAGGTTGATGACTTCAGGAATAAGTTGATATGCTCGGTAAAAGCCCTTTCTGCGGGAACCGCTACGACTGTCGGTGGATTCAACAGGGTTCCTATTGGTCATTTTATCGTGAATAAAGCGACTTTGCAGTTTTATTGCGAGTCGGTCGAGGACGACAGCTTTATATATAACAACCCTTCAAAAAGGCATTTAAGGATTGGTATTCTAAATATTGATGACGTAGAAACAGTTACTTGCGTTCATGAAATACCAGAATTTGACATCCCTACCTTTGAGGATCCAGAAGACCCAAATCCTGTCGGTTTTCCATCCTCAAGCGAACTTACCTCTAGTGGTTGGATAGCCATAAAGACTGAAACGGTTCAATCAATAATTAGCGGTGAAACATCTTTTAGTCAGTTTCTTTCTGCGAATGGAGTCAATCCAAACATTGTCGTTAACGAAAATGTCGGTTCGGGGACTCTGTCTGATATCAGTGGGGTCGTTGTCAACAAAAACTACCTTTTACAATTAGGGTATTTAGACTACGATGTTTTTGGCATTTTTGACGTTTTAGACGGTGAAAATCCAGTGCAGGGGGTAACTCCTAAAATCAGATACTGTTTGATGGACGGAGAGGGCGGCCCTGGTGGTGGTCCCTCTAGAGGCGGCGGATCAGGAAACGCATATGACGACAATCTAAACTTTCTCCAGGGTTCTGTAAGTGTACAGCCTAGAGATCCTTTTGGCGGGACATCATATCAATATAATCAAACTGTTTTTTACACTGGATCCCTTAATACCGATCTGGCTGACTCGGTTACGTGCTTACCCCTGATTGGCGCCAGGCTCAACGCCACGACTGAGGACTTAGATCCTTTTTACCCAACGCCATTCCCCAACCCTTCAAACAATGATGTTTTAGATCCTTCGTCAGTCAACTACAACCTGCTCCACTCTCACGCAGAGATTTCATCCGTTGTAGTAAATGTAGGGGAGGGCCTCTACGACTTCGATAGATCATTTAAAACGGAGGCTAATCACGACTTTGGAATCGTTTACTACGATCAAAGAGGAAGGCACGGCTTTGTAAATCACTTGGATACTGTATTCATAGATGGCTACAGTCAGGCCGAAAGAGGTGCCGCTCTTTACGGGCCAGCGCACGTCCGCGTACAGATTAATCACGACCCGCCAGAGTGGGCGCATCATTACAAAATTGTCTACTCTGGCAATACTACGGTAGAAGACTTCGTTCAGTACACAGTTGGCGGAGCCTTTTCAAAAAACACAGGCCAAGAGATATCTGAAGCTAACTCAAACATATACGTATCGCTAAACTACCTGCAAGGACATCCTGTTTCTTATGTCAGCTCATTCGGGGCTAGAACCCCAGAGGGCGGACTTAACTTCTACAAGTTCTCCCCAGGAGACAAGCTACGAATTGTATCTTATGGTTCTGCCTCTAACAGACAATACCCTTACGACGTAGAGTTTGAAGTGGTGGACCTGGTTAAGCTAGGAGGCACAGACAACCCGTTGTTCCCTGACGGTGAAATACCCCCGCCAAACGTTCAGGGTGATTTTGTAATTCTGAAAAACAACCCCAACGCCTACGGTTTTTCTTATGCAGATGTTTTTTCTGAAAGTGACCTATGGGATCAGAACGTTATAGTTGAGCTGAGAACACCTCAGAAAGAAAGAAATCTTGACGAGCTTATATACTACGAAATAGGCGAAACATACGATATCGTTTATGATTCGGACCCAACTTCTGACACGTTTGGACAGCTAATTCATCAAAACGCAGATATCGAAATTGACAAGGGTGATGTTTGGTTTAGACCAGTTGCGGTCAACGTAAGAGAGGAGTCTGCTGAAGGTTTCCAGGATATAATCCTAGATGAAGTCGGCGCCGATGACATCCTGTCTGAACCCAACTTCGTTTCTGTTTTGCTTGAAACACCTTCGGCAAACGACCTGTTCAGGTCAGACAACTCGTTTATTGGTCGCCCTAACGTGATATTTGACGATGCGGGGGAGACGACAAGAGAGTCCACCATGACGTACTCGGATCGCTCCAACCCAGAGTCAAGCAAGCATAATTACTCTTCGTTTAATTACACGCTAGGCAACTTCAAGGATCTTTCTGAGACTTACGGAGGGATACAATACATGAATGGATATGGAGACTACATTATTGTCTTGCAAAGAGACAAGGTTTCCTTGGTCCCTGTAGAAAAGAACATCATATCGGATGCTTCTGGAAATCAATCAATCATAGCGTCTAGAAACGTTTTGGGTGAGACTATTGTGTACCCAGGTCTTTCTGGGTGTGATACCGACCCTTCCTCTGTTTATGATTCTGGAGAGGTTGTGTATTTCGCCAATAAGACGCTTAGCGAGGTATACAGGTGGAGCAAGCAGTCAGGTGTTGAAACCATATCGGACAAGGGCATGGTTTCTATGTTTAGAGCTGTGTTTAGGTCGGCTATAAACTCAGGAAAAGAAATAAGAGTTGTTGGCGGTTACGACCCGCTAAAAAAAGAATATCTTATAAGCATATTAACAGTAGACCCAAGAACAACGGATGATGGTATAGTTTCTGTTATCCAGCCTTCTGGAGAACCACAAGAAGATTTTGAAGACATAGAATTTATGAGCGCACAACAAGCAATTGACTACCTAAAGACTCTAGCCGAAGAAGAAGATTCTTCGTTGCACCCTACGTTCGGCCAAATAAGAGAGCTATTGAACCTAGCACAGTCCTTAAACGGAGACCCAGTGAAGACATTTATGGCAGACCTGGGTGACAATCAGTTTGTCGATAACGACGACTTCCTGATTTTCCTATCTCGACTAGGCACGGAGTATCAATCAACAGACTCAATATTTACCCCGAACCCTTCTTCTGTGGCAACTAGACAGCCGTCTAACTTGCCTCAGCCAACTAAGATGCCCTCGTTTAAGGATACTCAGCAGGCGATCAACTACTTAATTGACGCAGGCAATCTTCTTGCTGGAGAGTTTAGCATTCTTAGAAACTACATCAGAAATGAAGTGGCTTTGAACCTGGATGGAACAGGCGAGGTGAACATAAATGATTTCCTCGCTTTGCTTAGCGTCTTCGGTCAATCGTCCACGTATTCAGAGACAGCCTTTGGGCCAAACTACCCAGGGGCAAACATCTCTGACCCTCAAATCAGCGGACTGGATACTATTCTGTATATCATTGACCAGGGTACGCTTACTGTTGGTCAGTACTTCGAGCTGGCCCAATACGTGAAGGTTAACCTCAGAGCGAACTCTAACTTTAGCACAGCTAGCATCGACCCAGACGCCACTGTAGGTAATGTAACAACGACAGACGTCCTCATCATGCTTAGTGTGGGCTTGTTTGGCGATGAGGGTGATATTGAATTTGGTTACGACTTAAACGACACTGCATTTAACGACCTTTTACCAGAGTAATACATGCCCTACGCCTCCTCCATTAATAAAAACACGTTTGCTTTTTCAGAAAGACAAAACTCATGGACTACCAGATACGGCTTTGTCCCAACCTGCTATGCAAATTGTGGGGACTCGATGCTTTCATCGAAAGATAATACGGCTATTTGGCTTCACGACGTAAACGAAGAGAGAAACAAGTTTTACGACGGCGGATTGGGGGCTTCATCTGTTGAGGTTTCTTTTAATGACCTTCCTTCGGACGTAAAAGTGTTTAATTCTGTGTCTATCGAGACTAACATCTCTAACCTTGGTGCTTCATTCTTTTTGTCGGATGAAGTAAAGCAGCAAGAATTGCCTTCGTTCCTACTAGTAGATACCGCTACTTTTTATACAACACCTTTCTATATCGGAGACGAGGAAGAGAAATTTGTTGACCTAGAGGGCATCAAGTATTGTCCCGTCCCTAGGGTCGGAGACTCATCCTTATCGATAAGTAACAACCCAGAAAAACCAAGCGATTCTAGCTTCATATATATGGGTGCTATATCCTTAGACTCTACTCTTTATGATGCGAGTTTTTTTGAAGAACAAGAAGGCTTTTATGAATTTAAGGTCAGACTTTCTAAAAGCTCTGGCAACGCCATACCTGTTGGTAAATACAACCCACAAAACCCCATCGTGCCATCTGGGCCAGATATACTGATACCATCTGAAACCAACTTTAAGGTGCTTGCTTTTGACATAGATACAGGCCAAGACGTTTTAATAAACCGAAACGAACAAATAAACGCTTTTACAGCAAACGGAATTAGAAACTCTTTGTCTGTGGTTGGTCAAGATGGAGACATACTGACCCTTAGGTACGAGAGAATTACAGGTTTTTCTGGCGTTACTGCTCCGTCATTTGTTCCTTTTGAGTTATTTGTTTCTAACGCAAACCCAGTTAACCCTGTGATAGCAGAACCTTTTTCGTTCGTTTTGAATAGCGGAGAACCACTGTTTCTTGCAACACCCAATGTGGTGAACGGAGAGCAAGCGAGGTCTACATATATGAGAACTCGTTTTAATATAAACAGTCTGGGAAAATACATGGAAATAAACGCTGTCAACTGCGATTACGACCTTTCCAGGAACCATCACAGTTTAACTCAAAATTCTTAAATTTGTAGACCATGGCATATAAGAAGAAATACAACAACGGAGGATTGCTTGGCAACATTGACTTGACCCAGGCCTCTCAGTTTACGCCTACTAACTTCGGAAACACCCAAGGCTCTTACAATCCTTTTACGGGTGTTGATACAAGCGGAAGAACTGGAGGATACGACCAATACGGACAGGGTGTTGCCGCTATGATCCCTGGTGGTGGTGCTATAGCTGGGATAGGTCAAATCGGGGCTGGTATCGCAGACCTTATCGGAAGCAAGAAAGAGATAGATAGACAGCGAAAGTTAAAAGGTGAGGCGGAAAAGAAAGCGGCTGCCGCAAGAGGCAAGCTCGACGCTTTTGAATTTGATGTATCCCAAGCAGAAAGAGACCTGGCTACAGCTGGTATCCGACCAACAGACTTGACGCCCATGCAGTCGCTGCAAGCCACAGAGATTGCAGCTTTGTCTTCTGATCCTAGAGCCCTCATGGGTGGAATTGGTTCGTCTACAGCTCGTGCTCAGCAAGCCACGTTAGCTGCTCAGCAGGCAGATTTGGGTAGAGAACTTGGAGCGATGGGAAGACTTGCGGGGTTAGAACAGCAAGCCCTTCAGCAAAAGCAAGGCTTGCAACTCGGCTTGCAACAGCAAGACTACGCTATGGGTTTGCAAGACAAAGCCATGGCTCAGCAGAACATCGAAGCGGCAAAAGCTGCTAAGCGGGAAGCTATTGGTCAAATCGGACAAGGGGTAGTAAGTACAGCTTTGCCGTTCTTCGAAGAAGGAGGAGTAGTAGAGGAGTTGATGCGAAGAAAGCCCGTACAAAAGACCGAAGGCGAGTTCAATCACGACACGAACAAGAAGGCTATCGTAGACGAGGAGACAGGAGAAAAGGAAGGCGAAGCCACAGGCGGCGAGTATATCCTCAACCCAGAGCAAGGAGAAGAAATTCACATGGCATACAAAGGCGTGGAGCAAATTGTGGAGTCAGGAGAAGAACCAACTATGGATCAGCTTATGGCTCTTTACGAAGCTGTTCAGAGTGTCTTCAGCCAACCACAATTTAACGAAGCGTAATGGCAAACGGACAACTCCCAGGATCGGTAGCTCCCACAAGTATAGGCCAAGGGAAGAGCTACTCTGAAATGATGAATGAGCAGATAGCGCTTATTCAGCAACAGCGATCAGCCAATCTAGACAAAAGACTTGCTCAAGAAGAAAAGAACAGACAGTTTAGAACTGAGCAACTACAAAACATCTATGACTTTGATGTGTCTGGGCTCGCTTCTGGAGATGTACGGGTGCTTGCTGACATGCAGCGCCAGCTTGCAGTTTCGCTTGACCCTAACTCAGAAAGCTCTTATTCCGACTCCCAACAGCTTGTGGCAGATATAGCATTGATAAACAATGCTTACAATGAGATGAAGCGTTGGGCTGATTCTGGGGGGCAGGGTCGTCAGTTATATCAGAATGGTCTCCTTCAGCCAGAAAGAGGCGACGGCACGGTAGTGGTTGCCGACGAAGATATGCTTAACTCTAGAAATGAAGTTTGGGAAAAGGGCGCATTTGCAGAGGGGTCTGTGAAGCTTGTTGGCCCTCCAGGAAACAGACAATTGGTGGGGATGGCCCTGGACGTTGATGGAAACGAGGTAGGTGAAGTCAACTTCTTTGAGAACTCTATGAGGAATCAACCAGACCAGTTCTGGAGACAAGAAGTCATGCCTGCTGCTCCGTATGCGGCCACACTTACAGAGAGAGCTTTGACTGACGAGCGTCTTGACGGAAAAAACACGAGAGAGATAGCCGAGATAGATTTTGCTGTTATGAATCAACAAGCAAAAGACAGATTCAGAAAGGAGCAGTACGAAAAGGTCAAGCCAGCGGATGGAAAAGCGTTTGAAGAGTTGACCGAGGAAGACTACAAGCGACTAAAGATTGACGATGAAAGCCTCATCAACGAAATGGTTGCTGACTACGACAAAGGGCTTGAGGCTAGACCTGGTACAGCAGGAGCAGATGCCTTTGACTTCAACAGAAGTATAGCTAACATGCCTCAGCTGTCTAAGCCTGTTAAGCTTCGAAGTGAAGATGAAGAGCTCGCTGGCACAATCGAAGGGGCTCAGTTCCAGCAAGGATTAGACTTAGACACGCTACAAAAAGCTCCTAATGGAGCTCCTTTGATTCCAGTAGAGGTGGCTTACGTTCAGAGCAACGGAACCATTGTGAAGAAGGTTCTTGATCCAGCTACAAACCCTGTAGAGTATGACGCCTTCATGGAGGCTATTGGAAGAAGAGGCAAAGAACAGCTTCTTCAGTACTCAGGTTATTATCAAACCCCAGGGGGACCACAGGTAGACGTTGGCGAAGACCCACAGGCTTCTAGCCCAAGAGATATCGGTGTTGACGAGACGGCAGAGGTTAGGGAAAACCTTGAAGATATTGAGGATTTGACTATTACTGGCTCGGCAGATGGCTCACCTGGTGCTAAGCTAGAGAGCGACAGACAAATGCTGTTGGATGATATCAAGGATGCAGAGGATGAACTTAAGCTTCAAATGAGCCTATCTGGAGGCAATGCTGGCAACCTTACAGGAAGGATGGAAGCGATGGAGAGGCTGGTCGAACTACAAGAACAGCTTGCGCCAATCAACGACGCCCTAGAGGAACTTGGAATCGAGCGTATCGAGTACGAACCTGTCGGCGTTCCAGCCGCTGACGCTGGAGGAGCTGGTGCAGGTGGTGCTGATCCTGATGCTTCTACAGCTCAAGCTGATCCTGTGGCTACAGAGAGAGATTTGTCTGGTCTTCCGACTATATCTCCTATCGCTAGATCAGCATCAGATAGTATAGCTATGTCAGAGGGGTACTCTCCTGACCTTCAGATAAATGTACCAGACACAATAAACAGCGGAGTAACTATAGCTGGTCTTGATATAGGAGGCTTAAACCCAGAAGGAGACAGCGTAAAGATGGATATACTTGAAAGATACTTAAGTCCTGAAGACTTTTCCGCTCTTAATCAGCTTGTTGGTCTCAAGGGTTCTGAAGCTCAGAAGAAATTAGAGGAGCTTCAAGGCCAGGGACTTCTTCAACAAGACGGACTTGGGTTGACGGAACAGGACATAATTGACATTCCAGCCCTTTACGTCTCTGCTGTAGAGCTACCAAGGATATACAAAATAATCCCTGAAGAAGAGTTTGCTTCTTTACCGCCAGATGTTAGAAACGTTGTTCTTGACGTTCAATTTAATGTTCACGGCCCCAACACTCTGAAAAAGATTCGAGAAGCAATAGCGTCTGGCGACAAAGCTTCATGGATGGAAGTCGCAAATGCCTATTACAATCCAGAGACGGAAGCCACTTATTTCGGGTCAAAGGAACAGACTCAACAAAAAATAGACAACGGAAACATCGGTAGGGGTAACGTAAAGAGAGTAAAGGCCGCGAGAGAGAATCTTTTGGCTTGGATTGAAAAAACTTACGGTTAATGTCAAACGGACCACAATTTAACGAGAAGCAGCAGGCTGTCCTGAATGCTCTCGAAGACAGATATGCCAGAAGGTTTGAGACGCCAAGTATAGTCTCTACGGGGGACGAGGAAGAGCGCCCCCCTATAAGTAGTTATGCTCCTGAGATTCAAAGAATCTTTTCTGGTGATGGGTTCAAGCAGGCTTACGATAACACTCAAATGGAGGCTATGCGTAAGATGCTGGAGGACAACGACATAGACGCAGACAGCTTCTTCAGAAATGACCCTGAAGCAGATATGTTAAAGGTCATGCAGGCCACTAACTATCAGAACTACGAGAGTAGACTCAAAAGGTATAACGAGGAAGGGAAGTTCACCACAGAAGAAGCTAAACTGAAGGCGATCGAAGACCTCAACAAGCGATACAGCTCTATGTTCGAGGCAAACATGATTTACCCCAAGCTTGGGACAAAAGTTGCTGAGCTGGTTCCAAAGTCTGTTATGGAGGATGACTACAGGAGGGCTGACTTTGAGCGAGCCATTCTGAACGAATACGGACTCAAGTTTGACTTGGATTCAAGCGAGATGATTGGAGACGTTTACAGTGAGGGGAGACCCATATTGAACGAGCTCAGAAAAGCAAGGTATAGGATTAGCGATGCGGGTGTGGAGGTGACGAAATCCACTATGGACGTTATGAGCGGGCTAGGCAAGCTCCTTGGGGGCGTAATCTATGACGAAGAAGATGTCTACACAGAGGGGGAGCTCAACAAGAGATATCAGGAAAGAAAAAAAGCTGGAGAGGTTCAAACAGCAAGTGAAGCGGGTCAAAGCTTCATGTCATCTTTTAACTTGGATGACGGTCTTTTTTGGGACGCTATATACAGCACCGAAGCGAGAGAGGATTGGTATAGGTCTCACAGAAGCGCCAACACCGTCGATTTCCAACAGATTTCTGATGGCGCAGATTCTGATCTAAGTCAATTGTGGAGAGCATCTACCGATCAGTTTGTTCAGTCGGCCCCACTTATTGCGGACGTAATAGCAGGTAGAGCCATAGCTAAAGCGGCACTAAAAGGTGTTACGTCAGGTGTAACTAAAAGAGCAGCTAGTAAATATGCGGTTCGGGCTAGTGGAAGATATGCAAGCCCAACGACGGGCAGGTTTATGTCTAAGAAAGCTGTTGAGGAAATCAACAAGAGGGCCGCAAAACTTAATAGTTACATTAATGGTACTGGTGGGTTTATCGCGGCGGACGCTCTTTTGTCTGCCAGCATTCATGCTGATAACGTAGGGCAAGAATGGTACGACAATCTCACCCCTCAGCAAAGATTTGCTTATCTGGCAAGTGAGTCGTCAGCAGAGACGCTTTCTGCAATCGTGCTCGAAGGTGTTGTAATGAAGGGTTTCGGAAGGGCAAAACAAGCTCTGGGGCATGGAGGCTTTAAGGCTCAAAAGAAATTCATACAAGAATTCGGCAAGAATGTAGCGGAGTCTATTTTTATTGGCGCTACAAGGGAAGCCGTTGCTGAAATTGGAACGGCTGCATGGCAGTACTGGAACGAAGTTCAGGCAAAAAAAGCTACAGACCCTAACGCGGTCGGCTGGGAATCAGAAGTATTCTTAGATAGAATCATAGACGCGGGTAAAGCAGGTCTCGCTCTCGGTGCGTTTGGTGGGTTGTTCGGTGGCCTAACTGGAGGTGCAGCTTCTGCGTATATCTCTACCAGGCACCCGCTCTCCGTAGAAGCAGACAAAGAAGTAAAGAAGGCGGCTCAAGACGTAGTAAACGCACCAAACTCTGAAGCAAGAAAAGCTGCGGCGGAAAGATTTGAAAAGATTGTACAAAAGCATGCTGGTGCTAAATCGTCTTTGACAAGAGCTTATTACAGGCTCAGCCAGCAAAACCCAGAAGCTTTTACAAGGCTCACAGAAATTCAAAGAGACATAAACCTAACCGTACAGAGGTTTAAAAAGTCGGAGGATACTGAACAACAAGAAACTCAAAAGAGAGAGCTTGAGAGGTTAGTACAGGAGAAGCAGCAAATAGAAGACGAGATCGCCAAAGAAACGGGAGCCAACTCCTTTGATGACATTATTTCTGAAGAGGTTGAAAAGCTTGGGGCAGAAAGAAAAGAAAAGCTTGATAGCTTCAATGAAAGAAAAAGAAACAGTCCTGAAGCAGAGGCAGAGAGGCTGTCTCAACAGGAGTTAGACGAACAGAGAACTTCTTTAGAGGCTGCCGAGGCAATGAACAGCCCTGAACAAAACGCCGATGACGACGTTCAGGATCAACAGGGTGAATCGAAAGAAGAGGCGGACCAAGACCTTGACTCGGAGTACACACCAAGTGCGGATGATCAGGTTGTAGTGAATCCAGGCGGAGAGGTTGACCCTGCCGCCTTAAGGGACGACGACAGTGTACCTCAAGCTGTAAAGGATAAGTTTCAAGACATAGCCTCCACTGTAAACAACCTCGTTAAGGCGTTTGCTAAAAGCGGCATAGGTGTTGTCTTGCACAAGAATAGAAACAGCTTTGCTGCCGCCACCAAAGAAGACGCCGACAAGTTGGGAGCGTTTAGAGACGGAAAGGTTCACCTGAACCTAGTCGAAATGTCGAAAGACAGCCGAAACCTTCTTAGAAACACGCTGAGACACGAATTCCTACACGCGGCTTTCAAGAGCCTTACGCCTGCACAGAAACGACAGTTTGTAAGAGAGCTCGTTGCTATAAAGGTTGAAATAAAAACCAAAGATGGTCGCGTTACCACACCAGCCAGAATAGCGGCAGCAGTAAGAAAAAATCCCAGGTATAAAAACCTACCCGAAGACAAGCTTAACGAAGAGATTGCAGTAACAATTCTTGAGCTTCTTTTGGATAGTGATGCTCTCACATCTAATCAGTCTGTTCTGAGAAGGATTGAAAACGTTCTTAGAAGGCTGTTAGGTTTTGACGGAAGAATTACTGAATCTGACCTTCAGGGATTTGTCAGAAAATTCAGGGAAGCAGAAAGAACAGGGGCAGAGTTCGAAGGAGCTCAGGCCACTAGTGAATCTGATGCGTCTTCAAGGCTCGATGAAAGCGACCTGTTTGACAAGGGGATGAACAGAAAAAGCATTCCGTCAAAAGCATACCCAGATCTAATAAATAAGGTTGTTAACTACAGGGTCTACTACCTCGACAAAATCGGAGGGCAACAGTCTTACCAGACTAATGGCCTAAGATTTAAAGACTACTGGCACTTTAGAAACTGGTACCTGAAAGAGACGGGTAACGGCAAGATGGCTAAAAACATCGGGCAGTTTACCTACATGGGTGATGACGGGACCATAAAGAAGATCAACCCGCCTAAACCCAAGCGTGACAGAGAGACAGGCGAAATCATTGATATGGAGCCACGTCTGAGAACTCCTCAGCAGAGAAAGATGGACAAAGCTGCTGATGCCGTCACACGCAGAAAAAGACTTCTCAGATATGCAGACATCAGAAAGAATGCAGGTACCGCACTGAAGTTTGCTGTCGGAAAGGTCCGTAAGATTGAAAAGACAGGAGAGCTCGCGTTTTACAACGACAACATGCTGTTGGAGCAAGACTCGCAATCTGAGCTCCCTGTGGCGTACAGTGAGACATTCTTTGTTGAGGGACTCAACATAAACCAGCTCGACCAACTAGGGACAGACTTTGGGGACAACCTTCAGTTTTTGATTCCAACAACCGTAGACGCACAGTTTGGATTTACCGTGAGGAACAACGGTGACGGAACGGTAACCATTGATGCTCACTCCGACGTGATCGTTTTGGACAACGTTCAAACAGGAGCTCCAATAACGAACGGAGAGGCAAACCCTGACTCACTTGCTTCTGCGGACATCGAAGAGGACGCAGATCTGTTGTATGACGAAGCCTTAGACGCGAGGTGGAATATAGCTAAAGCGATTGGAGACATAGCCGATATTGGTGGTCTTGAAATACTTATTCTTGCTTTTGACAGAACTAAGGATTTTTCTGGTATTGATGACCTCATCAAAAACATAGACAAGATAAGCGCTCACGTAGACTATGAAACCGCCAGAGCCGTAAAGAGCCGTCTGATAAAAATGTGTAGAGATCAAGCGGTAAAAGAGGGAATCATAGAGATGATTGGTGACGAAATCAAAGTGTTAAAACCAAATCAAGTTTCTTACATAGCACTAGGGTTTAGTTTGCTAAGCGAAGCTGCCACTCTCGGAAATCCAAGGGTAGCCTCAACAATTATTAAAAAATACATTGACAAAGAGACGCTGACCGCTAGGCTACAACTAACAAAAAACCAAAGCTTAAGGACTAAGGTTGCAGCACTAGTAGCAAGAGGAGGGTCAGGGGTAGACCTTGACGATAGATTCAACCCAGAGCAAAACAGAAACATAAAGGAGCTGTCTTTGACAGATGTCGAATATCAAGCCATAATTGATGCTTTGTCAAAGCATATAGCTGACTCAAACGTTAGCTTTGAAGATAGGACTAGGCTTGTTAAGGACTTGCTTAGCGGACGGTCTGCTGCGGCTAAAGCAAAAAGAAAGGCCATCCTTAAGGATTTTAATGATTTTGCTTGGGACAGAATTGAAAAGAAAACAGGAAAGATTTCTGGCAGGGTCATGGCCTTTTCAAAAGTTCCTTTCTTCTTTGATGAGAACGGAATGGTAAAAGGCATAAAGGTTGTGAACGAAACCGAAGCTCCTACTAAAAAGCCATTCCAAGGTGTTTTGATGCACGACGCTGAAGCCTTCGAGGGCATGGACGTGGAGAAACCTAAGACTCAAGTTGCAAACAGGAAGATCGACATTACCGAACTGCTTCCTGGAACGAAAGTCAACGTAGATGTAAGATATAAAGGCAAGGGGAAGAAACTCACCGAAGAAGGCGAGCTAAGAAAACAAACAGACGTTGACAAAATTGACGTTAAAACTGAAGAGGGCTCTGTAAGCATGACGATCGAAGAGGTTAGAGAGCAGTTTGACCCAGAGACAGCAGAAGAGATCATTACAGCTCAGATGTCAGCTAGAGCCATGATCCCATTTAAGGGTGAGGCAGCTACACTTACGGAACCTGAGAACGCAACTGTAGATGCATCTGCTAGACTGGATTTGTTTTCAGAACCTGAAAACGATTCAAGCCTTCCGTTTGAGCCAAACAACCTAAACTCTTTCCAGGCGTTTATGGCTCGTGTAGATCAGTTGTTTGCCAATAAATACGCTAATGTCTTCAGTCTGCAAAGAGCTGTAGAAAAGGCAAAGAAAGCTGTTGTTGATATCTCTCAGGACTTCATCAATGCAGAGACGTTGATGTACGGCAAGACAGCCAACGACCTTGAGAAGCTAGACGAAAAGGTGAAGGTCATCTCTCAGGAGATGAAGGACGCTGGCCTGATCGGTGAGGACGTATCTCAGTTCTTGATTGCCCGCCACGCAGAAGAGCGTAACGCCCTGATCGCGGAGCGTACCGATGGGGAGACCCTGAACGGTAGCGGCATGAGCAACGAGAGAGCCCAGGAAGTAATGGACAGCTTCAGTCCAGAGCAAAAGGCCGCGCTAGACTCTATCGCTAAGAAGGTAGACGCCATCACCAAGGACACTCGTAAGACCATGGTCAAGTTCGGACTGGAAAGCCAAGAGACCATAGATGCCTTCGAAGAGATGTTCGATAACTACGTCCCGCTTGGTGGCTTGTCGGTTGACGAGATGACGGCAGACACGTCGCTATACCCAACAGGCGGAGCAGGCATGAGCATCTATGGTGATACCACACGTAGAGCCAGAGGTCGTGCTAGCGAAGCCAACAACGTACTGGCTCAGGCCATCGCACAGAACGCAGCAGTACACGCCAAGGCACGTAAGAACGAAGCACTATCATCACTTTACAATCTCGTCGAATCCAACCCTAACACTAGGGTGTGGAAGATTTCTAACGAGGTGCCTTTCGACGCACAGAGCGCTGTCGGTGTGCGTGTGAACGGTGAGCAGAAGTTCATTGTCTTCACCAATCCTGACCACGCCAAAGCCCTAAAAAACATGGGGGTTGAGAAGCTCGACCTCTTCAGTAAGATAATGCGGTCATTCTCTGGGTTCCTGAGACGTTCGTTCACTACGGCCAACCCTGAATTTATCATTTCCAACTTCGCAAGGGATATCCAGTCGGCGCTGTTCAACGCTATGGCGGAGGCAGATATTCCTGGAGGGCAGATACAATCTAAGTATATAGCCACCAAGATTATCGAGCGAGTAAAGCAGACCCTCCCCGCTCTCCTGAAGGGCGCTGTAGGAAAGGACATGGACCCAGAGATGGCTGCATACTTTGAAGAGTTCAAAGAGGACGGAGGCCAGACAGGATGGGGATTCGTAAAGGACGTAGGTACTATCGCTGCTGAGATCGAGGCTGAGGTAAACGAAAAGAACAAGGCTCAGAAGGCGAGGGATTGGATGATGAAAAACAGTATTGACGTTGTAGAGAATGTGAACGATGCGTTCGAGAACTCTATCCGTCTTGCTGCATACATGGAGGCGCGTAAGGCTGGCACAAGTAGAGAAAAAGCTGCGGAGCTTGCGAAGAACATCACTGTAAACTTCAACCGCTCAGGTGAGCTCGGCGCAGTAGCCAATGCATGGTACATGTTCTTCAACGCTTCTGTACAGGGTACGGTAAGGCTCGCACGATCGCTCGGCACCCTCAAGGATGTGCGCAAGCCTAACGGCGAGCTAGAGTCATGGCACAAACGCCTCAACGCATCTCAGAAGATGGCGTTCGGGTTGTCGCTCACTACAGGTATGCTCACAGCCATTAACCTCGCTATGAGTGACGAGGACGAAGATGGCGTGTTGTTCTACAACAAGATTCCTGATTACGAGAAAGAGCGCAACCTCATCATCATGTACGATGGTCAGAACTACCTGAAGATCCCGCTCCCATACGGCTTCAACGTATTCGCCAACATGGGTAGCGCTATGGCTGAAGTAGCGGGCGGACAGAGAGACATGAC
>Ga0208899_1000976_pt1 | contig 20901 bp, 28 predicted proteins | sample VirMetDEL_Nov_24_FD_184518 | JGI IMG/M metagenome (GOLD analysis project Ga0208899, IMG submission 184518) | Aqueous microbial communities from the Delaware River and Bay under freshwater to marine salinity gradient to study organic matter... | ecosystem: Environmental > Aquatic > Marine >... | reverse complement strand
TCTTTGTTTGGTCCGTGTTTAACTACATAGCCAGATGTTCCACCAGCATTGATGTCAACTTCTTTTCTAGCACTAAACAAGACTTTTACTTTTTTTTCTTGGTCTTTTGCTTTACTATATTTTTCAAGCACTCTAGTATGTCTATCCATTTACACCCTCCTTTTTAAAGTTAGGTGCGTTCCTTCAGCTTTCGCTTACTTCCGACTCATATGAGTTGAACGGTATATTATTATTTATAACAGATATGTGTCTAAAACATATCTAGTATGAATATAACACATATCTGTATAAATGTCAAGTCTATTTAACTTGCGTGATAGCCTCTTGTGGATTAGCAAGTGGTACTAAACCTAAATCAGTTAAGTAACCTCTATTACTAATTGCTCTTTTGGAAGTAAACTCTTTAATGTATTCATCAATACCAGGTATGACACCTTTGTGTTGATTTTTTACATAAAAGTATAATGGTCGACTTATTGGATAAGAACCATCTTGTATTGTTTCTTTTGATATTGTTTTACCATTGATTGAAGCTGCTCTTAATTTATCTTTGTTTGCATCATAGTAAGAGAAACCTAATATACCAAAGTTATTAGGATCAGCAACAATTTTATTAATAATCAAAGTATCATTTTCACCTGCCTCAATAGCGGCACCATCTTCTCTTAATAAAGTACAATCTTTTTTGTTTGCCTCTTTAACTTCTTTAGCACAGCCTTTAGCCATTACTAATTCATTAAACGCATCCCTTGTACCTGAAGTTGGTGGTGGAACTAATACTTGTATTTTAATGTTTGGTAAACTTGGATCAATGTCAGACCACTTCTCTGGTTTTGAACCTTTTTCAGATAACGCTTCCCATAGTTGTTGTTGGGTAAAGTTTACTGGTTCATTTTGAAGTGAACGAATAATAGCAATACCATCTAAACCTATAATGACTTGCGAAATATCTGTTACACCATTTTCAAAACACATCTGTTTTTCTTTTGGTTTAATAGCACGACTTGCGTTTGTCATATCAGGTGTATTTACACCGATACCTTTACAAAACAATTTCATACCGCCACCTGTACCAGTTGATTCAATAACAGGTGTTTTAATACCTTTTTTACCTACTTTTTCTGCTACGACTGTTGAAAATGGAAATACTGTAGAAGAACCTACGATTGATATTTGATCTCTTGCATAACTAACTGTTGTCATCAAAGACATAATAAAAGCGATTAATAATAATCTCATTCTAAACTCCTTGTTTTAATAGAACTCAAATTATTTAACAGGGAAAAAATGATTGTAATAAAACTTTAATATTACTTCTTTTGTAAGAGTATTCTTAAATAACGAGGACCCACGTCAGTGGCTGTAGTTCCTCTAAATTGAAATGATACGGTATAATTTGCATCATTTATTTTAGCTTCAAATTTTATATTGTTATATTTTCTAACACCCTTTTCAGCATATAGATAACTATTATCATTGATCGTACCTATATCTACTTTATGACCAAATCCACGTACTACAGAAATATGATTATCATTTTGAGCAATCTTATTTACAAGTACAACATTTGGACCTAGCGCCTCAATAATAACTTGTTTTAAATTATTTTTAACAGCAGTATAATTAGGTTTCTTTGTAGTGACTGCATATTTCTTTCCAAATGCTTTACCCATTTTATATCCATCAAAACCAAAGAACTCGTTTACAGCTTTTTTAGTATTTGCTTGTTCAAAGAAACTACCAATAGAACCATTGTATATGTAAAATGAATTTGTGAATTTTAAAGATAGATAATAAGTCTTATCAGCTTTTAAATCTACATCAGATACCGCAGGTCCACTATTGTTAGAAACTTTTATTTTACCACCCGTATAAATTGGAGGTCGTTTTGTATTTCTTCCACCCACCTGTTCAGCAACATATTTACTATTTTGTTTTAACTTTAACTTTTTGATTAATAAATTTATGGTATCTCCTGTATTTAATTTATCAATATCTACACCAGAAAACCAATCATTTAAATCAGATGTAAATTGTGCTTCAAATTTAAGACCACCAGTTCCTCTCGCCTTTAATGGTTTAAAGATGATTATTTGTGTAGCGCCAGTGACTTCTATCTCTGTTGGTTTTTTTCTTCTTTGAAATTTAATCTTTTTAGTATTGAAATATTTTTCTAATTGCTCTTGGATAGAAGTACGGTCTTTACTTCTAATCAGTATCTTACTCTTTGTTTCTTCAAACTTCGAGTTTCGTAAAAAATTAATTTTCTTTAATTCGTTTAATAACATATCTCTCTCTTATCATATATTTAGAGATTAGTACAGAGAAATCTCGCTATTTTTTCGAGTCGCTAGCAATGGCTCTCTAATAAAGAAAGTAGTCCTTAAACTTACCGTACCAGTATTTCCCCAAATATCTTATACTTTCATTTTGAACACGTAATCGTTCAAGTTTACGAATTAGAACTTTCAAAGACGCCTTTGTAATATACTTCTTATCCTTATACGATTTTTCAATTCTCTCTATAACAAAGTCAATGTCGGGACAAGTATAGTCCGGCACTTTTGGCGCTAGTCGTTTTAATCTTTGTAAGTGTTTCTTTTTATCAGTCTTTGTATTAGACTTCTTATTTCTTTTAAACAATTAGTATCCTTTGTTCGGTATACTTTAATCGCTTGTGTAATGAAAGTGTCGCTTATTAGTTGTATGATTATTTATGTACTTAAAGTAGACTCTATGGTTCCCTGTGATCGCTCTACACGGCTATATATAAGATTAGAGATTTATAGGACGACAATTAAAAGCGATGGAGATACGGTCCGAGTTAGAGTTATTCCGTTCTACTTTATGAGATAACCAACTTGGAAATATTACTATCTCATTATTGACAGGTGTGTGGTAATGACACTCTGAATTGTAAGGTGTGTAAGTATCCACGTAATCGTCAGTCCAGATCATATCTAAATTTGAAATAGGATTTGTAAATACAATACGACCACTATCTTGTGGAACACTTAAATAAAACACACCACTCAGCATGGTTTTAGGATGGCGATGTTCCATATTTGTAGCGCCCGGTTTGTTAATGTTAATCCAAATACTATCAATGTAGGTGGGCATTTTTAATCCAAGTCGTTGCGCCACTGCGTTTGCCGTGTAATCAATTTCTTTAAACAATTCATTAAGCGGCATATGTTCGCCATTGAGTGGTGGCGATTGATACCCTATGTCATTTGAGATTTGTACACCCGAAACTTCTTTACTGTAATTATAACAATAGTCTATCATAGACGAACCATCTAAATGGTCAAACACAGTATTATATAATGGAACTTTAAAACAATCTAATATCATAGGTAGGTGAGATTCACAAGGCTTCTTAACGGCGTATCTGTTTGATTAATAACTCGGTGAGAAATTGGTTCATTTAATAGACATAAACGATTTGCAATACTTTCCACTTTTACGCCATTTTCCAATTCAGTATATCCATTATTTGTATTCAGATAATATATTGCTGTCTTATGAAAAAACGTGTGATCTATATGCCACATTCCAGGACCATTTGTTTGTTTTGTATATAAATTACACTTCACTCTAAACAACTTCTTATAATTCAACTTCGATAATAAAACTTCATTAAGTAAGTTAAACCACGCACTTTCTTTAATCAACCCATTTATACTATCATAAAATCTATGTATAAAATAAAAAGAACCATCATCTGCTTGTACTTGACCTTTAATAAAATACCATTCAAAATCTCTATGTTCTATCATATTTACAAGTGATAGATGTTGTTCTTTAGTTAAGTAATTATCTATTATTTTATAATCCATACATTCTAACTATTATATCACAGCTATGTATATAAGTCAATGTTAACGCAATCTTTATAGAACAAAAAATATACGAGAAAAAATTTGTCTAGTATCTTTTATTAGCAAAGCACCATAGTTTTAGAGTGCCACCTGTTTGACGCTAATGCCTTAAAGTTGTTATTACATTTATAGATTAAGAAAGCTGGCTATATATCAATTGGCCGTTTTCTCTATGAATTTTTACGGGTTCAAATCAATTGTAGAGCCACGGTGGACAACGGCGCCTGATGTATTACTGGTTTTACTTCCTTCTATTGTTTCAGTCTTGTTTCCTTGTACTGTCACGTTATAATTCCCACCTACATTGACATTAAAGTCAGCACCCACATCAAAGTTAAATTGTCCAGTCTTTGTCACAACATTTAGATTGCCTTTGTCCACTTGTATATTGACATTGGCGTTTGGTCCAATCTGTATATCGTAATGGTTATCTGTTTGTCCATCTTTGTTAATATAGACTTTATGGCGACCTCCGATGGTGATATCTGAATTACCAGTGATATTTGCTTTGTTGTTATTACTTACCAGTGTATAATGAGTATTTGAGATAATGTCTATTTTGTCGCCATTGGGTAGCATTTCGTATGATGTACCACTAATGTGTCTTTCGTGTATTCTTTCAGCGCCGGCTGTATCGTCATATTCTTTGATATGTCCACTTTCACTTTCATAGACGTGATTATATGGATAAACGGCGGCGTAGGGTATAGTCGGTTGATCCCATCTCTCTGCATCTGTCGCTTCATTAGCAATCACTCCTCTTATAGTGTTTCGTATAGAAGTCACTAATGCATTGATATCTGTTTCAGCTGTGATACTATATTTACGTATTAATAGACTTCTAAAGGCATCTTCTTCAATGGTGAGTACAGGTGCGTAAAGTAGTGCTTCAATCGCATCTGCATCATTGTTTAATAGCTGGCCATCATATCGCTCTAATCCTCTATAATCCGGATCAATCAGTCCCACCTCTTGCGCCTGTATTGCATCAAAAGCAGTCGTCTGTTCTATGTTGTTTAATCCATCAAAGGAGGCGATTGGAATACCAGTAATTCTTTTACGTTTTCGTGTCGTTAAAGAGGCAGCTTCTTTATCGGGATTGTTTACAGCTAATCGGTTGACATCAGGCTCATTTGTATTACGTGGATAAACAGAAACTTCTATCTCTTTTCCATTTTCATCTAATCGTCTATTTGGATCATAGAAGCCTTTTTTAGGATCCCCTAATTCACTTGGTTTACCTGGAAGACTTCCTAATATCACTGGCTCTTGTCTATTATCGCCATCTCTAAAGTAGCCAAGGACCCAAGAGCCTTCGACTAGTCCAGTGGCGCTAGATCCAATTCCCGATATACCAGACGCCGTTGTAGGAAGCATCACAGCGGCCCACGGTAGATCAGATGTCGGTAAAGTATTCTTATTACTTGTATGATGACCTAAACATCTAACTCTTACACGGCCGGCGTATTGCGGATCCTGTCTATCTTCGACAACACCAACAAACCACAGAAAGCCGTTGTGTCCTAAAAATTTATCATTGTTCATTTTATTTTTACCGATGCACCTCTCGTTTTAAACTGGTGGCTTTACGCCATTTAATAGCATTTAATAATACCTTACGCAAGCTGGCGCTCATCTCCTTTATTGTCTAATTACTTATCTTTATTAGTTTAAGACTCGCAAGAAGGCCCTTAACTCTTAATAAAAACGGGTGTTTTACAAAGTTCCACAGTGTTTCTGGCTCTTGATGGCCCTTAAAGAAGCCATCGTATTTGTTATACTCAGCGGATATATCTCTCGCTTCTGAGTAATCTTCTATGATTGTCTTAATTTGTTCTTTAATTTTCATTATTTCCTCTAATGTTGTGAAATTTGTTCTTTCATAGTATTAGTTATCTATCCTCTCATAGCCACCGCTTATAGTCGTTCCTACATGCGCTAGCAGCGATTCTACAGCGATTCTTCGGAGGTTATTCACTATACGTCCTCTCCTGGTTCTTTCAATACGGTATCATCTAATTCGTATTGTAATATGTTTAATCTATCCTTGTTTCCTCTTTCGGATAATACATCTAATTCTTCTTGTGGATAAGGGTCTTTTACGGCATCTTTAATCATCTCTACGTTCATTCTATGGTAATCATTTACTGTGTCTATACTATGTCGTATTGATTTAATTAAGTATCTGCCAGAGAGATATGGGTCATTATCAAATGGATTATCTCTTCCTGCGGGTTCATACGCCGGCATCTCAAATGCGACAAGTTCACCACAAGAAATACCTGTAAATCCAGGCACATCAATAGATACATTCATTGTTTCAAATGATAGTCGTTGAGATAGACGTTTTGGAAGTATGTCAAAGTAATCTGGTATCTCTGTATTGTTGTGTATCTTTTGCGTATCACTCATAAAGTATAGTGTGCCTTCGGGATAATCACTAAAAGAATTGCCTTTTTCATAATTGTAAAATGGTAATATACCTTTACCATCTGTTTTACTTCCGGATCCATCGTGTTCTGTGTGAAACGATTTCTCATACTCTGTGAGATAATCAAAATCGGTTTCTTTAAAAGTTTTATTAAAATTATCGTGTGATACGACTCTGGCGTTATAGATACCGTTTCTTAAATTCTTTAGTGTATCAAATTGACTATTGATTTGAAATCCTTGTACTGTTTGCATTTCTTTTACTACATTTCGATTTCCTTGTCCATCTCGTATATTTGCTGGTTGTGGTCTATATAACGCTACGACAGGTCTAGCAATAGTATCTGTACTCGCCAACATACTTTCATATGATTTAAAATGAAATCCTAATACATTTTCGTAAAACATCATTCCTGGCGTATAGTGTTTTTTACTTTCAGCTGACTTCGCTAACATATCAATCGCCTCAAATGGTCTTACTCTTGGCATTACAAACTTACGTATACCTTTTGTTTCTTCTAATATAAATGTCTTATCTGATTTTAAATTGTTTCTAACTATTTGTAGTATGCAGTTATCAATACTATCTTCAAATGCGTTTTGTACTCTCACTTGTTCATTGCGTATCATTTCTTTACTAACAAAATTTAACACATAGATTTGTGTTCTAGGATTTAATCCTTGTCTATTTGATATTTTGTAGATATGCATTGGGTGACCAGTGTCAGCCGTAAAGTCATATGCTCGACTTGTTCCTGGCGTAAACAATTTAAACTCTATTTGTTCAAATCCTGTTAATGGTAAGTGATTAGCCACATTTTGCGCATCAGTAATAACAACATTACCTGATAGAGTTTTGTTTGTTAAACTTTCATATATGTTTAACTCTGTGACCAATGATCGTACAGATATTCTTTTTGGTTTATTCTGACCTTCTGATGATTGATAAGAAACTAACTGAACATCAGATAGAGAATATTGTCCAGCACGATTTAATTGACTTGTATTAATATCATTATACATTTTTCACTACTTACTAATTAATTTTTCAAACTCTTGTATGAATACACCTAAAAACTGTGGTTGTAATAATTTAATTTGTCTTTTCTGATCTTGTAATCTTTGTTCATACTCTCTATTAGATACTGAACCAGCACCAACAGTTGTACTATTAACTTCTATTTTGTGTGAGTAATCTTCTGGACCATTTCCTGTTTGTGGTCCACTTGATTGTGTAATTTCATAATGGTGTATAGCATCTGGATTTGTATATTTGTCTTTGATAAATGTTTCAAAGTCTTGGTCACTCAATGGCCAACCATAATAAGCATCTGAAATATTATTTGTCAATAAGATAACCCAATGTAATTCAGGATCGCCAAAATGTTTAAATGCCGTATCTTCAGGTCTTTCGCCAGATGGCACATCATACACATCATATAACGAAGCCTCATTTACAATTTTACTTCTCACTTTTACTCTACGCATTAGATCAGTGACAAGTTTTTGACTTCCGTTTCCTTTTATATCGTAATTACCTTTTGGAAATTTAGAAAAATACATATTAGAAACCGTCCGCTACTCTTTCTTTTGTCATTATTTCTGTTTCTGTAAAAGTTAAATTCATAGTTGCTAGAGTTGGCGCAGCACCTTGTTCATCAGGTATAAAAGATGATATTACGCCTTCAGGTGCATAATCTACGTCCATAGTTTTCAACACACAACGACTAACACGTGGAATATAAGTGTTTCTACTTTCTCTGTACATATAAGTTATTTGAAACTCTGATGGTACATTGAAATAACCTTTTGTTGTTCCTTGATATTCAGGCAACATATGAAATTTAAACATATTAATTATTTTATGAATACTATCTTTCTCTTTTGGATTTTTAGGAGCAAATTCAAATGGAAAAGAAAACTCTCTAAATGGTACAGATTGAAATACTACTTCCATTTGTGGATTTACTGCTTGGCCAAATGCTTTATCATATGCAGCTTCAGCTTGTTCAAATCCAGGTATCAAACTAGCCGCACCAAACAATGCTTTTCTACCAACTTGTTGTATGGCATCTCCTCCAACTCCACCTAATGATTTTAATTTTTCTACAAATCCTTTTGTATCTCTTATATCACCTATTCCTTGTCCTATAAGACCAGCGATACCTGTTGCTGGCATATCGTAAGTTGCTCCATAACCAAATTTTAATGATGATGCTGGTGTGTATAATATTATACTATCTGAAATATAAGAGTGAGTAGGTGTCTTTTCATTTAGTCCTGATTTGATATTTACTTTTCTTGCTTCAGCAAATTTTGCCGCTTTGATAGTGTTTACATTATTATTTCTTTGAGCAGAATAACCATATTCTCCTACCAAATTATTTGAATTTGTTGTTATTCGACTTCCATTAAAACTTGTTGATTTAAACTTTGATGAATTATGCATTATAACATCAAATATTACATAATGACCTTCACCCAAATTAGATGTTTCGTTAGGATAATATACAGTACCATACGAATATGGATTTTCTTTCATATGTGATGTAGGGTTTATATTTTCTATTTCTAAAGGTGATTTATTTAACAACTTGGCAGCAACTTTACTTGATTGTGCTTGTCCACCAACTATATTATTTGCCAAACTACCTATTGAATTTGTAATTTGGTTCTTAATCGCACCTCTTATAACATTTGAAATCTTACTTGTAAAAGCCATCTAAATATCCTTGTAATGTTAATATTTATAACACAATGAAGAAGTCTTACAAAGGTTTATATCGCCCATCAAACCCTAAAAAATATGTTGGCGACCCGTCTAAAATAGTATATCGTTCACTACTAGAGCGTAAGTTTATGCTACATTGTGACCGTAATCCGGATATTGTTAAATGGGCAAGTGAAGAATTGTCCATACGTTATTTTAATCCTATTGATAAAAAGTATCATTCATACTATCCTGACTTCATTGTAAAGACTGTCAAAGGCAAAAAGTTTCTTATTGAAATCAAACCATCTCGTCAATGTAAACCACCAAAGACACCTAAAAAGAAAACAAGAGCATTTATGCGTGAGAGTTTTGAGTATATTAAAAACCAAGCGAAATGGTCAGCAGCAAAATCTTATTGTGAAAACAATGACGCAGAGTTTAAGTTGATTACTGAAAAAGATTTAGGTCCGTATTAATTACGGCATTACATAATTTAGATTTGTAAAGGTATCATCAGCATTTTTATTATTGATAAATCCTACTGTTGTAGATCCACTTGAATTAACATTAGATTGATTTGTGTTATTAACTATTACAGGTGGTATTTCTCCCGTATCATACATTTTAGCTTGTTTACTTTCTTGGTATAATGTTTTCGCAGTAGAAGCGTCACCAGTACCAGTTGCGCCTGCACCTCTTAATTGGTCACCAACAACTTGTCTATTCATTAGTATAGCAGATTTAGAACCTTTATCATATACGATATTTGATTGTTCTAAACCCATACCTGCATCATCACTAAATCCTCTAGTTTGTTCAAACTTAGGTTCTAAATATGTACCTTTATCTCTAAATCCACTTTCTGTATTTGTTTCTATATCACCAGTAAATTCTTTTGCACCTTGTTTAATTCTTTCTTGTTTTTCTTCTTCTTTTTTCTTTTCTTTCATTGTAGAAGTTTCTAACAATGGAATATTGATGCCTGGTATTTTGTTAATTAGTTTTATTACACTGTTTATAGCATTTTTATAGAAGTCAGTTATCATTGTCCATACTTTTTTAATACCATTTGCAATCATTTCTGGTATTCCAATAATGAATTGACCTATAGATATTAATTTGTCTTTAAAGAAAACAACTGCAGCAATAACTCCAGCTATTGCTAATCCTATCAACACTTTAGTTGACATAAAGAATCTACCAATCGCTTTCATTCCATCTCTCATACCTTTTAGTGACTTCATTAATCCACCTTTTGTAAAGAAAGAGAATACACTTCCTACATCAGTTGCAATATCCCTTAATGACATAAATGCATCACCAATGGCAATAAATGGTGCTTTTAATTCTTCATAAAATGTTGATGATGGTCCTCTATCTTTTTCAGCTTCTTGTAATGGAGTTAATGTTTCTTCTTCTTTTTGTAATTTAGCTCTAAAATCAGCAAGTTTTCTTTCATCAGATAATATTTTTTCTTTCTCGTCCTGTGTGACTTCATCACCTTTTAAAATTGCTTCACGTCTTTTAATTATTTTTTGTTCGTATTCATCAACACGTTTTGTATTTTGTTCTAATAATTGTTTTCTTTCTTTAATTTCATCTTTTGTTAATATAGATGTTTCAATACGATATTCTTTACCCTCTTTAATACTTCTTACTTCAGCAACAATATTTCTAGCTCTTAATTCTTCTACCTCTTTTGCTGATTTATCTCTTTGTGTTCTTAATTCTTCTATTCTTTTACCTAGTCCTTTATTGAAATCACCTATGTTTACACCTAATTGACTAATTATTTTTTCTGTTTTATTAAGAGCTCTCTCAAACTTCTCTATACTTCCAGTTTCAGCCTCAGATATAATTTCTTTTGCCATATTTCTAACGACAGTAGGAGAAATAACAGTTTTCTGTCCTGCGGACACAGTTTTCATTGTGTCACGCAAGATAACTTTGAATAAACCTTTTATATCTGATTCTTTAATAGCCATTATTTTTTATCCGATTTTGCTCTACTACCTGTGTATAAACCAAACCATGCTGCGCCAGCGCCAACAACAATTGATACTAAACCAGATTGTTCCATTGTAGGAGCTGATAAGTTCATATACCAGATTACTACTTTGTATAGTAAGTATATGTAAGTTGATATGAATACTCTTGGAAATATTCTCCAACTGTCCACTGCTCTTGCTAAATGAATTAATTTGGCGTAAGGATTTACACCTAAATCTTTTATTGAAGTGTCAACTTCTAAATCAACACTTATCTTTTGTTTTGGTTCTGCGATTTTTATATCTTCCATTACTTACCGGCCTCCCGCCTTCTTTTTTCGTTTTCTTCTTTGATATAATTAACTAGCATACCAACATAGACATCTCTCTCCCAAGGCATCATATTCTCAACCTCACTCAATGAATATTTATGATATTGTAATAACGCAAATGTAATTTCGAAATATGCCTCTAGGCTATTATGGGCGAGGCTGATTCGAAAAAATCATTTAATCCAGTTAGTGTGACTTTACTTTTTACATTAGTCTTTGGATTAGTCACTTCAAATTCGTGTCTTACTCTAGGCATAGTATCAAAGAATTTCTTAATTTTCGCAAAACTCTCTTGCGATAAACTTTCAAAAAATTCTTTAATTTCTTCTGTTGTACTATCTTTCGCAGGATAAATTTTATCGCCCTCAAATATATGGTCAACACACGTGGATAACATATTAAATACCGTATCCATATCAGTGTTGTCTATATTTGTGCCTGACTTTAAAACCTGCATAGTAGGATATTTCAACACAATTCCTAATTTTCTTTCTTCATCTACAATAATTTTATTTGTATGCTCATCATCTACTTGTACTTCCACTTTTGTTAAATCAATTTCAACATCAGCATATGTTTTTTTATCGTCTGGACAAAGAACTTTAAATTTTGATATTTCACCTACTGATTTAGCTCTTATATTTAAAAAGATGTATTCTAAATCAAACATAGGTAAATTTTCTACATCTAAAGAATTAAATGTACAAGAGTCAACAATCTGTTTTGTTGCCTCATATATTTCATTATCTTTTTGTGACTCTAATGCCATTAATAGTATTTTTTCTTCTTTTACTAAAAATGGTCTAAACTTGACTTTGATGTCTTGCGATGGTAAAGTCAACTCATATTGCGGTGTTTCAACCTTTGGTAATGCCATTATATCTCCTTATTTAATATTATATATTTAGTGGTGGAATCTTAAATGGTGGGAATACTCTTCCACCTGTAATTCTACCAATTGGCGCTCTTCTTCTCAATTCGTTCAGAACATCTCGTCCTGCTCTTCTCAATTCAGGTGGTAATCTACCTAATAAACCACCAAACAATCCACCTGCTGTTTTGACCTCAGGTGAATTAAATTCTGATTGTCCTAATTCTATTTGACCTGCTTTATCTATAAAGTAATTAACCCAATATCTAAAAGTAAATGTCACTTGAAATGTTTGTACATTATTATTTTCATATGTATAGTTTACTGCACTTATATTTTTTGGATAACAATCAAATAGTTTTACTCCATAAGTCACATCATCTCTTTCCTGCCTACTTGCGTATTGTCCTAATTGAAAGATATTCATATCTGCTACATAATTATCGTAATAGTTATGATTAAAAGATGATGTACTAAATGCTGCTTGTTGCCATAGTTCGAAATAACTACGTTCTCTCATAAACTTATCCAAATAAAATGTTGCTGTAATATCTGGTGAATTAAAATCTATAACGTGTTTTCTTGCTGGAGCACTACCGTGTCTTACATCTTTTATAACAGCTTCTCTTGCTGGCATCTCTATTTCAGAACAAAATGCTCTAACACGTCTACCATTCGCATTATGTACTGCTTGTAATTCTTCTGATAATTTAAATGCCTCTATACCTTCTCCAGTTCCTTTAACTTGTACTGCTGTATCTTCACCACCAATACCGCCACCAAAACTTAAACCTCTAGGTAAGAAAAATTCTGTATAAAATCTAGCTCGTCTAGCAAATCCTTCAGCCTCATTTACATAGGATTGAAAACGACCCATTGTCGTTTCTGGATTACCACCAGCTTTTTGTCTTAATCTTGGATCCTGATTGACATTATCAAGTGACCTATCTCTAGGCAAACCTATTCTAATATCAAATCCACCAATTCTTTTTCCGCCTCTTAATATTGCCATTAGTATGGACTTCCTTTCTTAAATTGCTGTACAGGTAGCATTACTGCCAATGCTGCCTCATCAAAATCAACTCTTAAAAAATTTGACATTACGTGATTATACAAGTATTTTTTAATTGTTGTTTTAGCAATACCTATATTTTTTACTCCATCATAAGTTGCGTCAATTCTTGTACTTTTACTCATTCCACCAGTTGCAAATCTTTGTAATCTATCTAATAGACTTACTCTCTGTAATGGTCTTAAATAATGAAAGTTCATACCCATAAATCCACCTGGAATTGTTTGTAAAGGTAATACCAGTGGAAATCTATCATAATAAGGTAATACTTGTTTATATTTAGGGTCATAGAAGAACATATTTAATCTTCCTCTACTTGGAATACCGTTTAATTTGCCACTATTCATAAGTTTTCTGGCAGTTATTCTGTCACCTAAATCGGCAACAGTTTTTCTATACCAGTTGGCACTCTTACGAACACCGCCTTGTGCGTCTTTTAGTGGGTCTAATATTGAAATAGCCATTACGCTAATATTTATAATAAAAAAGGCGGCCTTTCAGCCGCCCTTTCAAGTTTTATGAAGCGAGAGAGAATTACTCCTCTTCTGCTAATTTACTAAAATAAGACAACGTATCGTCATCATCACTAGCAGAAGTCGAAGCGACTTCATTACTTTTCACACTACCATTTGATTGAGGTGGGAGGTCTACTTTATCAGCGGTAGTTGTGCTTCTTACACCCGTAATAGTCCTATTCAGTTTCTCTTTGAGTTCATCATAGGTTTTAAAATTACTAGGGTCTAGGAAAGGTTTTAGAGGATGCTGTTGTTTCCAAATTGATTTGATTTTTTCATCATCTTCAGCAACTGGTGACACAGCCTCAAACTCGGACTTATCATAGTTCCAATAACCATCAACTTTTCTAATCTTCAATTTGAAGTTAGCGCCTTTCCAAAAGTCAAAAGGATTGACTGGTTTCTCATCTTCAAACGCCGGTTGCATAGCTTCTGTAATCTTATCAAATATCTTTTTACCAAATTTGAATAAGAACACTTTACCTTCGTTCTCTGGATGCTTTGGATCTGATTGTATTAATACGTTTGCGTAGTAAGACAGTTTTCTCTTTCTTTTTCTAGCAATCTCTTTATCACTATCAAGTCCTGTATTCCATAATCTTGTATTTTCTTCTGACACAGGGTCTTTCTGACCAAGTGTTGTTAAAGAGTTCTCAATATACCAACCACCAACATCTTGGAATGCGTGTGACCATACTCTTTGCCAAGGTAAATCTTCACCTTCTACTGCAGGTAAAAATCTAATGACAGCATAACCATTACCAGTTTTATCTAACTCTGGTTTCCAAAATCTGTCGTCTTGGTATTTTGATTTGTTTTGTTCTTTGTTCTCGGAACCGAGATTTGCCTCGATGGCTTTTGTAAGTTTGTCAAAGTTACTTGACGATTGTTTTAACGCTTCGAAATCCATATTTTATCTCCTTTGTATTTTCGTATTCGTTGTATTTGTGTTACCTGTATTATTCGGTATCATTTTTATTTATACGACTTTTCCACTTGTTATAACCATTTAACCAATCTTTTTGATTTGTAGTTTTAATTCTACTTTGGATTGATTCACAAATAGAAACTATCTTATCGCATAATCTGTATATAAATTTATCAAACATAATCACCTCTTAATATGTACCTGGTGGGATTTATTGGTTTACCCACAAGCTTTCTGGAAGCGTCCAATCTAATAGTTAGATGGTCCATACTTACAACTAAATTGAGTGTCTTCAGGCATTCGCCCATAACCCTCTCAACCCATGCCTTACACCCGCTTAAGCGTTGTTCAGCCACAAGGCCAATCAAAGTTCGAATCTTTAATTGTTTTAACATATGGCTATAATATATCATACTTTTAGTTATTTGTCAACCCTAATTTAAACTTATCTGACAATTCTTTAAATGACATATAATACAAGTTTTTTATACCAGCCCATTCATTAATATGTCTATTTACATTATCTTTACCCGATACACCATCCGGATTGACTTTATAATATTTTATATTAGGATATTCAACCATTAAGTGTTTCCATTGATTTATCCAATTTACAGGAGGTGTCGCTTTATTCTCTGGTAAACCATAATGTTTTGTTCCTTTGTACATATTATTAAGTTGATGGTCTAAACTAAACAAATCGTGTCCTATTAGATAACATTCTTTTAAATCTTTTATTCTTCTTGCAGCTACTAAACCTGATGTTGCTCCACAAGCCCACCCTCTATCTCTCATTGTTTCAGGTATTAAATCTGTCAAATCATTAGATTTATCATTAGGATTAATCCAACTTACGAAACAACCTAAATGATTAATTTCTTTTTTTATTATTTCTGACCCACCAGGCTTATCTTTGTATCTTCTCAAAATAGCAGCTTTACCTGATAAAGATGAACCGTGAAATACAAATGTAGGTCTATCTTTTCTTTCATTTTGTATTAACATATCAAAATACTTTTCAACTTCTTTTTTTATCTCTGGTGCTAAATTAAATACTGTTTGTTCAAACATTCCCGCTGGAAGTTGTGTCCAATTTCTTAACCAAGTTTCATTATTATCACAATAACCACTATGATATATCTCGTGCATTATTCCGTGGTCGACAGCACATAATATATCTGGTGTAAAATCTCTATACAAACCATTACAACCTACAATCTTACCGTGTTCTTTTAGTTTGTGTAGATCAATTGGTGCTCTACTTTGTCCATTGCCTATTAAAAATGCTATCATAATTTAGTCCACTTTCCCTCTGTATATCTTTTTAGCCATTTTAGATTTAATGATAATTTCTCTCCTAACCATCTTGCTCCTTGAGTATGGTCACGGAGATGATCTCCAGTGTTCTCGTGTAGAAGAATGGAAAGTCCTGTTTTAGCCAATAGATTTTCAACTTGTTCTTGGTTATCGTCAAAGTAATTGACTTCATACATAGGTAATGGGTGTGGTCCTATGATCTCATCATATATCATACCTACTCCACAATTCAACTGGTTCAATAAAGTTCTCTGTGCCATTGCTATGTTTTTCTGATCACTATTTTTCCAATAGATATGAGCGTGATATATCATTTTTTAGTTATATGTTGATAGTCTATATATTGAGAACACCATTCAAAAAAACTATCATTATTAGCAGGCCAACATTGAGCAAATGTTTTATCTTTTCTATGCTCTCTATATTCTGCTCTTACTTCTTCCTCTGTTAATTTACGTTCTTCACTCATTTATTTTTATATCCAATTTTGTGACTTTTTTTTCTTCACCTATCAAACCTGATACAAAATAGTTTGCACCTATTATATATCTTTCAAAGTCACTTTCATTTGTTGTTGTAAAATGTTCTATATGTCCAGGTAATATTACAATGTCACCTGTTTTAACTTTGCAAGTATAACTTGTACTATTAAATAAGTTTCTTGTAAATTTATAATTAAAATCTAAATTCCATTTTTGTTCTATAAAATTATCTTTTGTTGTAATAATTAGGTCGCCACTTTCACATCTAGCATAATACACAATACTGAATATACAATTTTTATGGTCGTGTGCAGGGTGTGAAGAACCTTTTTTAGTTCTTGCAACCCAACTTTGTGTCTGAGTAAAATTATTCTTTATTCCTAATATTTCATCTACATAAAATGTTTTATGTTCTTCAAATACATTTTTTAGTTTATCGAAATTATAGTCTTTAAAAAATGATTGTGAATTAGATACTACTGATACATTTTTATAATCTGGACCTGGTTCAAACCAATCTATTTTTGTTAATCTGTCAAACTCTTTTGTGTCCATTATATAATTTGTATTTGTATGATACAATGGCGTTGAAAACAGTGGTATTATACTATTTGGATTCATTTAAAAAAGTTTCTTTCATAATTAATTTACACTCAGTAGCATTAAAGTTAATAAATGGTTTTAATCTGGTAATCGTAGATGCGATTTCAGGCCATACAAATTTTTCTTTAATTTCCACATTCCAATTCTTAACAAACGATAAGAAGTGGTCAAAAACCACTGCAGTTTGGTATCCGATCTTTCTTTGAATAAGTAATTGTAAAAGTCTAGGATGCTGTCCTTCAGGAGGTAAAAAACCACCATCAAAAGAAAGCCCACTACTGCTAAAATCATTATTAACCAATACGCAATCACTTCTAAAGTGGTAAGTAAAGGCTTCTTTACGTTTTTTATAAGCCAAATAAACATCTCTACCATCGTTTGCCAAAAGATTACCAATCCATCCTTTGCGATCTGCAAGAAAGTTAGCAACAAAGAAATCAAGTATATCAGTTTGTCCATATTTTGTACTTAACTTATGAAAAAAGTATCTATCCTTTCTTTTTGTAAAACTATCAAGTGTAGCATTAACTTTTCCTCCATATTTTATATAGTCGTAAGTCTTTGACGTAAAATGTAATTTAACACCAAGATAAACTTTATATACATCAAATCCACCATACATCACATTTTCTCTAATACAAAGTTAACTACCATTCTTATATTTCTATGTATGGGATTAGAGCCTGCGTGTGATATATTACTATCAAACATTACTGCTCTACCATCTCTTGGTGAAACTCTTTTAATTAATTTATTTTCATCATCAAAGAAAAATGTATCACCATCACTATCATTCACATAATATAAAAAACTAAAATAATTATTTGTATCATAATCAGTATGTCTAGGTTGATGAAATCCATCTTTATAATTAGCAAGTCTTGTTGTTAAATTAGATTTAATTCTATGAATTGACTTATATTTTACTTTAGCAAAATCTAATATACTTAAAACGTTAGATAAAAAATCTGATCTAATATTATCTTTTTTATCATAATGAGTACAACAGAATTGAAAGCTATCTCTTGTATTTTCATCTATAACAATATCTTTTGACTTTCTATTTACGGTAGCTATGTTTAAACTCCAATTTATATTATGATGCATATAATAAATTTTTTCTATTTCATTATTAGGTAAAAAATTATCTAATACATTTATCATCAAATAGGTAGTCTTCCTGGTGAAGGCATATTTAATAATCTTAAATTTTGTGCCTCTACTTGTATTTTTTCTTTTAACGATTTATTAACTAATGGTGCTACTGTTCCTGTATCAATATCGTTTTGTTCACAATACCATACGACAGCATCCATATAAGATATTCTTTTTTCTTTGACTATATTTTCAATCTTTAAACTAAATTCTTTACTATTCATTTTACCTCACTTTCATAGTGGCTACTAACGCTAGCGTTCACCACTATTGTTATAACTCTTATAATATATCACAGAATAGTGATTTTGTCAATGTTATTAAACTGGTGTTCCTACCCATTTAATAGACATTCTAGCCATATTAGGTTTGCTAAATGCCAAACCTCTATGTAAATCATTTGCCCTAAAGACTATTAATCTACCTTGTTTAAATGGTACTGTAATGTTATGAGTTGCATTTATAAATTCACCACCTACATCACCATCTATGACTTCATCTGCTAACATCATAATCATAGCAACTTCTTTTTCTTCTCCGTCTGTATGATTTTGACCATCTTGTTTGTAAAATTGTAAATTACCAGTACACTCTCTTAATCGTAAATGTTCTGCATTTAGTCTTTTTCTAATATAATAAAATTGTTCTAATAGTGTTTTGGAAACATCAGTATCTTTATTATATTCTATCCAGTCCTCACTTTGACGACTAAAGAAAACTTGACCTAAAAATTTATGACTTCCTGTTCTATTGTAAGGCCAAGAATTTCTATTTGCTGTATTATCAGCAGTCCATTTTGATTGCATTAGTCTAGCAGCAAATTCATCTACCCAAACCTTATCAAAAAAATTATCAAAATATTCCATACTCTTATTTATAACTAATCTTGTTGCCTACTACTAATACATCTATTTCAGAATTTCTAAACAAAAACTCTGTATTTAATAGATCACCTAATATTGGTCTACCATTTATATTTAAACTTGTATTTAACAATACTGGACAATTTGTTTTTTCATAAAACTTTTTTAATAATTTATAAAAATGACCATCAGTTTCGTCCACACTTTGGTATCTACAAGTTCCGTCTATATGTGTAATAGATTTTAAATTATCTTTTTGTACATTACCTACGTATAACATATGAGGATTGTATATATCACTATTAAAATATTCTTTACTATATTCTGATAATATTGAACAACCAAAAGGTCTATAATCCTCTCTCTTTTTTATTTTGTTGACAATTCTTTTAGCATCTGGTATAGTAGGATTCATTAATAATGACCTATGTCCCAAAGCTCTAGGTCCTATTTCACCATTGCTTTGATACCACGCAACAGTTTTACCTTGTTTTAAATATTCGGCAACTTTTTCAATTGTTTCATCATCTGGATAATCTTCAGGTCTTTCATCTGTTTGACAATATGGAAAGTTATTTAAAGTAAATGGTTTTAATTTATTTTTAATTCTTAAATATTCTATAGCACCTAAACTTAATCCCTCATCAGCACAGTGTGGAGGTATAACTAAATTCTTAAATTTGTTTTTTAATGAAGTATTCCATATCACATTTTGAGCAACTCCACCAGAATATGTTATTACATCATCATTATTATCAATCACTTCACTAAAAAATTCTATTAATAAATCATTTATTCTTTGATGTACTGTGGCAATCCAGTCTAATGGTTTTAAGTTAGCAACTAAATGGTCACCGTGAAAATTATACCATTCTAATATATCAAAGATTCGTTTAATATTATTCATATCAAATTTTTGAAGTTGTTTTAAAAAGTCTTTATTTACATTACCATATGATTGTAAACCCATAACTTTGCCAGCATAGTCAATATCGTGTTTTGATTGTACATTAAGATAAACACCAGCATTATTCATTGCTTTACCAATAGAACCTACTTCACTCAATAAACCTTTTCTTAATATTTTATTATTTTTAAATACTGTCCAAGATATATTGTCATCACCATAACCATCTATAACAACATCTACTTTAGATTTATTTGTAAGTGGAAAACAACTCAATGCGTGAGCATAATGATGATTAACTCTATAAACTTTATTTTTTACAGGTAGGTAGTTATAATCTATTGCAGGAAAAAAATCTTCGTTGTCTAATGGTAATCTGTGTACTAATGGGTCTATGACAATAGCAATCTCATCAATTTCGTTATGATCTATATTCCATAAGTCTTTAATTTCTTTTTGCCATTGCCATAGATTATTATATGCGTGATGTTTTTCACCGTATTTTCTTTCAGATTTGTGATAGTGTAAATTAGTTCCATCAAAATAAGAAATATTACTATCGTGTTCACATAATCTCAATCCCAATAATTTCATAATATATTATATATCTTAATTCAATACTTCCGATTTATTAAATGATCTAAACAATATACAAGTTTCATTAGCGCCAGAAACATCTACAGTCACTAATATCTGATCGTCATTTTCGTAATAACCTATCATATAAACTGGTTCGCCGTCTGGTAAACTAGATACTCTTCCTAAACTTAAATGTACAGGTTTAAAGCCTTCATCTGAAATATATCTTTGTACTTCAGGTGGAGCACCACAAACCGCTGGTATT
>Ga0208899_1000974_pt1 | contig 20941 bp, 38 predicted proteins | sample VirMetDEL_Nov_24_FD_184518 | JGI IMG/M metagenome (GOLD analysis project Ga0208899, IMG submission 184518) | Aqueous microbial communities from the Delaware River and Bay under freshwater to marine salinity gradient to study organic matter... | ecosystem: Environmental > Aquatic > Marine >... | reverse complement strand
TCAGCCTTTGAGGCGTTCACGGGCGCCACGTTCCTGGCTACCCCGACCACGCAGGAGACGGCATTCAACGCGACACTTGCAGGTCCAGGGGGTCGCCAACTGTCGGACGGGGACTGTGCGATCTGCGTGTCAGACTCCGGCGAGGTCTACATCCTCCACCGCATCACCAGCGACGACGCGATCAAGACGCAGGCATGCTTGATCGAGCGGTCGAAGGACTCTGGGTTGACTTGGGAGTATTTGGGGCAGTCCCTCGGCGCGGACTTCTCCACGTGGTGGCAGGATGGAGCCAGTACGGGCACCTTCTACCCGCGCGGGTTCTCGGCGTGCGTTCAGCATGGCCGCATCCTGGTTGCTACGCATTGGGATGCGGCGGTGGGCAACGAAGACGACAGCGTAGGGGTAGTCTACCTCGGCGGCTACTCCACGATGACCCAACCCACGTACGGCGGGGGCTTCCCATCGGACGCCAACCGGGCCAGCTACGAGCTGACGTATCTGCCCTTTGAAAAGCCAGATGACGGCATCTGGAACGCCACAGGCGCCGGGACGGGTGTTCTGACGGCTGGCGAGTTGGTGGTGACCACCAGTAGCAGCCAGCGGATCTACGATGGGAGCTTCGGCATTAACATCGCGCAGGGCCTTGACGTGTCTGGGTCGGTGACCGTAGACAGCGGCGGGTCTGTGGCCTCACGCACCGTCTACGTGTGGGTGGTCGTGGCGGATGGCACCAATGACTACACCGTTGAGCTCCGGCTCGGGTCTTCGTCGGTGGAACTCTACGACCTGCACGGGCCGACCAGCATTGGCACGGTGACCGTCGACACATCGGCCGGCGTCGACTTCAAGATCGCGCTGACTGAGTCGGGGGTGGCGTGGTGGATCCGAGCCCGGTCGCTAAGCCCAGATGCGGTATGGACCCCGGGCACCACATCCACATCCCTGACCAACAACACCGGCGCCCCGGCGACGTATTCCGATGTGGTCTGGGGGCACAACGGCAGCACCACCGCCGTCAGCAAGTGGCACTTTCTGGCTGTCGGGAGTGGGCTGTTCACCGGCGACACCCTGGCCCTGGGGCAGACCAACCCCGACGACCTGTTTCCCCGCCCATTGGTCGCCGCGCCTGTCTACGTTGACGGCGGAACCACGGTACGCGCCTTGGATGGGCCGGCGTTCACGGGTGACACCTGGGACATCGCGACCCGCTACGACTACGCGGTGGGTCGGGTCCTGCATACCCAGGAGCCCAGCCCCCGACGTGGGTGGCGGTCGACAGACGAGACGGTCCATCGGATCGCGTTCGCGCTGGACCCCAGCATCACGGCGGCCAGCCGCCAGGGCAACGTGGTGATCGCCATCGCGGTGCTCGGGGCCAACTGGCGCACCGGGAGCCTGGAGGCCGACAGCGGCGGCGGGTCCTGGTCCAGCATCGGCACCGTGGACGCGGCTGATGGACTGGCCTCTATGGCATACGTCCGCGCGGGCAACAGCCTGGAGGCCGACGCCGGGTCAACCGATACGCCCTACCTGGATCTCAACGAGTGCCGAGACTGGACCGTGTCGCTGGGCTCGTCCAAGTTCCGCCGTGTGGCGTGGAACTCGGAGGGGATGTGGGACCAGTCGGGTAAGCGTGCGCGGCTGTTCCTCGACGGCGTGGACAACACAGAGCCCAGCAGCGGCACCCTGTCACTGTGGCCGCGTGACTTCGTGCTTTTGGTCCGCGTGAATAGCGCCAACTATGCCGGGCTCCGGTTGGTCATTGACGCCCAGACCACGGTCGACGGCTACCTGGAGGCGGGCACCGTCGTGGCGGGCCCGGTCGTGATCTGGGGCCAGCCGTACGGGTGGGGTCGGGTCATGGAGGACTCGGCTAACGTCCAACGCACGGTGTCCGAGGACGGAACAGACCGGATGCGCAAGCTTGGCCCGGAGACGCGCCAGGTTCAGATCGACTGGACGGACGGGGTAGACGAGACGCAGATCAGCGGCACACCAGATCCGGACTACGTGAGCACCAGCACCACGGGTGGGAGCCTCGGGGCCGCAGATCTGCGGAGCGCAGCTCGCCAACTCGCCGGCATGGTCAGCCTGACTGACGGCGGGAAAATCCCGGTTGTCTACCTGCCCCAAATTTCCAAGGGCTCCAGCGGCAACGACACCGAGATGTTCAACCGTCGCGCCTCGCTGCTCTATGGGCGCATGGCCTCCAGCGTGCGCCGTGAGATGGTCCAGGGTGACGAGGGGCGCAACGAAGTGGTGCGGGTCTCGCGCATCACCATCGATGAGCTCAAGTGAGCCTGACCGCGCTGGACTTCGCGGGCGCCGATGTCGTCTGGCTGCTGTCTGTGACCTGGGCTGGTCGCACGTTTCGGTGGGCCTCGAGCACGACCGACACCGGGCCCCGGGTGCTGACAGATCTGGACGGTGGGACGCACGAGTACGAGGGGGGCCTGGTCATGCCCCGAGTCCCCTCGGCTGCGTCGTTGCAGTCGACTGCGGTGGACTCCCTGTCTCTTGGCTTCGCGGTCCAGTTTCCCGGCGACGTGGACGTAGCGCAGATGGTCAGCCAGGGGCACGACCTGAGCACGGCGACCGCAGAGGTAGCGCTTCACCTGGTTGGGGACGTGTACGAGTCGAGGCAGCTGGTGTTGGCGGGTGGTCTTCGGAAGCCGGTCTATGACGTGGCAGGCGAGCCCGTCCGGTTCACCGTCGAGGCTGACACCTACGACGACGGCGCCCTGATCCCGACGGTGGCCCAGCGCGTCACCCTGTCCACATGGGCCAGCCGGCCCCAGGCGTCAGAGGGGCTCTACTACCCCATCGTATTCGGGACCCCGGGCGCGTTTGTGACCTCGGCTGGCTCGTCAACAGTCACCAGCGGTAGCCCAGCTTTGATCGTGGACTCAAGCGGTGGGACAGCGATTACGCTGGTTGTTGCAGGGCATCGCGTAGCGGCAAACACAGTGAGGATCTACGACGCAGACGGCGTGGGTGAGGACCTGTCGACCATTTCGGCGCTTGACGCTTTGGGGCAGACGGTGACCACCGTCGACCTGGCTACCTCCAGCACCATCGATCGCACGTCGGATGAATTCTGGGTCGGGTGGAACTCCGGCGCAGCCTTGGTCGAGGCTGACGGCACAACGGCAGTCACGTCAGCGGGTGCCCTGATCCAATGGATGCTGGACCGGTCTACGTCCAGGGTGGACAAGGGCAGGTGGGCAGCGGTCGCGTCTCAGCTTGGGCGGTTCACGCTGGCCGGCTACATTGACTCACCCGTGACCCCGTCGGAGTGGGTCGCGGACAACGTCTTGCCCCTGATCCCGGTGACGCTGGTAGATGGCCCTGGTGGTCAGGCCCCCATCCTGTGGCGCTACGACGCCGCCACGTCTGACGCAGTCACCCACATCGAGCACGGCCCTGGGGTCAACCGGGTTGGCTCGGTTGAGTACGTGACCCTGCGTCGCGACGTGACCAACGAGTATCGGCTGGACTTCGCCAAGCGTGCGAGGAACGGACAGGCTTACCGCTCTGTCGCCCTGGTCGCGTCCAGTGAGGGCAGCAGCGATGAGTATCTGAGCCGTCGCGCGGAGCTCTCCAAGGCCCGCTCGGGCGTTCGGGTCGAGTCCATGGAGACAGACGTGGTCTACGACCAGGGCACGGCGCTGGCTGTGCTGGGGTGGAAGATCGCGGCACACGCGTTTGCCCAGCGCCGGGTCCGCTACCAGGTGCCGCAGGAGTTCGGCTGGCTGGCCCTGGGTGACGTGGTCACACTGACTGACGCTGACCGCTATTTCACCAGCCTGGTAGCCCTTGTCCAAGGCATCGAGTGGGACCTGGACACGCTGACGCTGGATCTGCTGCTGATCGAGCAACCAGACCGCGACAACCGCTAACGGACCCGGTTGAGGACCAGCCGAGCGTCCACGGCGCCGTGGTCTTGCTCCGGTATTACACGGCATGTCGCAGAGGCTCTGAGTGCCAGCACCTGACGAGATCGCAGCAGCTCTGCGCCGGTTCCTGACCGCCCGATACGGCTCAGCCTGATGGCGTACCCCCTCGCCCCGCACGGCAAGATCACGCCGCATCTGCTGGTGCTGCACTGGTTCACGGTGCCCTACTTGGGCGACCTCGACACCTACGACCCGCGCGCGTACAGCCGCGAGACCATCATGGCGAAGATGGAGGACCTGGCCGAGCGCGAGCGGCGCAAGGCGTGGGGCGGCTACAACGCGGTCTGGTTCCCCGAGGGCCCGGCGCTGGTGACCCCGCCGGGACAGCGCGCCTACCATGCGGGCGGCTCCGAGGGCCTGGACAACCCGAACAGCAACGCGTTTGGCCTGGGTGTCCCCTACATCAGCGCGTCGACCAGGTCCCGAGGGATTGCAGGCGAGATCGAGGCCCCGCTGTACCTGCCCAGCAAGGGTCGCGAGGTCCCCGGCTTCTACCCGCCGCTGAGCGCGTCGATGCTGGTCGAGAGCGTCGAGTGGGCGCGGGAGCACTTCATCGAGATGGGGTGGGAGCGTCTGGGTTGCCTGACCCACGCCCAGATCAACGCCCGCAAGAACGACATCCGCCACCCGCTGATGCCCAAGGGCGCCAGCGTCGCTGAACTGTCCGCGCGCTTCCAAGCCTGAACCACCCCGGAGGCACCATGCCCAAGAACATCGACCAGGTCCGCCAGCGCGTGGACGGCCTCGCCGAGAAGTTGGCCGCCCTGAACATCGACGCACAGGACATCCCCGAGATCCTCGAGCAGGCCATGGACGTGGTGGCGGCGTGCGTGGACGCGGCAGCCGACAAGCGGCTGACCATGCGCGAGGCCGGCAAGATCATGCGCGAGGCCGGCGAGCTCGTGGACACCGTGCGCACCGCGCGGGCCGAGTAGCGCGCTGATGTCTGACACCGCCGCAATCGTCCAAGAGCTACAACGACTGAAGGCGCTCTTGGACACCACCGTCAGCCGTGTGTGGCACATGCACGGCGCTGCTGCAGGTGCGGCCGCACAGTCGGACAAGCAGATGGCGTCCACCGAGCAGCAACTACATGAGCTGAGGACAAAGGTAGAGCCCGCGCTGAAGGCTTGGGCTGAGGCCGAGGAGGCGCGGCGCGACCGAGAGAAGCGCATCGCATCCCTCCTGCGACCGGTCATCGTGGTGCCCGTGCTGTTTCTGTTCATGTTGTCGGCGCTGATCTGGGGCGGATATCTGACGCTCCAGGACTTCGCGGTGCGCGCCCCGGGCCTTGAACTGTCAGGGTCCAGCACCACCGAGGGGACACCTTGAACCGCTGGGCCGAGCTCGCGAAGCTGTGCGCCTCCTGGGCTGGACCAGCCGACGCGGGCAGGCCACAGCCCGAGCCAGATCCGCGCGTGTGTGCTGAGTGCCCGAAGCAGTACACCTGTCCGCGTGCTGTCAGGGAACCCCGCGATCTCGTGGAGTCGCGGTGAAGGGCGACTGGGCCGAGATCCAGGCGCAGTGCAAGGTCTGGGCTGGTGATGCCCCTGCCCCGACGCCCCAACTGGATGCGCGTGTCTGTCCTCAGCGTACAGACTGCGCCCGCCCGGACCTACAACGGGGGGAGGGCTCGCCGCCCTGGAACTGGTCGACCCGGGCTACCGCTTCCGCCCGTAGGTAGGCGTTGTGGTCGGTGTAGCAGAACTCGCAGATCTGCATGCCTCCTCCTGTGCGCGCTGAGCCAGTGCCCGCCGCATACCCTCGCGCTGGGAGACCCCGCAGCCCTCGGAGATGATGGCGGCCCGCTCCTCCAGTAGGTGCTCGGCCTCGGTCACTGCTTGCCCCTATGGACGCCGGAGCCGAAGCAGTGGCGGCAGAACTCGTCAGGCCCGCTGCTGCCCTCCGCGTCCATGCACTGGCACTGCGCGCCGACGTAGGTGGGCACATCGCCCAGCAGTAGCCGTGCCGCCTCTCGGTAGCGCTCAGCCTCAGCCGCCTGCACCTGGCCAGCCGTGGATCCGTGGGGTGCGAAGGACCGCGCCGTTTGCGCCTGCCCCTCCAGCACCTCAGCCTTCTGGGCCAGCCACACTGCGAGCTCAGACCGGGTCATGCCGGCCCCCCATGCAGGCCCAGCCTGCGTAGCGTGAGCTCGCACCGGGGCTCTCCACCCTCGGCGCAGACCCACATGTAGACGCGGCCCAGTTGCACTTGGCAGTCGTCGTGCCATGCGATGCCGTTCAACGCGTCCATCAGCGACCCCACCGCGTTGTCCCGGTCGGGCGTCTTGGTGGCCAGGTAGGGCAGCCCCGAGGCCCACAAGTCAGCGGGGACGTGCTTCGGTCGTCGCTGCGGGCGCTTGCAGAACATCGCGCTGTCCAACTCTACGGGCTGGTGCGCTTTTGCTGTCTCCCAGCCGTTGAGCCGGCCCAGGTGCCAGCGGACTTGGGTCCGCCACGCGTCGTAGGCTTTGGGCATGTGGGTACCGCGAGCGGTCACCCGCGGGCGTGGCTTGCCGTACGGGGCGACGGGGACGCAGAAGCTGACCTCGGTGCTGGTGACGGCTTGGACTGCGGTCATCACCCACCCCCCACCGGCGCGGTCTTGTCGTGCAATTGAAAGACCACCGAGGCAACCCGAGACGGGCGCCCCTTGTGCCTCATCGATGCCATATCGATGGCGTCAAACAGCGGTAGCCACGGGTGGATGATGCAGTTGTGCAGGATGCACTTTCCCCACCATCGGAGCCCGTTGGTTGTTCGTGCCTTGTTGCTCACGGCTTCCACCCGTGGATCGCGTCACACTGCGCACCGGTCATCGCAGGCACCTGCAAGGCGTCCCAGTCGGCGTCGGTCAGGGGCACCGGCTCCGGGGTCACGGTCTGCCATCCCCAGTCCGGGTGCTTTGCGTGGCTCGCTTTGATGGCGTCTACCCGTGCAGCCACAGCGGCCCCCTTGGTTGGTGTGTCGAAGGTGCGAGAGCGTGCGCCCCGCTTCGCTCGTTGGTCCCAGGTCATGGCGACAGCAAAGCGGCAACTTCCGCAGGGATAGGCTCAAGTGTGGGCCTCTCCCCCCTTCCATCGAGTGCGCCCGTCAGTCGCCGCCACACATCGCGGGTGCTCCGAACGTCCTGAGCGCAGTAGTCAGCGACTTTCTCGACATCACCAGAAAGGAACGCATCGTAGACCTTGGAGCCGTGCATCCCGTCAGACTTACCGCCGACACCCAGCCAGCGCGCCATGGGGTCGAGGCTCAAACGCTTCTGGCTGGGCCACAATTCGCCTACGTCCTGCACGCGCTTGTCGAAGGGGTACGCCAGCACATCCAGCAGCGTAGCGCTCAACGAGCCGCAACCGTAGAGCATCGCGTGCTGTGCCAACCATGGCAGATCGAAGCGTCGGCAGGACTTCCCGACCCATGTCGGCGCCCCGTGTCTCTCGTAGACCATCCCCACATACTCACTTAGCGCCTTCAGTACTTGGCCCGGGTTGTTTGGGTCGCCGATCAAGACCTCGGGGTCTTGGCCGTTAACGGCCAATCCCACCATCCATGTGATGCCATAGAGCGGATCCAACGACGTGCGCCGCCACTGCTCGTCCGTGTTGGCGTCCACCCACTTGGCGATGCTCTCCGGCTTCTTGTACGTCTTCGGGACGTGGGCATAGGCGTAGGCTTGACGCTCGGCCGGAGTCATGTAGAGCGCCGGCAGCGTCTCAATGTCGATGTGCAGATAAGTTTTCATGTCATCTCCAAAGGGAAAGCGCCGACGGTCGCCCAATGCGAGATGCACGGGGTGAGAGGCGACCGTCGGCGCTGGTTGATGGGGCTCACAGAGAGGAGCCCGCGAGGTCGTCCCACACGGAGACGGGGATGGGGTCACTGAGGCTGCAGGCGAGGGCCACAAGGTCATCGTGAACCCACGCGCTGAGCTCGCTGTCGTCGTGGTGGCGGCGGAACAAGCAGAAGGCTGCGCGCCACACCAGCGGGGAGTCCAGGCGCCCGGCCTCGATGACCAGCACGCAGGCCCAGGCCAGCGGGCTCACTTGCGCAGCCCGTCCGCGCCACGAACGGTCCCGGCCTGCACGTCCTGCAGCAGGTGGATGAGCCCGTCTCGGGTCTCCTGCTTCAGGTCGAAGCCCACGGACTGCGCCCAGTCGGCAGCGGTGCCCTTGTAGTGCTCGCTCCACGCCGCTTCGATGGTGGCAACCGCAGCGTTGCGGTCGAAGGCTTGAGGGCGCTCCTGCTGGCGCTCAGGCTCACCCCGGGCCATAGACCCCTCTCCGTCGTCATCGGCCGAGGGGATGCCGCACATGGCCTGCAACGTGTACCGCTTGAGGTAGGTCACCACAGACCCCACGCTCTGCGGGTCGCTCTTGCGAGGGGTCGCCGACAGGGTGCATTGCAGCCACTCGCCAGAGGCGTGGATCAGGCGTGTCGTGACGCTGACCGTGTTGCCGTCTGAGGTGGGCATCTGCACAAAGGCGATGCCGTTGGCGGACAGGGGCCCCCGGACAGCATCGACCACCGACGCGAGGTCAGCGAACATCGACTTAAAGTGCGGGTTGCGGCTGCTCTTGAGCGCGCTGCCCATGTCTCCCTGTGCCTTGGCCATGGCCGCAGCGAACTTGCCCAGCCCTTCGCTGGCCTGCATGGTCATCGTCTCGCCCATCACTCACCCCCTGAGAACTCGTTGAGGACTGCCAGCAGCTCAATTGCCTGTGTGCGCTGAACCGTGGCGCACTCCTCCAAGCGTGCCGCCGCGATGCGGTTACCCTCTTCTGTTTCGTATTCCGAGAGACGGAGAGCCCCCTCGGACGCCTTCAACCACCTAAAGGCCAACTCGTGCAGTGCGTCCCTCATCACTCCACCCCCTCGAGGGTGGCGGCCTTGACGCGGGCCATGCGGGCCCGGTGCTGCTCGCGCAGTGCCTCCATCGCCTTGTGCCTGCTCTCAGCCAGTGCCCACCGCGCCTCGGCGGCACCGGTGCGGGTCAACCACCAGCGGTTCCCGCTGTAGCGGATGACCCCGTCCTCCATCAGCTCGGACAAGGCGTCCTCTTCGATGGCGCGCAACACCGGCTTGTCATCCTCGGTGACTGCTCGCAACACCAACTTGCGGAACTCCGCGTTCATCAGAACCCCCCAAGGTCGGCGTTTTCCTTCGCCCACCGGTTGTAGTCTTCCACTTGAGCCGCAGTCATGCGCCCCGTCTCGTTGCAGTGCACGCACCCCTCCCCCGCCCCGTGGCAGTTGGCGCAGGGCTGGGTCTTCGGCCACTTGGCCACAGCCACAAAGGGACCGTCAACCCGCGGCGCCCCCTTGTGGGTCCACACCTGCCCGTGCATCAGGCAGCAGCGAACAACCCCACCGGATTCCCACCAGCCTTTGGAGGGGACCACATCGTGCGTTGCCTTGCAGTTCATGCAGCGCACCGTCACAGCCTTGCTCATGCCCCACCCCACAGGGCGAAGCCAGCGCCCAGCCCGCAGCAGAACATCACCAACCCCACGAGGAACACGAGCCCGGCCCACATGTCCTCGGTGCGCTCCTCCTTCGTCATCGCTCGGTCGCTCACAGCAGCCCCCATGCCTTGGCCGGCTTGCCCCGCCGACCGGTGTGGATGGTGCCCACCACCTGAACCATGCCCTCGCCCTTCAGCGCGTCCAGCCAGTGCCGCACGGTCTTGGGGCTCACGTCAGCCAGCCGGGCCAGTGAGGCGGCCGTGGTGGGCCCCTCCGACAGTTGCTCGACAGTCCAGTCGAGCCGACTTGACAGCCCTCGGTCGTTGCTGCTCATTTTGACACCCCGTAGGCTGGGACTTCGCTTGTCCGTCGCATTTATCCACCCTTACCGCTTAGCCGCGCCCGTATGCCTGCTCTCGGATGCGCCAAGTGTGCCGCATCTCATCAGTTGCTTGCTCGTAGCGAGCAGCACCGAGCGCCCCACATTCTTTCGTCGCCTTTGCCCGAATCCACCGGCCCACCGCCTTGCTGTGTGCCCGGGATGCTTTGATGCGGTCGGTCATTTCGTCTCACCTCGCCCAAACATCATACACAGGCCGACCATACCCGGCCCATTCATCTGGTGAATAACGGTCGCCACCCGTATAGCCCGCCTGTTGTGCGGGTTGGGTTGCACACAGAGGCCCGATGTGCCTAAGTGTGGGTCGGAGGTACACCAATGCATTTTAGCGAGTACGAGACCGAATCAGCACAGACCGCCATCTACCCGGGCAAGGGTGAAGCGCTGGGCCTGACCTACGCGGCCCTCGGGTTGTCGGGGGAGGCGGGCGAGATCGCGAACAAGGCCAAGAAGGTGCTACGCGACAGTGGTGGGCAACTGACCCAGCAGCAGCGTGACGACATGGCGGCCGAGCTCGGTGACGTGCTGTGGTACGTGGCCGCAGTGGCCCAGGAGCTGGGCGTCAGCCTGTCCGACGTGGCCCAGGCGAACCTCGACAAGTTGGCCAGCCGCAAGGCACGAGGCACCCTTCAGGGCTCGGGGGACAACCGATGACCATCGGTGATTTGATCCGCCAGCACCGCGAGTCCAAGGGTTGGACCCGCAAGCACCTGGCGAAGCTGTGCGACCTGTCCGTAGAGCAGGTCAAGAACATGGAGAGCGGGCGCGTCATGCCCAAGGCAAACCGACTCCAGGCTGTGGCGGACGTGCTCCAACTGCCCCAAGCCAAGGTGGCCAAGGCGCTGCGGGGTGACCTGTGAGCTATGCTCAGTTCTGCGCAAACAAGCACGCAGCACACACGGCGTCAGGCTTTCATGTGTCGCTGGAAGCGTCGCCGTGCTTCCCTTTCCAATCAGCGATTGTAGAATGGGCGCTGGCGTTGGGACGGGCGGCTGTCTTCGCTGACACGGGTCTGGGCAAGACCATCATGCAGTTGGAGTGGGCCCGAAGTGTCTACGTTCAGACCGGGAGCCAAGTCCTGATCTTGGCTCCGCTTGCTGTGGTTCGCCAGACGGAGCGGGAGGCTGCCAAGTTCGGGATCAGCGGCGTGGTGGCGTTTTCTCATGACGCACCGATATGCGTGTGGAACTACGACCAACTCCACAAACTGAACCCGGCCGCATTCAGTGGCGTGGTCTTGGATGAGTCCAGCATCCTGAAGAATGCACACGGCCGCATGCGCAACCGGCTGATCCAGCAGTTCATGGACACGCCGTACAAGCTCGCATGCACCGCGACCCCCAGCCCGAATGACCATGTCGAGCTCGGCAATCATGCCGAATGGCTCGGCGTCATGTCTGAGTCGGTCATGCGTGCGCGTTGGTTTATCAACGACCCCGGCGACACCGTCCAGCCATGGCGCCTCAAGATGCACGCCGTTGACGACTTCTGGCGCTGGGTGACCACCTGGGCACGCTGCGTCGGCAAGCCGTCTCACATGGGCGACCACTTCAGCGACGACGGATACGTGTTGCCGCCCCTGAACATCGAGAAGCATCTGGTCAGCGTCGATTTGCTCGAGGGCCGCGCCGATGGGATGCTCTTTCGTCAGCCGGAGATGAGTGCCACAAGCATCCACCAAGAGAAGCGGCTGACCGCCAACGACCGCGCCCGCTTCGCTGTCGGCCAGGTGTGGCGCGAGCCTGACGAGCCGTGGATCATCTGGGTTGAGACCAACTACGACCAAGACGCCGTCGAGGCCCTGCTACCTGACGCGATCACGGTCCGGGGCTCGGACAAGCCAGAACAGAAGGCGGCCCAGCTGCTCCGGTTCGCCGATGAAGGCGGGGTCATCATCACGAAGCCCAAGATCGCCGGCATGGGCCTCAACTGGCAGCACTGCGCGCGTCAGGTCTTCATGGGCGGCTCGTTCAGCTACGAGGGCTTCTACCAGGCCGTGCGTCGGTCGTGGCGGTTTGGCCAAGAGCGTAGGGTCACCGTCCACGTCGTCATGGCGGCGACTGAGCAAGCCATCTGGCGCACCATCCATCGCAAGTCACAGCAGCATGCTGCGATGAAGTCGAAGATGTACGCATTCAGCCGCTCGGCAGCGATTCGCCTGAGCAGGCACGACGACTACCGGCCCGCGCATGTCGCGCGAGTGCCGACCTGGCTGAAGACAATCGGGGAGACATCATGATCAAGTGCCTGGATTCTGAACACGGCGACGCGTGGACCATGTACCGGGGAGACTGCGTGGAAGTGGTGAAGCAACTGCCCCGGGCCAGCGTAGATGTGTCCATCTACTCGCCTCCGTTCTCGGACTTGTTCGTTTACAGCGACTCCGAGCGCGACATGGGCAATTGTGCCAGCGATCAGGAGTTCGGAGAGCATTACCGCTTCCTGCTCCAGTCGATGTTCCGCGCCGTGCGTCCGGGCAGGATGTGCTGTGTCCACGTCTCGGACCTGCCCGCTCGGAAGTCGAAGGAGGGCTACATCGGGATCCGCGATTTCAGCGGCGCCGTGATCAAGGCCCACGAAGATGCCGGCTTCCACTACGTATCGAGGGTGACCATCTGGAAAGACCCGGTGACAGAGATGCAGCGGACCAAGAGCCACGGGCTGCTGTACAAGAACATCCGCCAGGACAGCACCCGCAACCGCGTGGGCATGCCTGATTACCTGCTCATCTTTCGCCGTCCGCCGCTGACCCCGGACGAGGAACAGATGATGGTGCCCGTCTCGCACACTCCTGAGACGTTCCCGCTGCGTCAGTGGCAGGAATGGGCCTCCCCCATCTGGCGAACCAACGGTGACACGGGGGCTGGCCTGACCCCGCTCCCGGTGTGGTGGAACGTGGACCAGGGGCGGACCCTGAACGTGCGCGAGGCGCGAGCGAGCTCGGACGAGAAGCACATGTGCCCGCTCCAGTTGGACGTGATCGAGCGGCTGTGCGGCCTGTATTCCAACCCCGGAGACGTGGTCTTGTCCCCGTTTGGCGGCATCGGCTCCGAGGGGGTTGGCGTCCTGTCGTTGGGTCGGCGCTACGTCGGGGTCGAGTTGAAGGACGAGTATTGGCGCACCGCCGTGAGGAACCTGCGCAACGAGGAGGGCGCTGCCCAGGTGTCAATGTTTGGGGGTGCGTCGTGAGCGTCCGCGACTGCTACTCCTGCGCCCACTCCCCTCGGTGGGAGGGCCCCCACACCATCGCGGGGTGCGCTGCCGTGGACCCCGAGGGCCCAGATCCCAAGGCGATGGTCGCTTGGGCCGACGCTGCGGGGTGCGATGACGACGGATGGCCCCGGCCGGGCAACACCCTCCCCTGTCCTGGGTGGCGCCAACGGTCTGCCATCTGGGAACGATTCAAGGGTAGGCGGCGACTGTGACCCAGCCTCGTCTCAGCGCTGGAAAGCGCCCCTTGACCCTTTGCACCCAGCACCCCGCTGCTGTAGAATGACCTCGGTCTTGTGACCTGTCTCTCTCTCCGCGTTCGTGCGGTACCTCCCCCGGTAGCTCCGGGGGAGGGGTGGGACAGGACGAGCCCACCAACCCGAACGAGAGAAAGCAATGTCCGAACCTACCCGGTCCACCGGTGCGCCCGTGGTGCGCCTTGACCACGAGTGGACTGACCAAGGCGCTCAACTACAGGAGTGCAGCCGATGTGGTGCCATCAGGCGTGATGGATGGACCGGTGAGTGTCCAATTCGGCTGCGTGAATCACTGGAGATGGTGATGGCACTTCTGGAGGAGGGCTACGTCTATGTAGACGAGTCGCGGCCAGGAGAGACCGTATGGCTCGCAGATGTCGAAGCGCGGCTCTGGCCATGAGCAAGGCCCCGTTCTTCGCGGTCGACCCGCGCTGGTGGCCGGACATTGCCGCCGAACTGCCCCTGCCGTGGACCGAGTCCGCCGTGTTGGCTGATCTCCGCTGGCATGAGGACCAAGTCTGGGCCGGCCTGATGTCGATGCCCGGGGCCCGCAAGCTGTCGAAGCGGTGGGGATGGACTCACTGGCAGGCGCGGCAAGTGCTGAAAGCTGAGGAATCCTGGCGGGATGGGCACACCCCGAAGCGCGTTCCGCACACCGGCCGCACACCGGCCGCACAGGAGCCGCACACCGACCGCACGGATTCGGAGCGTAAGCCAGCGGAATCACAAGAGGACGCTGCACACCCGCCGCACACCGGCCGCACACCGGCCGCACAGAAACCGCCACACGCGCGTAGTACACAGCACACATCCCACAGCACACAGCACAACAACGAAGACAAGCGGGCGACGGAGCCAACGCCGGGCGCACCCGGAGAGCGAGCGGGTTCCAACCTGTCCACGGACAGCGACCCCCTTGCACGCTTCGCGGCAACGTCATGGCGTACCCACTTCGAAGCCGTCATGGGCTACCCGTACCGTCCCGGTCGGTCAGCATGGACGAAGCTGCTTCCCACCTTCCGTGCCCTCGCAGCTCAAGCCGGATGCACACCCAGCAGCACCCTTGAAACGAAAGAGGGCCACCGGCTGGACGGCGCGGTGAAGCACTACATCACGGTGGCCAAGGGTCGTGGGTGGTGGACGCAGGAGAAAGGCGACGTAGCCCCCAGCCCTCGGACCCTGCTCAAGTGTCACTGGCAGGACTGCTTGGCAGCCGCGCCTGCTTGGCGCTGCCCTCCCTGTGATGGGAGCGGACTGAGGCACGGGGCCTACCTGGTCAGCACTGGCGACCGCGTGGAAACCAAGAACTTCGCTTGCGAGGAGTGCCGGCCCGAAGCGCTGGCTAAGCAGCGTGCCATCCTCGCGGAGATGGGTCGGGTGGAGGGCGAGACGTTCTGGGTGCGGGACGTGTACCCGCATGAGCCCCTTTACCCGGGGTTCTACAACCTGGTGCAAGAGACAAAGGCGAAGGTCGAAGCGGCCAAGAGGGGGAGCAAGTGAAGACACTCAATGTAGATCCGCTGGTGTTCATCAGCGGTCGGGACCATGAGATCAACGGGGTGACTCGGCTGATCTTGGTGCGGGGAGAGTTCGGCTCGGCCGGTCTGGTGGACCTGTCGTTGAAGGACGACCACGGGGCCACCGCGATCTCGCTGACCCGGGCTCAGGCAACCAGCCTTGCGCAAGCGCTGCTGGCGTGGACCCTCGACCCCCAAGAGGAGGAGTCCCGTGCTCCGCAGGTGTTCCTGTGAGCGCGGTTCTGGTGGAGGCGCTGCGGGAGTCGGCGCGGGCATCGAGACGGCTGGCGGGTCTGTGCAACCAGTCCAAAGACGCTGAGTGGTATCGGGGCTGCGCCCATGCCTACGAGGAAGCCGCCAGGGCGGTCGAGGCTGCAACACGCAGCGCGTCCAAGTGAACGGGTCCGCACCAAAGGCCATCCAGGCTGAGCGCGCCCTGCTGGGTGGGCTGCTGCTGGACCCTCTCCAGATCGCGGAGGTGTCGGCCACCCTGACCCCGGGGGACTTCTTCGCTGGCAGTCACGGGCACATCTTCGAGTGGCTGGTGGCTGTCGAGCGCAAGGGTGGAGAGCCCGACATTGTCCAACTTGCCGACTACATGGCCAGCACGGGCAAGGTCGAGCGCATGGGCGGCATCGCCTACGCCACCGGGCTCCCTGAGTGCTGCCCGTCCACGTCCAACCTGGGCAACTACGCCAAGCAGGTGAAGGACGCGAGCACCCGCCGTGCACTGCGCGAGATCGGTGGCCGGCTGGCTGAAGCCACGCTCGGAGAGAAGCCGACCGCTGACCTGATGGCAGAGACGGAAGCGGCCATCTACGCCCTTGCCGCTGGTCAGGACCGCCGCGACTGGCAGTCCATGACGGACCTGCTGCTGGCTGGCGTTGAGCGCTTGCAGGACGCCTGCGACAACCCCGGAGAGACGGGCGGCCTGATGACGGGCTTCCGCGCTTGGGATGACCGCTTGCAGGGGATGCGGGGCGGGGATCTCATCGTGCTGGCTGCGCGCCCTGGCATGGGCAAGACCTCGGCTGCGCTCAACGTGGTGGCCAAGGTGGCTGAGCAAGGGGTCGGCGTGGGCTTCTTCAGCCTGGAGATGGGCGGGAGTGAGCTCGCCATGCGGGTGCTCGGGTCGACCGCCGAGGTGGATGGCCGGGCAATGCGTACCGCCACCGTCTCTCACGCGGACTGGCACAAGATCGAGGACGCGCACAGCGCCCTGCACGGTGCCCCGGTCTGGATCGAGGACACGCCCGGGCTGACCATCGGCCAGATCCGCAGCAAGGCCCGACGGCTCAAGGCGCAGCACCCGCACCTGGGCCTGTTGGTGGTCGACTACATCCAACTCATGGAGGGAGATCCCAGCAGCAAGGGCAACCGAGAGCAGGCGGTGTCGTCGTGCTCGCGCGGACTGAAGCACCTGGGCAAAGAGCTCAACGTGCCCGTGATCGCGCTGGCCCAACTTAACCGAGGGGTTGAGCAGCGGCAGGACAAGCGGCCGATGCTGTCTGACCTGCGCGAGTCCGGGGCCATTGAGCAGGACGCTGACGCGGTGATCTTCATCTACCGCGACGACTACTACAACCCGGACTCGACATGCCCCGGGGTGGCTGAGTTCATCTACGCCAAGCTGCGCGCTGGCGAGACGGGGACAGAGCGCATGCTCTGGGATGGCAAGTACTTCCGATTCAGCGACATGGACAAAGACGACCGAGGTGGGTTCGCATGAGGGTGGAGAAGATGCAGGAGTTGAGGGACCTGGGATGGACGCTTCGTGCCATCGCGGCTGAGGTGGGCGTATGTCACCAGACGGTGGCGAAGCGAACCGTACCCGCTGCGCCAGTCCTGACCGACTACCAACTGAGGGCGGTCCGGTTCACCAAGGAATGCGGTGGACTGATGACCGTGAGCCGGTGGTCTTTGGAGTGCGGCTCCAGCCGGTTTGCGTGCCGTTGCATGCTGCGCCGCCTGGAGGCTCGCGGGTACCTTGAGGTCTTCGCCTGGCACGAACTGACTGCCAAGCAGCAGCACGCCATCCGCCTTGAGTCGGGCTCCAAGGCTGTGATGTGCGTGGTGTGGGGCATCACCCGCAAGGGCGTCAAGGCTGCCCGGGACCTCACGCGGCAGGGGGTGGCGGCATGACCCGGGTGATGCAGATGCAGGCGGCTCGGGACCGGGCGTGGACGTGTGAGGAGATCGCGGAGGCGTTCGGCGTCTGCCTCAAGACGGTCAAGAGCTCCACCTACGCGGAGGGGCGCGGCCTTTCACTCACACGCGCACAGCGGGCAGTTCTTCGATGGGCACTGGAGGAATGCGGCGGGATGTTGTGCGTCCCGCAGTTGGCCAGTCGCGTCCAGGTGATGGAGAAGAACGCGGTAGCCCGACTGCGCCGCCTGGAGTCCAAGGGCTACGTCGAGCCCATGCCGCTCGAGGAGTTGAACGCAGATGCCAGGGAGCGCCTTGGCAACCCCGACCGGGTCTGGTCGCTGACGGTGCTGGGGCTACGAGCAGCGCGGGACCGGCTCGTGGCTGAGGTGGTGGCATGACGCGAAAGCAATGGCGCGTGCTCCTGCGCGCGTGGTACACCGTGTGTGGAGGGTGGGAATGAACACCGACGAGATCAAGACGGCAGCCGAGCGAGATGCCTTGGAGTGGGTCGATTGCGGGGATGACTGGCGGCTGAAGTCTGATCGCTATGGATGGGTCGCCCGAGTCTCTATTCGAATGATCACGCCCGCCGCGTATGGCTGGTCAACCTGGGAGGAGTCGGGGCCAGAGACTGGTGAAGCGGGCAAGCGATTGGCTGAAGACTCCGCGCGGCGCTTAATCAATGAGGAGGATGAGGAGGAGCGCCGCGAGGCGGGCGTGGGGGTGCTGGGATGACTCGGGGCACGCTGCTCAAGGTGTCGATGACCGTGGAGGAGGTGGGGGTTCAGCAACTCGCCGATGAACTGCGCACCACTCAAGCCACGGTGAGCCGATGGCGTGGGGGTCGCCTGCCGCGAGAGCCGCAACTGCAAGCCCTGGCTGACCGGCTGGGGTGGTCGGACGCTGAACTGGGCGCATACGTGCGGGCTCCCCAGTGAGTTGGGACCTGCGGCAAGCGCTCGAGGTCGCCACAGCAGCACACAACGCCCACCAGACGGCCGCCACTGCGCGGACGCTTCAGGGGGCGCAACTCGCCTGCGCGCGGTGGTACCGCAGCAAGGGCAACAACACACGGGCGCAGCGGCTGGAGAGCCGGGCCCAACACACAGCACAGTGGGCTCAGGCCCAGGGGGAGATGGGATGATCAATCGCGTGACCTTGGTCGGCAACCTGGGCCAAGACCCGGAGATGCGGAACACCAACAGCGGGATGGCGGTGTGCAACCTGAGCGTTGCCACCACGCACCGGGCGAAGGACCGAGACGGCAACTACCAGGACCAAACCGAGTGGCACCGCGTCTCATGCTTCGGCAAGACCGCGGAGAACGTCAACCGCTACTGCCGCAAGGGCCGCCAGGTCTACGTCGAGGGGCGGCTCCAGACGCGGTCCTGGGAGAAGGACGGGGTCAAGCGCTACAGCACCGAGATCGTGGCCGACGTGGTCAAGTTCCTGGGCAAGGGGGAGGGCCAAGAGCGCAACGACCGGGGCGGCTACGGCGGCAACCAGGGCGGTGGCTACGGCGGGGGTGGTTCGTACGGCTCAGGTGGAGGGGCGCAGGTGCCTCACACCGATGACATCCCGTTCTGATGCGCGCCCTGACCGCACTCGGCGTCCTGATGGGTCTTGGTGGTGGGTTCTCGCTTGGGAGCGCCGCGGTGCATCCGCGTGGCCCACTGAAGCCCAACCCCCGCAAGCTGATGGGAGGCCCACCGCTCGCTGAGGAGTGCCCGACCTGTGGTGCACCTCCGGGCCAACCCTGCAACCCGCTGACCTTGGGTCGGCACCCGTTCCACATGGCGCGAGTCAAGGCGGTGGGCTGATGGACAAGCGTACGGAGGACTGGCTGCGCCGGCTGCGCCGAGTGTTGCGCAACGTGCCGCCAGGGGTGGCAATTGCGTTCTCACAGGACCTCCACACCTACGTGCGGGTGCTGGATCTGTCTGACGACGACAGCCGGCGCTATGTCGTCATCGGCGGCCGTCGGTGGGACCGGGCCATCTCACTGCTCAAGCGTGCTGGACTCGTCTCCTACGCTGGTGGTGGCCGATGGGTGGCGCTATCAGGGCGGGCGCTGTGACCCCCTGGGATGGCACCACCCGCGACATGACGCGCGCTGAGCTCGCCCACTGGCAGGACCAAGCCACCAAGCTGGTCAAGCGGAACAAGGGCCTCACCCGCTTTGAGCACACGGTCGCGCTCGAGCAGTTGGCCCGGTCCATGCGCGACATCGGCCAGCCCGCACCGGCTCGCAGTGAGTGGGGTAAGGTGCAGCACGCACTCAACGAGGCGCTGGGGCTCGACAGCATCAGCAGCATGGACCGGATCCGCAGGGGTCCACGCTTTGGGGGCAGGTGATGGATGGGGACGACTACGGGTTGGCGCTGCATGCCCACGCAGGGGGAGTGATGGACGGGGAGCAGTGGCACAGTCACTACCAGACCCTGGTAGGTCCGACAACGGGTGGCCACTGCCATCGCGCATGAGGAGGAGCAATGAGCCAACTCGCCCTGTGGATTGTGCCCAAGGAGCCCGAAGTCGTCGTGCCCGTTGCGGTGCTTGAGCCAGGGCGGGGCATTGATCTCAACGACCCAGAAGACCGAGGACTCGTAGAGCGGATCTACTGGTCACGCTGGGCCAGTCAGGTACGCGCTGGCGGCCTTGATGCTGATGACGTGCTGCAGAAGGTGTACTTGGGGCTGCTTGCTCGCAACAGGGGGATCAACCCATACAACCCATTGACCAGTTCGCGCAGCAACTACGTCTTCATCGTGATCAAGTCCGTCGTTCGCAACGCCGTGGACGCACACAAGCGAGCCAAAGCAAGGGGTTGGGTAGTAGGTGAGGGCGAAGACGCAGCACTCACAGCCAGCACGGATGAGCGGTGCTTGCTCGGTGGCTGCATTGCCGTCCGGTAGCACAGGGACACAGGAGCCCACGCATGGCCACTACCCCCACACTGGACCAGTACCCGACCGACGTGGCGCGAGTCACCATGGACGCCACCCCGGGCAACTGCGAACAGATCACGCTGCCCGCTTGGGTGCGGCGCGTCACGCTCACGTTCAAGCAGAGCGACGGCTCAACTGCTGACGCCGGCTGGCTGGAGTTCGACGCGACCGATGGGGCCGCCATTGGGACGCAAGCCTGGCCCGTCGCATCTGGTGGGGCGTACTCGTTCACCCTCACCGAAGGCAAGGGTAAGCCTGTCAGCGCACCCGTGATCTACCTGGCCGCTGACACCGCATCGGGCTTCGCTTACATCCATGTGTCTGCGTACGAGGGCTCGTAGGGTGCCCACCTACCGCTACACCACGGCCGCCGCTGCGGGTGGTTTGACCACGGTCGACCTCAGCGCCGGCACAAGCGCCAATGACGGGAACTTCGACGGGTCCACGTCCTGGGGCAGTTCCTCTACCATCGTGGCGGCTGCTACCCACGGGCGCCTTGATTCAGGGCTTGACGCGGCTGTCCGCTTCTCCGGTGCATTGGCGCCACCTGTGGGCGCTCGGGCACTACACCTCCGCGTCACTATGACCACGCCGCCAGGGGCCAACAGTTCGGGCGGCGTCGCTGAGCTTTACGTGGGCGCAGGCACTCAGACCACACTGGCAACTAATGAGGGCTACCAAGCTGCTTGGCGCATGACCACAGGTGGAGACGTGAAGGTGTCGGGGGCTTGCGACACCTGGGGCAACATCCTGAGCAATGGCGAGACGACCACGGGCACCATGGTCATGGACATGTACGTATGGCTCGACGGCTCCACCGCAACTGCGGCGTCTGTTTTCCAAACCGGCTCTACCGCTGGGGTGGGACAGGTCAACGAGTCCAGCAATCTGACAACCAGCGTTACCAACCTCTACGCCTACATCGGCGTGGGCATGGTTGCGGCCAGTCCGAGCGCGACCATCACCTGGGCTGGCGTTACGCTGGCCTACGAGTGGGTGATATGAGTGCATGTGAGTCAAAAGGGGGTACCGGGGGGCGTCCCCA
>Ga0208899_1000967_pt1 | contig 20994 bp, 20 predicted proteins | sample VirMetDEL_Nov_24_FD_184518 | JGI IMG/M metagenome (GOLD analysis project Ga0208899, IMG submission 184518) | Aqueous microbial communities from the Delaware River and Bay under freshwater to marine salinity gradient to study organic matter... | ecosystem: Environmental > Aquatic > Marine >... | reverse complement strand
ATGAGGCTGGAGAACCATAAATTGTAATTGGTATTTCTGGGTCTGTCATAATTAAAAATTAATTGGCTCAATTGCTGGCTGGGCATCTAAAGACTTCTGCTTTATACTTGCCTTGAGAATTTCTGCCGATCGTAACAATTCATTCGATGCTTTAACCTGCGCACTTGCACCATTTATCAAGTGATTATTAACTGATGATGAAACCATCTCCCACTTTCCTGCCTTCTGTCCCTTGATCAATGGTGTCATTTCTTTTGGTGCTGGCTTAAGTTTATAGAAAGGCTCAGCTATGCCTTGATTAAACGCCGCAAGCACATCTGCGGGCATAGCCTCTCCATCACTACTTTCTGCCCCTTGGTTAAATGCTGCAAGCACATCTGCGGGCATAGCCTCGCTCTTACTGCTTTCTTCCTTTACCATCTCCCATCTCCCAGCTTTCTTACCGCCAATCATAGTGGCATTATCTTCCTTATTGGGTTTTAATGTGAAGAAAGGCTTTATTACTTTTTTCTGGAAACTTTCACTAATAGGCTCTTCAGTAATACTTGGACGAGTAGGTGCCACGAATGGTCGATCATCAGTCTTCTCTTCACCCAATCTACTTTTGGGCATTTCTTGCGTGCCAAACACTCGATTTATTGGCTCTACCTTTTTCATTAAGGTTGCCTTTGTGTCCATTATAGTTGGCGATTCTGGCATATTCTTTAGACCCATCCTTTTTAACAACTCATGCACGTTGTCATATTCTGGCATCCCTCCTATATCGATTCTGCTAGGTATCTGCCTGAATACTCCACTTAAATCCTCTATGCCAGCAACCTTTCTATTTGCATTGGCAATCATTGGGGCTGCACGAAGTTGAGGCATCTCAAGCTCCCTACTTCCTTCAGAATATGCACCCAACAGCCCCTCCATCATAGCTAATTCTTGATAGCGCTCTAATTGCGTGGGAGCTTTCTGATCTACCTTGTCTCTGAAATTTTCGTCAATTCTACCCTCGCCCGAACTAGTTCTGCTCAATCGGGTTATAAAATCTAAAAACTCATTATAATTATTAAATCCACCTTTTAGTTCACCATTTATCTTCCCAATAAGAGCAGCTTCATTCTCAACCAACTGCCCCTTCTCATCATATACTGGCTTCGCGGTTTTCATTATTCTAATAGTATCTAACAATGAAGTGGCTATACTTTCTCCTTGAGCCTTAAAATCTTCCATAGACCTTTTAAAATTAATTTCGTTATACTCCGTTGCCACACTTTGTGCAATAGGTGCAGAGGGGACTAGCTTGTTCCATTGTGCTATAAAACCTTTCATTTGATTGGACTGCTCCTCTGGGTCGCCTTTCTTTTGAAAGCTCTTCTTGATATCTTCTAGCTTTAGTTCATCAAGCATCGCGATGAACTCTTTTACATTTTCTGCACCAGTAATCGTCGGCACAAACGGAGCTGAATATGAGGCGGTTGCAGCCTGAGTTTCACCTAAAGCGATTTGGTCTGGTATTTCTGAGAAATTAGAGACAGTTGTATTTAGAGCATCTAATGAATTTTTAAGAGCAAGATTGCTATCAATAAGCTGATCTTCTGGGTCAAATCCATACACTCCTCCACCAGCACCTATCTTTGTTTTGGAATCCCCAGTTACGGACGGCATGAACCCTCTAACTTCATAATCTCCAAGCAACGGGTCTTTTCTCTCATAAATATTACCCTCATTCTTTGGCACCCCTGGTGCAAAATCAGATAAAGGTGGCTTATCAAATTCATACGCCTCTATCTCTTTATCAAACGCCGTTATCTTTTCTTTCAGCTTTTGTATTGCTAAAGAATCTCTAACTGGTGCCATCTCAAGCTCTTTGAGCTCTATTCGCAATCCCTTAGCTCCATCTACAAGTGAATTGAACGCCTCGGTAATCTTTGCATTAGCATTCTTTACATCCTCGTCATAATTATCATCAAGTGCATTTTGAATATCTCCAGCAAAACTCTCTATGCGTCTTTTATCCCTTGCATAAACCTCATTAAATAATATCTCGCCTTTATCAATTTTTGGCGTTTTTCCTAAATGCTCATCCGATATCTGCACGATTCTCTCGTAATAATTCTCTAAGTCCATCAATGATTTTTTAAGCTTTTTCGCATTCGATATCTCCTTAGCTTTCTCAAAGACTTCTAAGCCTCTTTCGCCTTTCGCATTATGCTCATTGACCTTTTCTTGTCTACCTGCTGCAAATTTATCTAAATGCGCGAATAGACTACTGAACCCCTTGCTTATACCTCTACTATCAAATAATGTTTGTTGGTCTTCAAACCCATGCCTTCTTAAAATAAACCTCAGAGAGCCACTATTTAAATTATTAATGTCTTTTAATACCTCTCGCAAGGAACCCTTTACCATCTGCTCCTCTGGGTTCACCATGTTAATTTTTTGACCCTTCATGCCAGCTACAAGTTCCCTAGCACTTCCCATTATGGAGTGTCCAAGACTGGTATCCATGCCCTCAAAGCTCCTAAAGGAACTGAGTACTTTATCACCATGCTTTTCATATAAATCATCTACATGACTCACAGCCTTTGCCAGTGCCGCGGGGTCTCCAGATAGCATCTCCTGTAAATTGCCATGGTTCCTCTTAAACGCTTCAGTTTTAGCCTCTCTTACTGCCGCCATATCCTCTTTATCATCAGGAGTTAAATTTGCCTTGATTCTCTCAATAGACGCAGAAAAGAATGCTATAAATGGAGATAACGCACTTAACAACATAGGTGATATTTTTGCAAAGCCCAATAATATGCGATCCACAAAAGCAACAGCAATATCACCAAGGGCATTACCCAACCCACTTACGGAGGATGAGTCAATTGATATCATATTAGCCAAGGTATCAAACACTCTCTGAAATGTTTGCAATATAAACTTAGCAGCTTTCGCAAAAGCAGACTTCATGATAGCGATCAAATAATCAAAAAACTTATCATCTCTAATAAGCTTCTTTATAAACGCCCACTCTTGCTGGAATCTTTGCCCAAGACCCTGCCAATCAAAATTGCGCATTCTCTGCATACCTTGCTCCATGAAATCAAGTATGTCTTTGAATACTGGTTTTAGAACCTCTCCGAGCTTGATAAAATTATTCATCGAGGTACGAGTTATTCTGGCAAATCTAAAGCCGAGAGTGTCCATCATTTTAGCAGTAGCTTGAGCTTGCGAACCACTAGGGTCTTCAAGTGCTTCAACCATACCGACAAAATTTGTAGACTTAGCCAAAGTTAAAGCGGCGTTGCCAGCCTCAACTGATCCAAATAAATTACGCATAGAAATTTGGCGAGACTTCGCATAATCCCCAAGCATCTTCACCACATCTACAAGCCGTCCACCTTCCTTTATATACTCCTCAAAGGGTTTTCCACGGGATGCCTGCAAGAAAGCCATATTAGCCTTATCCCCAGTCCTTGATATTTCAATTAAAAACTGCCTTAACTGAGTTGTACCGACTCGAGTCAAAGTACCAGTCGCTGCTAACGCAGATATAGAACCAAATAAGTCATCCAATCTAAGTCCTAGAGACCCAGCTGTTGGTAATATCTGATACATATAATCAGCTAATTCTCTGAAAGTAGTCTTAGACATTGCGACCGACTTAAACATTAAGTCAGAAACATATTGCATATCATAAACTCCTTGACCATAAGAGTTCACCACATTTGTTAAAGCGTCGACCGATGTTTTAAGGTCAGTAACTCCAGCTATCGCAGCCTCTTGTGCTACCTTTAAAAATCCCTCATCTAAACCTTCTGGTGCTACACCCGCAGAGATAGCCTGATACATACCTTTTGAAACTTCTTCTGGCATAATACCAAACTCCTCCGAGAAGGATAACGCATCACGCTTCATCTCCTCAAAGAATGCTCTATTGGCATTTGGAAGCAAGGTATAGACCTCCATCATGTTCTTCTCAAACTTAGAGAAAGCTTTTGCTGATGCACCTAATACAGCAGGCACACCACCTAATATAGTTAAGCCAGCCGTGTTTCCAGCAAAGCTCAATGCTCCCCTTAATGATGCTCCGATACCTCTACTGAGTTTACCTAGCGTCGAGATGCGATCATTCACATCATCCATTGCTCTCTTAAACTGCTTGGTATCAGCAGCGATTCTTACTTGTGCTGTTGCTGGCATATTACATCCTTAATTTTCTATGCTTTCTTATGACATAAACCATCATATCTTGTCTTGCACTTTTTAATGCTCTTGCTTCCGCAAGCCTTCGGTGCTTACCACTTACCACTCCTGGAACTCTTGATTGCCATAAAGCGAAGGGTTTGTTTCCTGTTGTTTTAATTTTTACTTTAGTATTTGGCTTTGCTCCCGAGTGCTTCTTATCTAATGATGGCGTAAATGATCTTGATTTCGGCTTCTCATTGGGTCTCCATTGCTTATATAGCATGGTTGCTTGCAACCACGCAGTGCCTCGATTACTCCTCCATGCGATTGCTTGCTTTTTACTTTTCTTTAAACCTTTAGCTCTCGGTGATACCGCATGCCTTGGGGGTCTTAAAGTGCCTTTACCAGCGGACTCTCTTTGCTTAAACTCTTGCTTAATCTTGGTCTTAGTTGCTCTTTTTTCATACAGAGTCTGACGCATACCAACGACTTTTTTTGCGGATGCAGAACGAGGAGAGAAACCAGTGATGACCTTCCTCATCGTATGCTCAACTAATCCAGCCGTAGCTCTCTTATTTGCCTCTACATATTTCTTAAATGCTCGGTCAAATAAATGTCTCTCAAACTTAACTTTTATAAAGCTACTCATCCTTTAATATAGCCCCAATGTCCTCTACCGCATCGTCAGTCCAGCGAAGCTTGACATCATTGTATTTGTAATAACACCACAGATGCATCCATAGCTCAGCCATGGGCATATTCCAGAATATATCCCTAGCCCTTAGTGCATCACCCTTTGCTAGGGCGAAGCATATCATTAAGAGGGTTGGGGGGTGGGTTGCTTTTTTTTTGGGTCACTTGTTACTAATTCAGCAATACCCTCATCACTTTCCTTCTGATCCTCTCCAGTCGGTTCTACCTTTGGCGACATTGCCTCACTTAACATTACACCAATCTTATCCCCCATCTGAGCAATATTGCCTAGGTCTACCTCATCAGCCCATGCTAACACATCGCCTATGAATTTTAAAGAGCATCCATTCTCATCGACACCCTGACTTTTATCGAAGAGACTTGCACGCACCTCATTAACAGAATGAGAATGGATGTAAAAGAATGCAACCGCCTCAAAGAATGGAACTTCCGACATTCCCCCCGAAGTGATTTTTAACTTAGCAAAATCGCATAAACTTAACGATCCTGCTGTAGGTTTTTTTAACTTAATGCCACCGAAGTCCTCCGCCTCTGGTGCTAACATATTAACTATATCGCTACTCATATTTTTGATGATAATTTTTTATGCAATGCTGACCCCTCATAAACCAACCATGTATTGCTCTTTTTCTTAACCGCTACCTTATATGGCTCTTCTTTTATCTTTGCCACTAAATGCGTATGAGCATGTAAGGCTGACATAACTAAAGCCCAAGGGTGGCTTGGATAGTTTTTATCGAACCAATTATCATCATGCCACCAATCAGCTAGCTCACTTGTGGAGTAAGGGAAGTCATCACTTTGCATCTCAAATGTCCAATGCACGACCTCCCTTCCATCGATATGCCTTATCTTTTGAAAGGCTTCCCCACTAAAGGGCACTCCAAAGGCTGCAAGTGCAGCAGCCAACTGCGTATTACGGGTACTAAATACCCGATGTTGGGACTGATCTGTTCTCAATTTCTACTAATTTCTACTTTTTTAAATTCTTAGTGGTCGTCGTCTCCTCGCTTAAGGTCTTTAGATTCACCGAGACTTACATTGTGATAGAACTCACCAGTTACCTCAAACTTCATGAAATCTTCATTTGAGTTGTCTTGTTTAACTGAAACAATGAGGAGTTCACGATCTTTAGCGTTACCACCAGATGCGCCAGCATTACCGCCTTGTCCTACAATGTCACCGACATAAAGAGCAATAGACTCTTGGGCACCTAAATCAAAAGGAGCATTGTCACTGCATCCAGTGATGGTAGCCTCAAGTTTTGGGTCGCCAACTACCTGCCCTACACTAATTCCAACCTCATTTTTGAGCATTTGGTTGGTTTGAAACGATGATGTAGCTGAGACGGACTCAATTACCTTAAATGATTCCATTTCGGGGCATCCGAATTTAACTTCGGCTGCTTTACCGAATTTCTTTGTAGGTGTATCTGCTGCAAATCCCATAATAAATAAAAGTTAAGTGTTCACAATAGTCAGCTTGTCTCCCTCTCAAATATAATTTCTAGTAATATTTCATTGGAAAAGAAGTCGTTTATGATTTCTGAATTAATTTCCTCTATGCACGCACGAAAGACATTATAGCTGGAACTGCCCAATTCTTTGGTTAGATTATCGGTAGTAAACTGATCCATAATTTGCTGAAAATTTTGTGCCACCACTACACTACTCGTATCAGCATAATGTTCATCATACCTTATAGAGACCAAGCCTCTATAAACATCAGTGAACCCTTTATTAAAATTTTCTGCACTTTGAGTGTGGATGGCGACACATGGAGCTGGCAGGTCATCACTACGCAACCCCTCGACTACTGGTATTCCCAGCCCAGCAGTTTCAACTTTTGATTTTATACGAAGAAATAGTAAGGAGGGTATCATTTCTCATTATACTCCTTTATAAATTTATAACAAACCCAGGCTATGGTGAATAACCCCGCACATATACCGATTGCATGATTCCATTGACCAAGAGTAAAGGTCGAGATTGTGCCTATGACTCCAAAAACTGTAGTATTATCTGTCATTGAAATAGAGATAAATTTCGATAATTATACATGCTATTAAAAAATAAAATAATATGCTCACCTTTTAGGGCTTGGTCCAAAATAAAAGCCTAAAATTCCGCAGAGTGCTGTCTGTCCCATATAGGCGAGGTGTCCAGAAGAAAGATGGATTGGCTCTTGGGAGGAAGGGTAGGAGAGGAGCCCGAAGAACCACTCCGTTCTTCCTTCTCCACTTGCGTTCGTAATGGAGAGAAATTCCGCTTGAGGGAAGATGGTGCAGAGCAGGACGCAAAGACAAAGAGTGCCAACGCCCATAAAAGCGATGATGCGACGGCTAACAGAAACAAACTCTGAATTACCTTGAGAATGGATGCTACTTTGGAGTCTAAGAAAATTATCATTCGCTCGACTTTCTCTCGCAAGCTCAAGCTCATGCTTTTGCCTACGATTCTCGAAAACGAACCCAAATGTACCTTTAAGGATAGCACCCATAGCTGTCGAACCACCTCCCGTAAGTAACATAAGCAAGACTTCACCCATTTCACCTAATCTCTTCCACCTTGTCCCGCAACCGATCTAGCTCTTTCTCAAGATACTTTAATCTTTCAAATTGCTGATGATCTGAAGTTATTGGAGCATCTTGCATTTCCAATAAATGATTTAAGTCTGCTTTAGATTGTTCAGCAAACTTCTCTATATGCATCATTCGTGCCGAAAGATCGCCCAATAATGTGCCTTCATGTTGGACTCGGTCTAAGCCATTATCTAAAGTTGTAAGCTTATTCCATATGACACTATAACCCCAAACCGCAGCGCCAACGATACCGATGACTTTTGCCATAAAAGCAAGGTTTGCCTTAACCTGAACATTCTCGCCAACTTCAGTAGCCATGGCTAGGGTGCATTGTTTTTATATGGATGTGAATTGGGCAGGTCTCCCGCCAAACCCCATTTGTGGGCTAGATACCCCTCCATCTTATCCGAATTAGCTGGGGTTAAATTTTCAGTAAATACTAACTCCCCCCAATCTGCATCACCATATGCAGTATATTTACCGACTCTTACGCTCATTGTGCCAAAACTACTAAGACTATTATTAGTTACACCCGTATTATAGGCTGTACCATTTAACCAAGCTGATTGTGTAGAATTTGCTAGATTAAACTCAGCAGACAACATAACATACTGACTTGTAAGGGCTGTAGTATTACCCGTCATATGACCACCAGTAGTATACCACTCAGCTTTAAAATCGGAACCGAATTGGAATAGAATAACTTGAAGTCCATTTCCAGTTATTGTCAAAAGCGCATCATTTTGATCAGCCTTAGTGACCTTTAATACCATAAAAAACTTATGGACTGCTGTGCTATCAAATGCTATCGGGGTCCAGTTCGTAGCATCTGCATCCCCGTCAAAACGCAATATACTCTTACCATTTTGAGCACTTGCTATAGACTGAACTGTAGATGAACCTTCTGGACTAAGATTGTAACCATTTCCTGATTTATCGTCTATTTGTGTAACCACACCACTTGTGCTAGTGATTGTAGTAGGATCATCTGCATCGAGCCAGAATCTTGTAGAGATTTGACTGGGGTTAAATCCAGAAGAGCCCACAGTGGCTAAAGCCATCTCGTCTGCATATGCTTGACCTATCTCAAACATATCATTTACCCCTGTTCCAGTAGTATCAGGGTTAGTAGCCGTTCCAACATGATTATTAGTATTTGCGTGCCCATAGGCAGCAGAATCTACTATTCCAACATAGTTATCAGCATTTGCTACTGGCGTTAAATCTGTGCCATAACCTATCTTTGTGATAACCACAGGAAGCTCATTCTTGGGTATATCCAATGTAAAATTATTATCTAAATGATCCCTTACATGAGAAATAAGAGCTTGAAGGTCGCTTACAGTAGCTCCACTTTCTCCCTGCCACCATATCATTCCTGCAATGCGATAGGTATATCCAGCGTTTGTTAATTTGCTCAACCCATCAGATATAGCTAACTTCCATGCTCTTAATGCGTCTCCTCTACGGCTTCCAGTAGCAGTTAAGTCCCAATCTGAAAATCCACCAGAAGGATCACTAGGATCATCCACCAATGTGCTTGCACCAATAGCGTGCTTTAATACACCAATGGGTCTGCCTCCTGTTAGATTGATTGCATTCGCTTGGTTAACGAAACCTAACTCAGGTCCAAAATTACTTGATCCCCCCAATGTGGAAGTGCCACTATCCCCCCTTGTATTACCCGCAACCAAACTAGTTGCCCAATCTGAATAATACTGAGTGGAAGAAGCATTTGAAGTATTATCATGCCAAGAAGAGTAAAATATACCATCTTGTGTATAAAGCGCTGAGTCTAACGCACTTACATCTGCATGACCATGTGCATTAGACTGACCAGCGAGTAAATAAATATCAATTGTTTGATCAGATATTTGAGAGTTATCCGTTCCTCTATACCACTTTCCATTGTACCCATAAGCTAGAACTGGGTCAGAGTTTATCGACCCATCCTCTACGAATATGACCTGCCCATTGGTGACAATTAACGGAAGGCTATTCCTTTGGTATATAGTTGGAGGTTGCTCTAGAGCACCTATGCGAGTGCCAAGAGATGTAACTTGGGCGGTAGTAGGCTGAGCATCAAACCATGCTTTTCCATAAGCCTCTACATTGCCTGAGTTATCTACAATCTTTAATGAATCGGGTCCAAGATAAAGGTCACGCACTCTATTTACGGCGCTACCGACATCTTGAAGGTTATCGGTATTTGGCAATATATGTCCGTTGCTATCTTCTGACCAATCCGTAAGACCGCCTCCACCGCCTCCACCGCCTCCACCGCCAGCAAGCTGTGCTTCTATATCATCTACTCTATCTCCAACTTCTGCTCTTAATTGTGCCAGCGCATCCAACGCACTGGCTGCGGTCATATCTGTGCAAGCGCAGGTAGAATAATTAGCTATAGATACAGGAGTGTAACTTACATCCTTAGCATCAAGAGAATCAAGCCTCCCACTAAAAAGAGAGACTTTATGATTTAAGCCTTTAGCTATGACACCGACATCAATGCCGATGGACTTGAGGTGGCTCACGCAACGACTGTAACCGATCCAGTTGAGGTTACGATTAGCGAATCTCCAACTGCATTTGAGGCAGCGACACCATAATAATATACACCAGCAGCAGACTCATCATAGCTTATAACGAAATACTCGCCTGTTGTAGCTGAATTAGTAGTGTTAGTGCTTGTAAGTGCTACATTGGCTGCTGATCCAGAAACAGACCAAGTTCCTCCAGATAATGTTACCTCTGCTATTAAAGCATCACTAGTTGTCACAGGATTGCTGGTGCTCTTATACACCTTGAAACTATCCTCATTATCCGAATTATCTCTCCACGATATTTGTACTTTAGCCATAATATAAAAAATTTAGATTTCAAGTAAGCCCTATTGTCTCCCTCAACTATACGTTGACCTCAAACTTGTCACATTTTCTTGCATAATATGTAATTTATTCTCAGCGAATACATATAACTCACTATAATTGCCAAAACGAAAAACCGCACCTAGGGTCATCGGTCCAGCGAAATCATAATTACCAGTTCTTGTCACTCTGCCTCCTCTACTTGAATCATAAAACCAATTATTCTTAATTGTTTTTATTTCCTGCAACGGAGTCTGCCTTGACCCTTTTGCTCCAATAAAATTGTGAACTCTTATTTCAATCGGACGCGGATTATTTGTAACACCATCCGACTTATATAAATTGTATCCACTTTGCACAGCAATTCTACCATCCTTTGATTGCCTCCAACGCCCTAACGGAAAATTAGAGCTTGGTCCCACTTGGCTGGTTACGACTATATAATCGCCCCCACTTAAATTATGATCAAATTTTGCGATAGTAGAATTGCTATCCCGAAATGATCCCGTAGTATTTCCCTCTAATTGCACACCCCGACCATACCCCCACTTCGATCCAACTACTTGCGTAACTACCTTCCATACGCCATCTCGTAAGGCTAATATTGGCGCAACTCTCGGCTCGGCTCTAATTGAATCGTTGCTTAGCATTAAGCCAGAATTTTCACTAAAAGCACAACTATCGAAAAAATCTGTAGAGCCTAAACCATAGACATTGAAATCTTGACCGCGTAACTTAACTGGCTCTGTTTGTGCTAAGACATACCTTCCAGAATTGTTTTTCTCCCATATATGAAACATTCCCTCCTGCTCTCTGGCTCCTTCAGCGCCATTTGTATAACGAGTTCCCGTACAAACATATTTTCCATCCTTTGATATAGCAGCGCCATACCCAAAATAGCTAGAGAAGAAATCATTAGTAGGATGCGGTGAGGTAATAAACTCTATAGATGATATATTATCATTTTCGTCCCAAAACCTTACATCTACGCTGTTCGGTCCCGATGTACCTTTATTGCCCAGTAATATATGCGTTCCATCACCGCTTATTTTTGCGCCACTTCTACTAAAATATCCAAGCTCTCCAGCATATGCTGAATTAGATGTAGCACCTAATGTTAATTTTTCTACAAATTCCCAAGCATCAAATACACCTGATCTTTTATAACAATGCCCGTAATTTGTGACCATACGCAATCCACTATCACTTATCGTGACTGAGCCATTATAATTAGTGAGATTATTCATATCTATAGATTGAATTACGCTATACTCATAATCCAATCCTGCCGTCACTAATGATACATCATTCGATATTATGAACGCATCTACATCCAATGGGTCGCTTACTTGTATTCCAGCCTTTGTTTCCAAGACTGGTCTAGGCTCTGAAACCAACCTTCTCACCCTTCCCTCAAATTGGTAATCGCCTAGCTCTCTGCGGTGGTAAGATACATAATCATTTAATCTATTAAAAAATCCTCTAATTCCGTCAACATCCAAGCTTTTCGGATCATCTCCTGGTTGGTATTTCTGGGATATAATGCACATGTTGCCATTATATGTTTTTCTTAAATGATCATTATTTACTTCAGTCAAAAGTAAATCACCATCAACTATAGATGTATTATAATTAACAGTTTCTTGATCATCCTCTATCCTAACCATAGGCATAACTGGAGCTCGCGAGGAACACGAGATAGCGTTTGCCGCCTCGACAGTAGACCCCGATCCTAAATTAATAGCTGCCCCATCCATTATTAAATCCATTTCATCGACAGCTATGACGACATCTGTCCCAGTTCTTTTCCCGAGCCTATCGGAGAAAACAAGCTTTCTTGCAAGGGCAGAGGGGTCTTGATTATCAAGACCTTCCACAACGCAATAAATATACACATCTTGATTTGGTACCCCGCAATCAAGGTTTGCTATTTTCTTATATCTAAAGAAAGCAAAACCCTCCTCTACAAAATCAAATGTCCAAAGGTTTGATGTAGCTTGAAGCCCATAATATTTGAATGTATCCAAAAATTCACCATCATAAAGTTGGTAAGTTGGGTAAACCGATTGCTTATAGGCTAAGGCATTATGCTCAAACCAAAGGTACACCCCTTGCTCATCATCTACCCTAGCATAGTATCCATCCCTATCATCATTAAAGCCACTTATTTTATGTGTTATTGTGGAGGTGTCATAAGGGTCGGAAGCCCACGATATTGGTAAATACCTCTGGTACTCTGGTTCACCTATAGGTAATTTTGATAGGGTTAGTGCTCTCTTTGCATTATCATCTTGTGGATTATAATGACCTAGGTTTACTTGGTTATACCTAAATGACAGCCGATCACTTGTATACACTCCATGCGATGCATCATAGTACACCATGCCCATCTCACGGATTACCATATCCAACCTAGACGCACGCCTCCAAAACAACATTGTTCCACTAGCTGAATGCTCCCACAAGACCCCTCCATCATCATGAGTCCATCCATCCCTGCCAGGTAACTTAGGCAAATCACCTACACCGCCTGGTGATAACCAAATGCCTCCACTTGGTGTATCTTCAACTATTCCCTCATTTCTGACAAAAACTGAATCATTAGTTGGCTTGTCCTCTATGACTTCTGGGTAAAAATTTGTTAAATCATACCTCCCTCTTGGTGCAGGGGGTCCAGTAAAATTAGGAGCAACTGTTAAGGCATTGCTTATTGGCACACTCCACTTATTTGACAAATACGCCTCAATTGATCTTCTAGCGTCTTGATCAATATACGGCAATACGAGCAGCTCACCAAATTGTCCTTTTGCAGACAAACTCCTACTTAAATCAGTAAAAACGGATATTCTTTTTCTCTCTGCTAAATTATCCTTGTTAAACGCTTGCGTGAGAGTCTGCACGCCATTGACATAAACGTTTAATAGATAAAGTTCTCTATCAAACTCTAAAGTATAAATATTAAAATCATCATCCCCACTAATAGATAAAGTGCTTGCCGCCACTTGGGTTCCCCCACGAGCTACATTACCGCTTTTAGTAATCTCTACATAAGGATGCTGTGCCATATTACCGCTTAACTGCCCACCCAGTAACTGCTCCCTCACATATGCTTCCCAGCCTCCGCTATGATATTGCCTATATGGCAGTGTCCAATTACCCTGATAGTCACCACTATCATTTACGCGTAAGTTCCCATTCTGAGTAACTAACTTGAAATAAGAATCTTCTATCGCGTTTCCATATTCATCGGTAAGGTCGTAGTATTTCCATATCCATTTTAGTGATCCGTTATAGCGATACATAACTGCACCTCCAAAACCCTCGCCGCCTCTCCCCCACAACGGGAACCTGTCACCTTTCCTTATTCCGAGAAACCCTGTGGTTCGAGGTACGATTCCATTAAAGACAATCTCTCCTGTCGCACTTGCGTCACCTTTTCGATACATGAATGTACCCGCGTCATAGTCATTTCCATAGGACAATATCCCATGGCTATTATCGGCTAATATATCTACCTTGCTAGTGAATACCCAAGTTTGATTCTCATTTCGTATATTACTATTTTGAGTAAATCCGTGCTGTTCATCATCAAATGCAATTGTCTGCAACCCTCCTCTTGTTCTTGGATATATATCGTGCGAAAACATCAAATTGGTGCTTTCACTCCCCCTGTCTGACTTATCAATTAATCCACTAACTGATGATATTAGTTTCATTGTAATATCGTCAGGCTCATTATAATGGGGCTGACACAAAACTTGTAATTCGTCTATAGCTGATGGAACTGGCATATCTTATGGTATTTGAGAATTAGTATCACTCGCATCATACCAATGAACTAAATTCAGAGTTGCTGGATCAAATATTTCTTGTGCTATTACATCACTAGGGTCGCTTGATGGCTCTGTTATTGCGCTAACATGACTTGGAAACCTTACACTTGATACAACATTTACCTCTGAGGGCTCATCTGCCAAAATACCTGCTACGACTAAGGTTGGCGGATCATCAGGTGCTACAACTTCATTTGCCCGAACATCACTTACATTATTTGGCTGGATGACTAAAGTGCCATTAACCATTGAAGGAGCATTAATATCACTACCAATAGCCCTTACATCAGATGGCGCATCTCCCTCGCTCAATGTTTCTAAGGTTACATTAGATGGCTCTTGAGGAGGTAATTCAGTATGTATATAGAATTGATCACCATTCTCAAATAGGCGTTCATCTAATATTACATAACCCCCTTCATTTAACTCAAGGGCGGAAACTCCCGTCCATTCATCATCATCATTTACATACTTAACGATGCCTCCTCCGCTTGAATCCATTGTCGCTGCTGATCCATTTGCAAGCTGTGAAAGGTACTTAAATACGCTAAGTGTATGATTGATATTATCTTCAGAATTAAGTTCAAATTTCGTTGTCAGTCTTACCTCATAAACAAAATTACTTAACTTAAATGAATGACCCTCTGGTAATACATCTTCACTTAACTGCACTGATATGACTTCATACATCCATGCCTGCTGGGGTCGCGTCAAATAATGATTGTGCCTATACTCCTCGCCGACATTAAATATATCCTGCAACTCATAGAATTGATCAGTATCAAATGTACCATTTTCATCAGTATCGACCGCCAATAACCTTCGGGCATAATCGCGTGGTACTATTGAATTGAATCCATAATCCCCATATATTCTGTCTACATACTCAAAATCATATGTCTCAACTGACTCGACTGAAATTTCATCTGGCGGTTCTGGCATGCATGTATGGTAATTACCATGCCACAGGTCTACACCATCAGGCATCCAGTAAGTTTTTCCATCAAGGAAATGGCTATGTGCAGTCGGCGGAGCAAGAGGAGAGCCCAATAATGCTTCCTCTTCTGTGATGTAAATTGGGTAATATCGATCAACTATTATAGGTACACCCCAAAGCCTTGACCTTGCCTCATCTACTTCCAATGGCGATATATCTAAAGTTACATCATCTGGTGCTAATGCATCATGAGTAACCGATAGCACAATGTGTGAGGGTAAATCTGGGGCTCGATCATCCCATACCCCATCACCATCTGCATCTAAATCAAATTGATCAAGGATGCCATCACCATCAGTATCCAGCATACTCTCATATGGTGATTTAAATAATGGCTCATATAAAAATCTTATTGTGTCACCAACCGACAATACATGAGAATCTAGTTTTAAAACTATATCACTTCCGTTTGCAGAAATTACCTCAATCTTTTCTGTATCAGTATATGCATAGACTTTACCCCCTTCATCTATGGTTCTCTGAATTAATTTCTCAGTGACATCAGTTATCATTACGGAGTAACTGTTACGGTTGCTCCTCCTGCTGCTATAGCACCTAACGCTGAAACAGTTAGACCAGAGTCTGCAAGAGCTTTACCTTCTAAATAATCTGCATATGTACCTACTTCCGCCCTTAAGCTCTGCATACTCATAGCGGCTTCAGCCAACTCATATAGCGTGTCAAACTCTACTGGAGCCCCATCTTTTAAATCTATTATTCTTCCATCTACAATATTTTCGCATAATTCTTTTACCGTACTGAAAGAACCAATGTTGACCGAAGGCAATCCAAGCTGATTTATATTCTGAGTATCTACAATTGATCTTCTTACCCTAGCATTTCCTTGGACTGTGTACTGCCTTCCTAGTGCCCCATCTAGGATTACCAGCTCTAAAATGCAATTTATTGAACTACGAGTTCCTAGTGCGGTAATAATTTCCTCGGTGTTTAACTCCCATTGAGTGTCATACACCATATCCCCATCTTCATCAAAATCCTTATCAAAGGTATTTGTGTAAGCGAGGACGGTCTGCTCCTGCTGGCGTAAATCATCCTCCAATGATAAGGCGAGAGCAATAGTCTCATTCTCACCGATCTGATGGGGCTCACTACCCGAATCTGTTCTTTTTCTTAAATGAACGCGAAGGCTATAAGTATCCCCCTCAAAGAAAGTTTCTGAGGTTCCCCCTAGGTTTTTACTTGAAACAAGCCCATCACTTTGCTCGCCAAGATCAAAAAATATTTCCCTTTGCCCAAACTTCATCTTTCTGTAGCTCCTATATATTCGATTGCAACCAAAGGATTACCTACGCTCTTTTGGATTGCATGAATCCTGAATAACTCATCATCTACTAACATCCTAGTACCAACCCTCGGCATAGTAGTGAAGTTCTTCTTTTCCAGAATGACGGCTCCTTCGGCTTGATCGGACACACCCCCAAGGTCAAGGTCAGGAGCTATTTCCGCCTCAGCAGGAAGGGCAATATATTCCACCCCTTCTATGGCAACTTTAACAGAAAGAAAATTTAGATGGTCTTTAAACGCTTCCGTAACAAACGAGGTAAGATTGCTCACCTTTCATTTCCACTTACTGAAGTTAAACGCTAGTTTCGTTTTCTAAATCCCAATCACCAGTCGCATAGAATGCTTGAACTGAATAAGCTTGCCTTACTCTCGTTCCAGCATTGTCAATAATCAATGCGGGGGTACCTCGGGTGACTACAAAGTTTTCAGGTTGTTGCTCGACAGATAACCCAGTAACATGGCTTGTGTACTTATCCAAGACTCCCCAAACGATTTTTCTGGCATCACTAGACTCTCCTGCCTCAAGCTCATAAATATCATCACGCTTAATCATGATGTATTGTGAGTTTGGATCTAAATCAGATACGGTGGCATCAAGCCCACCAGAAAAAGCTGTCTCACCTAATGCAGTTGGAAGAGTTGTATTATCACCAGTAAGAGTAATAGTAACAAGCTCACTTGCTTCAGTGCTTCCATCAATCAATTCTTTAATCTTCAATAAAGTTCCAGTTTGCCCAGAAGCATCTGCTCCACCAGTCAAAGAGAAAGAACCATTAATTGCTAGAGAAGCATTGGTAGCTGCATTAGTAACGGTTAAGCCGAACTTGGCAGTTGCACCAGAAAAGTTAGTTGCCCAAGCTTTTGTGCCATCAGTAATAAGAGCAAAAATCTGAGCATTAGTATAATTGGAAATATTATCTACCAAACATACGGAAATGTCATCATCAACAGCATGAATCTTAACCTCGTCCTGATCATCTGCACCACCAGTAAAGCTGGTTTGGGCGATTACTGCTTGAGCTTCGCCTCCAGTTTTTCCTGCATTAAGAGTAGCTGTGAAATCAGCACCTAATGCTGAATTGTTGAAGAGGGTAATAATATCATTGGAAGTAGATGAAGCTGCAAGATTTTGCAAAGCAATCGTAATATCATTTCCGACTATACTTACTGCATCAGGTGCACCGTTACCCTCAGTCAATTGAATAGTATGACTAGAAGCACCAGCTACATTCTTTGTGAAAGTAACATCAGTGGTTACGGCAGAAGCAACAGTAGCATAACCGTTGTCAACTTCATCGATAACATGAAACTGAACACTTCCAGCACCAGTTGCTACTCTAGAGATAGTAAAGTTATTATTATAAACTAAGCTATCAGAAACTCCTGGCACTGCCATGGCTAAAGTTTTATCAAACTGAATGTCGAGAACTTTGCCGCCTTCTACACTCGCATGGTTTCTGACATCAATTTGATCGACTCCAGCTTGAGAGTTTTCGGTAATCTGAAAATATAATTTATTACCAACAGCGCCCTCAGCGACAGCAGTTATTTCTGCCCCATTCCCTGATCCAAGATCATACACCAATGAAGCTGTTGATCCATCAGCAGACAAAATTTCCTGCAAATCACCGTTACTATCAGTACCAATTTCCTTAATGCTAGGAAATACATCTATTGAATTTATTGTCGCCATTTTCTTTTAATTTAAGTTTAAGATAATTTTCTAGAGTTAATGAGCTTTCCGCCCCCATACCATATTACGGAACTAAATAATGGTTCATTTGTCTTGGTGTCTTCTTCACCATCCTTGCCTTTTACTACTTTGGTAGCCGTAGTCTTCTGCTTCCAATTTTCTGTAGCCTTTTCTGCATTCCCACAGAAGACTTCTGGTGCGCCTTTCAGCTTAACACCAACAACAAGATGAATCAATTTAGTGCTTAAGTCCATTATGCAATGTCTAAGCTAAAGAGACGATTTGTGGCACCATCATTAGGAGCTTTAAGACCATACATTAAGGTAAGAGCATACTCTTCTTTCGCTGCAAAGACATCATACTTCCTTCGAAGCTGAAGGGATAGACCGCTATTTGGCTCAGTTGCATTTCCTACATCTCCGATTTGCATGGAGGCATCAGCAAACTCAGGCAAGCGATTCACCATCGCAAGAGAGCCTTGGTACCCTGCAAGCACCCTCTGACCCCCAGTAAGACCATTCATGCCATTGTAGGTATAAATATCAAATCCAGCTAATCTTTGATCCAAGAATGCACGATTAATGCCTGGTTTAACATCATAACTCGCATTGCTAATGGTCGTCAAAGATTTGAGAAGAAGATAGTAGGCGGTGTTATCCAATACCATCCATCTGCCAGCTTTTGGCATATTCGCAGTATCCATAGCTTCAGCTACATCATAAAGATTATCAATATCAAAGGCAGCTTGCGCGATCTGAGCACCAGCATTTACTATCGTATCACTTGCGAACCCTACTTCTAATAAATCCTCAGTTACTTTTTGTGCCAACGCATGCGCAGCATATTTAGCAGCCTCAGATACATATTGTACCATTGTTTGCTCGCGCTCAAGATCGGTAAGGTGGAACTTGATGAATTTATGCTTGTCCAATTTAATAGCTACTGGATCAGCATCTTGATCTTCATTACCAGCATTATAATTCATTGAGGCTGGTGTGGGAGGGATAGCACCTGGGTTCGCTGCATTAAAAGCATCCTGAACATCAGCAATAGCTCTTGGTGAGAAGATTCTGGTTTGGAGTGACTGATTGAACCTCATAGCTTCTCCACCGAAATCGCGATGAATACTACCAAGGATACCAAGGTCTTTCGTGAATGTGTCTAAAGCCTCTTGCAAAATTACATCAACTTGCAAGTTGGGGTTAGCGCCATCTGACGCATACTTTGTTGCGATACTTCCTAAATTAGCCATTAGTTAAGTCCTCCAAGGATTTGTTCTTTGTGTTCTCTATAAAATTTTGTTTTTTCTGCTGGGTTTGAAATTGATGCAAACTCTGTTGCATAATCACGCTCCTCAACACTCACCGATGCACTTACGGGTTGTACTCCGAGCTCTTGGCAGGTTTCAACTACCTTGACCTCAACGGATGCTTCTTCTTGCGTAAGTTTTTCTACCTTAGCATAAAGAACATCATACTCATCTTGAATTTTCTCAAATGCATCATTTGATTCTTGTAATTGTTTTTCAAGCTCATCTATTTTTTCACTAGATTGCTTGATTTGCCCATTAGCTTCATCGAGGAGTTCATTGAGTGCAGTAATCTCAATTGCTGACTCATCTGCCTTCTCCTTTAATTCGGCATGTTCTTTAACAAGGTTTTTTACATCATTCATTGCAATAGCTTTATTGTCTCCCTACTTATTTATTTTTTTAAATTAATTTCGTATTTAAGGAGTTGCATTGCATCTTCATAAGAGCCGTTAGTATCGACCAATCCGCGCTCCTTTGCTTTCTTCCCTAAAAAAGATTGACCACGCATAGAATCATTGTCTACTTGGTTTCTCGCAGACTTAACTGCACCCTTAAAACTATCAAATATATCCTGCACCATTTCAGTCATATATTCCTTCTGCTCTTCTGTTAACGAAGTGCCCTCAAAACCTGCACCTTTATATGTAGCTTCTTTATTTTTTATAAGTTCTACATGAATGCCTTGTGCCTTATACGATTCCGTACTATCAACCACGGGCAGATAAACCCCTATCGATCCAACCTTAGAGCTATTAGTTGCCACAATCATTCTTGCTTGCGAGCCAACCCAATATGCAGCAGATGCCATCATGCCCTCCACCGAGGCATAGACAGGCTTCTTAGAATTGGCATATGCAACAGCGTTGCCAGCTTCCTCGACTCCCGTGACAGACCCCCCTGGTGAATCTATGTCTAACATAATGCCTTTCACACTTTCATCATCTGCCAATCGCATTATTTGCTCCTTAAAAAGGGCAATATCTGCGATTCCGAATAATTTAGCGATTACTGGAGGCACATCCCTCATAACAGTTCCATGAAGCCCCACAACCGCAATGTCGTTACTAACTTTCGGCTCATTCGCTTCCGACTCAATTTCTTGAATCTCAAATGATAACTCATTTAAAGCATCCGCTATTGTTATATAAGCTTCTTGGGTTATTAACCAAGGATTATTAATCAGCTGTGTCTTGATTTGGTGTATTGTCTTCATCTTCTATTGGTTGTGGTGCTGTACCTACAAATTCTCCTTTTATCATTAAATTAACGATTGTTTCAAAACTGACATCAGTTTCTTCAGCTATCGTTTTTGCTTTCTCCAAAATGTACTTCATTTCTTTGGCTTTCTGCTGGCACTCGGATTGCCAATCCATTCCGCGCTTACCGAAGTGCTCCCTCATGGTCATTAGCCCCGCCTGCACATCTTCCCTTTCTTGCGATGCTTCTCTTCCTGCATCAATGGTCAATTCAGCTGGTGCTTGTATACGGCACTTATACCAATCTGGTACGGTTTTTAACTTGCCACTGGCGA
>Ga0208899_1000959_pt1 | contig 21066 bp, 22 predicted proteins | sample VirMetDEL_Nov_24_FD_184518 | JGI IMG/M metagenome (GOLD analysis project Ga0208899, IMG submission 184518) | Aqueous microbial communities from the Delaware River and Bay under freshwater to marine salinity gradient to study organic matter... | ecosystem: Environmental > Aquatic > Marine >... | reverse complement strand
AGATTTGCGTGTAGTGAGGGTTGCTGCGAATCAGTTTAATGAAAAAATAAATCATTATAGGTCTAGTCAAGAGAAAATTAGAAATATTAAGAGAGCAAGCACATTGTCAGATTTAATAGACAGCTACTATTTATCTAATGATTTCAATATGTTAAGAGATAGTTCTAAAGTTGATTATAAATATTTTTTAGAGATTTTGCGACAGACATCTGGGTCAAAAAAGTTTATGTCGGTTACAACTAGGGATGCAAAAAACGCATACGAGAGTTGGGTAAAACGAGGAGTGACTTTGGCGAATCATGTTTGCTCTTGTGCATCGGTTGTGTTTAATTATGCTGTTCACATGGAGTACACCACGTTTAATCCGTACAAATCTGTTAAAAAACGTCTGCCAAAGAAGAGAAAGGTGGTCTGGACAGATGAAGAGGTGATAAAAATGCTTGACTTCTGTTATAGTGACTTCAAATATCGTAGCATTGGACTAATTGTGCAGATGGCATACGAGTGGTGTCAACGTATTGGCGATATGCGAGAGTTGAAATGGGAAAATTTGTTTTTAGATAGGTCTGAACTGTTTTTGGAACAATCTAAACGTAGGTCGCAAGTGTTCTTGCCTATCTCTGAGGACTTGAACACCATGTTGAAGCAACAAAAGGAAGAGTTTGGCTTCCAACCCTATGTGTGTCCCAAAATAAAGCCTGTACAGGGCGTGTATGTACCTTATGGGAAGTATGAGATAGGAATGTTGGCAAGGCGTGTCATGAGGAAGATAGGGTTGTCTGATGACTTACGACTTATGGACTTACGAAGGACAGGAGTTACACAAATGGTCGATGCAGGTGTAGATATCAGCCAGATTATGTCTGTTACAGGGCATACAAACATAAGTTCGGTACAGCCTTACATAAAAAATACATTCACAAGTGCAAACAATGCATTGACAAAAAGAACGAATCATGTTAAAAGCACTTTAAGTGCAGACAGTGAAAGTGATATAATATGATAAATGATATATACAGTTTAGTGTTACAGTTAGAGTTACGTGATGGAGAAACTAAGCGTATGAATTGCCCTAATTGTGATGGTTATAAAACTTTTACTGCCACTAACAATATGGGTAGTCTTGTATGGAATTGTTACAAGGCATCCTGTTCCGTATCTGGTGGAGTTCGTGTCCAGTTGACATCGGAAGACATTAAAAAGTCTTTAGGTTATGCTGTAAAAGAGTTGGACAATGCTGACTTTGTAATGCCAGAGTATGTTGTGCCGTACAGTGGACAGCGTGAGATTACTAGGTTCACAGAGAAGTTTGGTATTGATGAATGGGAATTACATTACGATGTAAAAGATAATCGTGCTGTCTTTCCGATTGTTCATAATGGTATCACAGTTGATGCTATTGGCAGGTCTTTAAGAAATAGCTTGCCAAAGTGGAAAAAGTATGGTACAAGTGGATTGCCTTTTTCTCATGGGTTAGGGAAAACGGCAGTTGTAGTTGAGGATTGCGTAAGTGCTTGCGTGGTCGGTGGAGATGAATTTGTGGGTGTTGCTGTGTTGGGTACATCTCTTTCGGAAACACATAAAAAGTATTTATCGCAGTTCTCAACTGTTATCGTGGCACTAGACCCAGACGCATTGCCGAAAACTGTAGCCTTTAGTAAAGAGTTAAGAGGTCATGTTGACAACGTAAAAATATTACGCTTGACAGATGATCTAAAGTACAGTAGAGAGATAGACATACACAATTTAAAAAGAATGGGAGACACAGCATGGAATTAAGTTTAGTTAGAAGTTTGATGGACAGAGCCTTCTATGAAGAGCATAGAGGTGCTAGATGCCCAGATAGATTATTCAGTAAAGATGTTCGAAAGATTAAGACATCTATCGACAAAGCGATGTACAACTACGAGAGAACCGTCACACCAGATGAGATCGAAGCGTTGTTCATGGCTAACAATCCTACCCTAACAACTGCACAGAAAGGTGCATACGGAGATTTATTCAAACGGATTAAGAAAGAAAATCCTTTGGGTAATGATGTAGCACAGGAAGTCTTATCAAAGTTATTCCAACAAGTTGTGGGCGAAGATATTGCCAATCTTGGTTTTGATTATGTAAATGGTTCGCAGACAAGCCTTGAGCCATTACGTAATATCCTTGAGAGTTATGGCGATGACTTCACTCCCAACCTTAACATAGAGTGGGATGACATGGATGTAGACACTTTGCTACAGAAGAACGACATGGAAGCCAGATGGTCTTTCAATATATCGTCCCTTACTAGGGTCGTTGAGGGTGTCAATGATGGACACCTTATCGAAGTGGGTGCTAGACCCAACACAGGTAAAACGTCTTTTCATGCGAGTTTGATTGCAGGAGTAAATGGTTTCGCAAGGCAGGGTGCTAAGTGTGTCGTGCTTTGCAATGAAGAGGGAAGTCACCGTGTGGGTCTACGCTACCTCACTTCAGCTACTGGTATGGACAAGTATCAGATAAAAGAGAACCCTAGTAAAGCAAAAGAGTTATATGCACCAATACAAAAGAATGTAAAGCTACGTGATGCCACTGGCAAAGATATGTCTTGGGTTGAGAGTGTATGCAAGTCTTATCAGCCAGACGTTGTTGTCCTTGATATGGGTGATAAGTTTGCTAAGACAGCAGGATTTGCTAGGACAGATGAAGCATTGAAAGCTAATGCAGTTCATGCTCGTATGATAGCGAAACAGCATAAGTGTGCCATATTTTATATGTCACAGTTATCTGCCGAAGCAGAGGGCAAGGTTGTACTTAACCAAGCCATGATGGAAGGCAGTAGAACAGGTAAGGCAGCAGAAGCCGATTTGATGATTTTGATAGCAAAAGATGCACCTGTAAATAAGAAAGGTGGAGATGACGATGGTGGTGAGGAAAGCACACTGCGTCACATCAATGTTGTTAAGAATAAATTGTCTGGTTGGCATGGTCGCATTGTCTGTGATTTAGATTACAAAACAGCGAGGTACACAGCATGATTACACAATTACTATCCTTCCTTTTTGGAAACTTAGATGTTAAAGACATCAAAAGAAAAGAAGAACTAAAAGAAACAGCACTAGAAATATCTAGGAACGCTTTACGACAGTACAATAAACAGAAAGACGGATATGTTTATGTTATATCTAATCCTGCTTGGAGAGGTTGGTACAAGGTTGGTATGGCTGTTGATTCGCAAGATAGATGTGGTAGTTATCAAACATCTAGTCCTCATAGAGATTACAGGTTAGAATACAGCAAGTATTTTTTAAATCGTAAAGTTGCTGAAGAAATAGCACATGATGTAATAAGTGAGATTTCTCTTGACAGAAACGGAGAATGGTTTAGAGTAAGTGTTAATAAGATTCGTAAAATAATCAAGGGAATAGATTATGAAATTAGTGCTTGATGTAGAGAATACTGTAACCAAACGGAACGATAGGCTACACTTAGATCCTTTTGAAACCAATAACTCCCTTGTCATGATTGGAATGAAGAGTGAGCTTGGTGAGCAGGTAGTTACGTTTGACCACAGTGAAACAGAACCCACACCAGATGGGCAAAAGATTGTTCAAGATATGCTTGATAAGGCTACAGTTCTTGTATGCCACAACGTATCACACGATCTCCTCTGGTTGTGGGAGTCTGGTTTCAAGTATGACGGTATTGTTTTTGATACAATGTTGGGGGACTACGTTTTACAGCGAGGTCAAAAGAAACCGTCATCACTTGAGATGTGTGCAGAGAGGTATGGACTAGAAACAAAGAAGCAAGATACATTAAAAGAATATTTCAAAAAAGGGTTCTCTGTTCGTGACATACCTCATGCCGAGTTATCGGAATATCTAGTGGCAGACTTACGTGCCACAGATGAATTATCAGATAAGATATTCGGCAGATTATATGGTAAAGATAGTGGGTTGATGAATACTGTTAGCCTTACAAACATGGTGGCTGTTTGCTTGTGTAAGATATACAGGAATGGGTTTGCTGTTGACTATGTAGGATTAGAAGAAGTTAAACAAGAGTTTGAGAAAGAGAAGAGACAGCTTGTACAGGATTTAAATGTACAAGTTCGAGAACTCATGGGCGATATTCCAATCAACTTAAATAGTCCAGAGCAACTGTCGTGGGTGATATACAGCCGTAAGCCAAAAGATAAGAATGATTGGTCTAGCTGTTTCGATCACAAGATGGACTACAATGGTTTTAAAAGCAAAGTTCTTGACAAAGCCGAAACAATATATAAGAAGAAAGCATTTAAGTGTGAAGCCTGTGACGGTAAAGGTGTAATACAAAAGATGCGAAAAGATGGTAAGCCATATGCCAGACCTACAAAATGTTCCACATGTAACAATCTTGGGTTTATATACAAGAATGTTGGAAATGAAGTAGCTGGTCTAAAGCGACAGCCACCTAATTCACGTTGGGTTAGTCACAGTGGTTTCACCATAAACAAATCAAACGTAGAGATACTTGAGAACATGGCTAGACGAGAAGGTGACAAGACAGCAGAGAGTTTCTTGAAGAAGATACGCAGGTTGTCTGCTGTAGAAACATACCTCTCTAGCTTTGTAGAGGGCATAGCAGACCACGTTAAGAGAGATGGTAAGCTACACGTTAGATTACTACAGCATCGAACCTCTACTGGACGCTTCAGTGGAGCAGACCCTAACATGCAGAACATGCCCAGAGGTGGTACGTTTCCTGTTAAGAAAGTATTTATATCTCGTTGGAACGAGGGTAAGATACTTGAAGCAGACTTTGCACAGTTAGAGTTTAGAGTTGCAGCATTTTTGTCGCAGGATAAAACTGCCATTCGTGAGATATGTAATGGTGTGGACGTTCATGCCTATACAGCTAAGATTATATCGGAAGCAGGACAGCCTACGACAAGACAAGAAGCTAAAGCACATACCTTTGCACCTCTTTATGGTGCTACAGGGTACGGTAGAACAAAAGCTGAAGCTGAATATTACGAGCAGTTTACCAAGAAGTATGACGGTATAGCTAACTGGCATAGTAATCTTGCCCAAGAAGCTATAGATACTTTGAGGATAAAAACACCATCTGGCAGAGAGTTTTCTTTTCCAGATGTTGAAAGAAAGGGCAATGGTAAAGTTACGTATGGGACACAGATTAAGAACTATCCTGTACAGAGTTTTGCTACTGCCGACATCGTTCCTTTGGTTCTGATACGAATAGAGGAAGCCTTGCAAAATATGCAAAGCTGTATTGTAAATTCTGTGCATGACTCTATCGTAATAGATATTCACCCAGACGAGCAAGACCAAGTTTTAAAGGTGATGAAAGATATTAACAAGAACTTAAAAAATATAGTTGACAATCACTTTAATATAGACTTTAATGTACCCTTGTTATTAGAATCAAAAATAGGAAATAATTGGCTTGACACTAAAGATGTCATGTGATATAACTATAGTTCTTTAAGTAAGATAGGAGATAAATATATGAGTGCAAACATTACAACAATAGATACAGATAACTATGCAGTTATGGCGAAAGCTATGGGTATGGCATCTGAAAGTGATACAAAGAAGAAGTCCAGTACACTGGCTCGACTACGTATCAATCATTCACCCTTGATGGGACAATCTGAGATCAATGGCAAGTCTGTCAATGTCGAAGTTGTTGAGGGTGGTACATACAAACTTGAAGTCCCAGATGGTGAAACATTTTATTCCACCACAGCGAGTGTTCGTCCGTTTATGCAGAGGTATATGTATAAGCGATTTGTCATGGGTTCTGGTGATACACCAAACAAATACATTAAGACAGTTATGAATGACAATCTTAATGTTGACCTCAAGGACAATGACGGTGGTTTCAACTGTGGTAAACCTGCAGGTTACATTCAAGACTTCAAGGCTCTGGATCAATCTACACAGGATCTTATCAAGCAGATCAAAAGAGTGCGTGTTATCTTTGGTACTATTGATATGAAAGATGCTGTAGATTCAAATGGTGTTCCTGCTGAGTTAGGTACTACTCCTTTCATATGGGAAGTAGAAAACAGAGATGCTTTCAAAACTCTTGGCAACTGTTTTGTGAAGCTGTCTAAGATGAAAAGGCTACCACCACAGCATACATTTGAAGTAGCTACGGAGCAGAGAAAGTTACCCAACGGTAATAGTTTCTATCTTCCCTCTGTTGCTGTCAACTTGACAGATATAATAAAGCTGTCTGACGAAGATCAGCAAACATTTGCAGACTTCATGCAGTGGGTTGACAACTACAATGATTACATCATCGGTGCTTGGGACGAGAACTCTCGTAAGAAAGAGGATATGGACGTTGATGTTGTTGACGAGATCATTGAAACAGAGGAGATACCATTCGAATGAACCATCCCTCTGAAATGGCACTGCATCAATACTTGGAAGATGCTATCAATGGAAAGACCTCTATGTCTGCTAAAACCATAGCAGGTATTAAGAAAGACATAGGGGAAGCATTGAACCGTCAGTTCGGTAAGAAGACAAAGCGTAGGAAGTTTCAATTAAGAATGTCTAATATAGGTAGACCGTCCTGTCAACTATGGTTTGAAAAAAATAAACCAGAGAAGTCAGACCCTCTACCTACGACATTTGTAATGAATATGATGCTAGGTGATATTGTTGAAGCTGTGTTTAAGGGATTAATGAAAGAAGCTAAGATTGATTTTCAAAACTCAGATAAAGTTTCATTAGATGTTGCCAATACTAAAGTTAGTGGCACATATGATTTAGTATTAGACGATGCCGTAGATGATATTAAGTCTGCTTCTGATTGGTCTTATCGAAACAAGTTTGAATCGTTTGATACCCTCGCAGAAGAAGATCCATTTGGTTACGTAGGGCAACTAGCAGGATATGCTAAAGCACTAGGTAAGAAAGCAGGTGGATGGTGGGTAATAAACAAAGCTAATGGTAGTTTTAAATATATACCTGCCAGTGGCTTGGACGTTGATAAAGAAGTTGCAAAACTTGAAGACAACGTCAAAACTGTAACACTTAATAAATTTAAAAGGTGTTATGAACCAGAAGAAGAAACATTTAGGGGTAAGCCTACAGGTAACAGAGTGCTTGGTAAAACGTGTTCTTTTTGTAGATATAAACACTCCTGTTGGGAGAACCTACAAGAGTTACCATCTCTGTTGTCTAAGGCTAAAGAACCTAAGATTGTTTCGTATGTTAGCATAGGAAAGGAGCAAATAGCATGAATGATAAATCAAATCCTACACTAGAGGAAATGGCTAGTGAAATATCTGAGATGGAAAAGCAACTTTTGGATATGAGAAAAGCATACCGTGAAAAAAAGTATGAAGGCTTGAAGATAGCTATGGATGCCAGAAAGTCGGCAGACGAAGCTGTCAGTGAAGAGTTGAAAGCTCTCGGCATGAAAACTTTTCCGTTCAACAGGTCTACATCTATTTGGTGGTAAGTGTTTAAGTCTAATAAATATAATTTAGCACGTAGGCTAGGTTTTCGTAGTGGTCTTGAAGTAAAGATCGCAGATGAGTTGAAAGAACTCGCCATTCCGTTTATATACGAAGGTATAAAGATAGAATGGGAAGACCTAGCTTATCGTATGTATACACCAGATTTTGTGTTGCCGAATGGTATTATAATAGAAACTAAGGGCAGATTTACTGTAGCTGATAGACGGAAGCATTTGTTGATAAAGAAACAACATCCTAAATTAGACATTAGATTTGTTTTTGAAAACGAAAACAATAAACTGAGAAAAGGATCGAAGACCTCTTATGGTAAATGGTGTGAGAAGAATGACTTTCTTTATTGCAACAGAGTTATACCAAAGAAATGGCTAAGTAAAAGAGGTACAAAGACGCACCCAACTCTCATACAATTTAGGAATAAAAAAATATGAACAGAGAACCACTAAACTTTTTAGGGTACAGGGATGAAGAGATTAGTATCCGTATATCACCAGAGATTGAAAAGAATAAATGGACAGGCAACTTGCATTTGACTATTGATGCATTTGATAGCAACCCTTTAGATGACGTTGATTATTTCTCTCTTATGAATTTTGTTCGAATGATAATGGCAACTCCTGTTCTTATAGAAGAAGATGAAGAAGCAAGAGATAAACTTTGGGAAATAGCACAAAAAGATCTTGACCCACCGAAAAAAAATGGTAAGATAATTGGCAGAGACGGAAATATAATAAAACTTCACTTTAACAAAAAAACAGATGGGAGTGCATAATATGGCAAAATGGGAAATGAATAATTGTAAGGATAAAGATATGGTCAACAGCCCACCACATTACAACAAGTATGGTGTAGAATGTATTGAAGCTATTCAGTCAGCTACAGGCGAAGGCTTTGAGTATTATCTACAAGGAAATATAATGAAGTATCTTTGGAGATACCGATACAAGAATGGTGTGCAGGACTTAGAGAAAGCACAGTGGTATCTCAATAAGCTGATAGAGATAAAAAAGGGTGACACAACGTCCCCAGATTTATTTACTTCTTTTGGTATAGAGTTGAGTAATGGTTGTTAAAATATTTCTAACATTAGATTTGGATGAAGAAGATTATCCTGTACCTGCTGACGGTGATCCTAGTGAGGAAATACAAGAAGCTGTAGAAGAGTTTGTTCACGATATTGATGGACTTAAAATAAAAAATATTAAAGTTATAATGGAGAATTAATTATGGATGATTATCAAAAATTTATTGCAGTTTCTAGGTACGCTAGATGGATAGATGAAAAGGGACGCAGAGAAACATGGGACGAAACTGTGCAAAGATACGTAGACTATATCACTGAGAAAGTGAAAGGTCACTTGCCTAAACAACAAATCTTTGAAGCTATAAAGAAACTAGAAGTTATGCCGTCTATGAGAGCCTTGATGACAGCAGGACCTGCTCTCGAAAGAGACAATACAGCAGGATACAACTGTAGCTATCTTCCTGTTGATGATCCAAAAGCTTTTGATGAAGCTATGTACATTCTTTTGTGTGGCACTGGTGTTGGCTTCTCTGTAGAAAGACAATACGTAAGTCAGTTACCAGAGATACCACAAGGCTTAGATCATGTTGACACTGTAATAAAAGTACAAGATAGCAAAGAAGGATGGGCAAGAGCCTTACGTAAGCTTATAGGTCATTTGTATATGGGCGAAGTTCCTATGTGGGATATGTCAAATGTAAGACCTGCAGGTGCTAGGCTAAAAGTGTTCGGTGGTAGAGCCAGTGGTCCTGCTCCACTCGTAGATTTATTTAACTTTACTGTTGCCCTGTTTAGACAGAATGAAGGCAAGAAGCTGTCTAGTTATGATTGTCACAATCTTATGTGTAAGGTTGGAGAAGTTGTAGTCTCTGGTGGTGTTAGACGTTCTGCTATGATTAGCTTGTCTAACCTCTCAGACCAACGCATGAGACATGCTAAGTCTGGTAAATGGTGGGAAACAGCACCACAGATGGCTTTGTCAAACAACTCTGTTGTATACACGGATAAACCAGATGGTGAAACATTCCTGCGTGAGTGGACATCTCTCGTGGAATCAAAGTCTGGTGAACGTGGTATATTCAACAGGCTATCGGCAAAAGATCAAGCATCAAAGTATGGTAGGCGAGATCCTAACTATGACTTTGGCTGTAATCCTTGCAGTGAAATAATATTACGTCCTTATCAATTTTGCAATCTGACCGAAGTAGTTATTCGTGAGAAAGATAAGTTTGACGATTTGAAGAGAAAGGTTATGCTTGCTACCATACTTGGCACAGCACAAGCTACGCTTACAAAGTTCCCTTATCTACGTAAGATTTGGAATACAAATACGGAAGAAGAGAGATTGTTAGGTGTCAGTTTAACAGGTATCATGGATAACCCACTAACTAATGGAAAGAAAAATGGACTTGAAAAAACCCTCCAACAACTCAGAGAAGTTGCCGTTGAAACAAACAAAGAATGGTCAACAATCTTTGGTATCCCCCAAAGCACAGCCATCACCTGCGTCAAACCAAGTGGGACAGTATCACAGCTTGTTGACTCAAGCAGTGGTATCCACCCTCGCCATAGCAGTTATTATATTCGTACCGTTAGGGGTGATAATAAAGATCCTCTCACTAACTTCATGGTAGATAGTGGTATACCAAGTGAAGCAGACTTTATGAAGCCAGATACACAGACAGTGTTTAGCTTTCCTATGAAGTCACCTAAGAACTCTGTTATGAGAAATGATATGACAGCCATAGAACAGCTAGAGATGTGGCTTCTCTATCAGCGACATTGGTGTGAACACAAGCCTTCTGTCACAATATCTGTGCGAGATGATGAATGGATGGAAGTGGGTGCGTTTGTCTTTAAACACTTTGACGAGATGTCTGGTGTTTCGTTTTTACCACACTCCGATCATACTTATCAGCAAGCACCATATCAAGACTGTACAGAAGCTGTATACAATGATTTTAGCAGTAAGTTCGGACATATAGATTGGAATAAATTTATTGATTATGAAAAAGAAGATAACACTAAATCTTCACAGACCTTTGCCTGTTCTGGTGATAGCTGTGAGATTGTGGATATAGGAGCATAACATGAAACATCTATCACGAAAAGAACGTGGTCTTGGTAAACATGATGCACCACTGAAGATACAGTGGATGAAAGGCTACGATGCTTTTGCATATGGAAAGCTACGCAACCCTTACGGCTCTGATACAATGCTGTACAGAGAATGGGAACGTGGGTTCAATAAAGCCTACTACGAAAACTTAGATAGAGGAATACATGAGGTTAGAAGAAGAAGCAAAGGATTTTATGGACAGAAGAAACAGAGATCCGAAGACAATGTTCGAAATTCTCACAGAGATGACGTACAGGCTAAGAGAGTGTGAGAAAAGTCTGAAGGAGATAAAAGAGGTGATACGTAAGTTGCCTGTTAAGAATTAGTCTGGGAAAGGATTTATCGTTGCCCCACCTGCTTCTAATGCAAGTTTGTGGAGAATGGTAAAATTGTACATATCGTCATTCTCTGGAACTCCGAAAGGTTCACCTGTTTCTGGATTTATCATTTCGTGATAAGTATTTTTTGCAACTCTTTGTATATATTTAGGTTGTCTATCAAACTTAAAAAACGATATGACATCTTTTGCTCTGCTACCCTCATCTAAATCTCTAACAAATCTGTCTCTTTCTTTTTTAAAAGTTTTAATTCTATCTTTTAACATTATTCTTTGAACTTGAGACAGAGTTAAATTTTCTGTGGCTTCTAAATTTTTATATTCATCACTTGTTATATAATCGTGTAAAGGAGTAGATATAAATCTAAAAGCTAAGTAATTGTTTAGATTATTAAATTCAGGATTTGTTGTATATCTCGATAATGTATTTTTTGGTATTTTTAATCTAACAAATTCTTCTTCAACTAATGTTGCTCTTTCTCTAGCTAATAAACCTGTAAGCTGTCTTCTTATAGCGTCAGGTCTTCTTATGACACCCTCTTTAAAAGGAGATGTTAAAGGCACAGGTCTTTCATAGTTAGGATTTATCTTCTCCATAAAGTCATAAATGTAATCATTTCCCGGTAGTCTTTTTGTTGATTGATTTATAAACATACTAAATAAATCTTTACTTTCAGAACTTTTTAGTATTCTTGCATTATCATCACCAAATAAAGCATTGTATGCGTCCTGTGGAACTGTTGCAGGTATTGTGTATGTTTCAAGTGCGTTAGCCACTAAGTTTACACCTAACTTGTGAAATCTTTCTGGATCGCCCTCATCAAATTCTTGTATCATTTTCTCAAAACTGTACGCAGCAAATCCTGTTTTAAATGCTTGCATACCTGTTACGTTTGCAACAGTTTCTCTAAACAATTTAGAATTTGACTCAGGTGTTACAGGTTCTCCTTTTAACTTTCTCGCTAATAAATCACCAAAGTAAAGATAAGGAGCTAAAGGAAATAAAGGTCTTAAATCAACAGTTCTACCGTCTTCAGTTTTCATGTCCCACCAGTTACCTCCTGCATGTTCGGACATTCTAAATGCAGTTGCACCCATTAAATAAGAAGTTCCTAGTAACCCTTTAGATATTTCTTCATATCCCTCTGTTAGCTCTCTAGCTGTTTTATTTCCTAACAAAGAAGCAAATTGCATCCTAGCTCGTGAATCAATCATAAGAAAAGCAGGTGAGTGTTCGTATGTAAATCTCATAGCGTTTACCATAAATCTTGGAAATGGTGCTATTGATGTTGCAAAAAATGGTACAGAATGTACTCCCTGAATAAACGCTTTTGCCAAAGGATTATCTGGGGATCTTTGATATGTAAAATAAAGAGTATTTTCTATTGCTCTTTGCATAGCATCTCTACCTTCTTTAGTTTCGTTAAATATCTTGGCGAACTCACCTCTTTCTATTATACCACGTAACTCAAAGTCCTCTTGTTTAAAATCTTTACCAAATCTCTTTTTATATTCTTCTGGACTAAACTTTTTTAACTGTGTTGCTAGGTCATTAAGTTCTCTTTTTAAGTTACCTGTTAATGCTGCTCTTTTAAACCAGTTATCAGATAGAGTGTTTATGTAGTTAACACCTCTTGATAGTTTAGCTAATTTTTGTAGTTTTATATCTTTTTTTGCAGCGTCTGCCAAGTCAAGTAGTGGTCTAAACACTGCATCTGACTGTTCTGCAAACTCAAACTTAAACATTTTTTGCACAGCTTTGGCTTCTGCAGAATTTAAAAATCCTCCCATAACACCCCATGCATCGCTATTAGGTGTGAGCCTTTCTACCCCTGTTATTTTTTGTAGTGATGTATCTATTCCTCTAACCACAGCATCCATAGGAAGTCTTATTACACCACCTAAAATATTTCTAACCGTAGTAGCAGGTTGAGATGTCATAAAAGCTAGTCTAGCTGAGTCTAATTCTTTTGCTACTTGTAAACCTTTACCAGTTAATGTGTTGTCAAAGTAGTCTCGCACATTCTTTTTTGATAATTTACTTATCTCTTCTTTTTGTTCTTTTGAAAATTTAAAGTAGTCAAAGTTTAGTGCTTCTTCCATACTTTCTCTAAAAGCGTTCATCTCCTTAGAAAGTTGACCTCTTTGCTGTAGTATTCTACCTGCTTCAGAAGCGTCTGCTACAAATATACTTGATAAATCACCATAGTTTAAGTTATAATCTTTTAGTATTTTAGAAAAAGACTTGTCTATTACTTCCTCTGAAGTACCTTTTTTAGCCTTTATCTTTGCTATTGCTCTTGCAACTGTTTCGGATATTCTTTCTTTTTCTAACTTTCCTGTTTTTTCATTAATCCTAGCAGGAGCTTTACCTGCTATTTTAGTTATCTCAATCAAAGCACCCATAACTTGTTTATACTTTTCAGACTTTATTCCTAGTCTTAGGTCATCATCTAAACCACTAGCTTGAGCTATACCTTTTACTTTAATATTTCCTTTTTCCACCATTATTGGATCAAGAGATTTTAGTTTAGCTTCTAAATCTTTTGTTATAGATTTATTTTTATCCATAGTTTCAGTGGCTAGTTCATCTGCCTTTTTTATTCTGTCTTCTATGGTTTTTTTACCCACCTCAAATATATCACCTGTGTTTCTTTCTGCGTATGCAACAGTTTGTCCTTTTATACTTAGAGGAACAAGAGCAGCAGGAAGTATACCACTTATGGCTGTTACTGCACCTGTTTGCAAGTAAGAATAATCATCTTTTAGTTGAGCATCTATTTGTGCATTTTGAGCTGCTATATCTTGAGCTGCACCTGCAGTTGCTTCAATAGCCACAGCACCTAACACTTGTCTTGTGCCTACTTGTTGTAATATCTTTGATATACCTAATTTAGTAGCTTGTGTTCCACCAACGGCAGCACCTTTACCAAGCACAGGAATGAGTAGCCCCAACCATGTGGAAGGAGCTTTTGCTATTCCCTCTAAAACATCTCCAACGGCAGTCATACCTCTGCCACCTTCTTGAAAAAAGTAAGGTAATGAATTTTTTGCAGTGAACAAAAGTCTATAGTCATTCATTTGTTGCACTCTGTCTTGATATGTTTCTTCATTTACACCTGCATAGTTTTCCATGTCGGCTTTTAAACTACTAACATACCCAAAGTCGTTTATAGCTGTGAGTTCATTTACATCAAACTTATTAAAATGTTCTAAAGCTAAATCTAAAGCATCTTCTGGACTTATATCATCTTTTCCTAAATGATTTTGTGCAAATCTAACTGCCGCATCATTTATTTCTTGGTTGTTTTTTATGCTCTCATATGACTGTTTCTCGCTTTTAAGCAAAGAAACTGCATCTTCATTAAGATCATCATAATGCTCTGCATTTTCTTGGTCTACAATTTGTTTGTTTTTGGGAAAAGTTTGTGGATATGTTTTTGTTTGTGAGTCAAAAGATACATATCCATCTGGTGCATTGGCATTTAGTTTACTAAAATCATCACTAAAAAAATCTAAATCAGGTTTTTCAGTTTCTACAATATCTAAATACCCCTCTGGCATAGATTCATTTTTTGGTTGCATTTTAAGACTTTCTAAATGTTTGGTCTACCTGCCTTTAAAATATCAAAGTAATCTTTATACTGTTGAACTTCTTCTGGCGTTATTGTGCGAAAGCCCATTTGTCCGTCTTTTGGCAATGCTATCTCAAAAGGTTTATTGTCACGTTTTTCTAATTGTTGTTTTAGATACTGAAAATAAGGTAATGTTGGATTGCCATCAACACCAAAGGCTTCAGTTTGAGTATAAACTAATTCTGGTTCTGTTGTTCTATATTCACTAAAATGTTTTTTTAGAGCAGATACAGTGTTTTCCATCCCTTTAGTTTGAGTTAAAGGATACAAAAACTTTTCTACGGTAGCTTTTCTTAAAATATTATATGCTTTTATTCTTTGACTTGCAGTGCCACCAGTTATTAATCCTTGGGCATCCATAGATAAATTTCCAAAAGTTTTATTTAACTTTTCAGATGTCAGAGCAAGAGTTGTAAGTGTTGCTGCAGCTTCATCTGGTGAGGTTTTAAATAATTTAAATGTTCTTGCTGTGTCAGCTTCTATTTTTTCTACAGTCTTGAAGTATTGTTCTAAATCAACACCTGCGTCTGGTTGTAATGCTTCGATAAATGCCTTTGATTTTTGTTTAGAATGAAACATATTTGTTAGCTCATTTTGTAACTTCTCCACTCTGTTATTTATTTGAGTTTTTTGTATCTCATCCATGTTTACATTACCATCTGCTTCAGTTTTTTCTAGCATGGCTTTTTGATACATTTCTTTTTTTTCTGCTAACAAAACATCAAAATCTTTTGGATCTGCTAAACCTTTTTGATTTACAAACTCAACAAAAAAGTCTAAGTTTTGATCCATATCTCCTTTGTAAAACTCTTGTAAATTTATCGTTGGCTTTTCGCCTTTCACACCCTTTTGCACATCTAATGAGTGAACAGGTTTGTTATACTTAACATTATAAAAGTCGTTTATATTCATAACCTGACCACTTTTTCTTCTTTCAGCTACAGTATCATAAAGACCTTTACCCATATTAAATGTATAGTCATTACTGGCTAAGTATGCCGTTGCTTCATCATTAAAGCCCATCTGTTTGAGAACCATACCTCTGTCTCTTCTAAGCTTTCTATCTTTTCTAAGTTGTTCTTGCCTAGACATTTCAAATCGTTCTTTTTCTCTGTCTCTTGCAAGAGAGTCTCTAAGTGCTATCTGCTCTTTTTCGTGCTTGTTTCTTCTGCCTTGTCTAACAGTTTCATCAGCAACATCTCCAATACCTGATAATATACCACCTAAATTAAACATTTACATACTCCTCGCCATTAACCCTCTAGGTTGAGGTTCTTCAACTGGTGCTTCTTCCATAGGTTGTTCAACTGGTTGCCCCTCTTCTTCTTTTAAATCTTTCATAGCTAATGCTGTAGCTATTTGTTCATTTGGTGCAACATCACGTTTTTCCATACCTGTTGTATATTTTACTTTATTTTTCTCTGCTATATATTTAAGCAATTCTACTATTATAGGTAACATTAATACACCCACATCAATACTATGTACACCTTCCATAACAGCTGCATTTTGCATTGCATTTGCAATCGTTGTCAGAGGTATACCCATTTCTATCACTTGTAATAGCTGTGGTATAAACTCTTCATCAAGTATCTTTTCTCTGTAGAAAGGCATGACCTCATCTACATTTGTAAGCTGTGCAGGTTTCTGCCAAGGTCTATCCCCTAGCTCATGTGTTAGCCCTTCTCCGGGAACAGGTGCATCTAAACTAGCTTGCTGTATCATCGTTTAATCCTTGTCTTGCTTCTCTTATCATCTTTACAAAGTCAGCTGCATTTTCTGCTTCTGTTTGTTGTTTTTCCTGTTGCATACCCATCATGCCAGATTTAGATAACAAACCTTTTTTCTTCTTCTTTTTAGGCTGTTTACCTACCATGTCTAAAAACATGTCCATGTTCTTACACGCATCTACTGCAGGATTTGTCGGACTATATCTCATTCTTTATCACCCAAATAAAAATTCACTACCAAACATAAATGCTCCTATCAACTTACCAAAGCCAACAGAAGAGTTATAATCATTCTGCATCTTTTGTATGTCAACATTATTATCGGCATTTAAGTGTGCGACAGCTAAATCTTTTACTCTGTCTCTCTCGTTTTCTGCACTTGTCCATGCGTACTGCATAGCGTCAGAGTAATACTGCCATAGGTTATTATATGCTGTGTTTGATATTCCAAGTAGGTTCTGTGCATTTATTTCGTTAGCACGATTGATTGCTGCAGTGTCGGCTGTTGCTATCTGTCTTCTCCACTGTGCGTTGTTCTGGTCGATGACAAGCCTGTTGTTTGCATTGAACTGGTCACGTTGGTTTCTTACTTCCGTGTTGAACTGTGAGATAGCGTTCTCTTGCCCTGCATTAAACTGTGCCTGTGCATTTGCCTGTGATGCATTGAACTGGGACACTTGTGTGTCTAGCTGTGCAAAGAACTGCTTTGTCTGGTTCTCACTTGTAGCGTTAAACTGTCGTGATGCATTTTCTGCAGCCTGATCTGTAAACAAGCTCTGTATTCTTTGCTGTGACCTAAACAACTCTGTCTGCTGTTGGTTAGACAAGTTAGCCATGTCTCTCTGCATGAAGTTCTGTGCATTTTGAACGGCAGACATTTGCCTGTTATTTAGATTAGCCATGTCAAGATTAGCTAATGCACTGGCTTCTGCCATCACTTTAGCCTGTCTGTTGCTAAGATTTTGTAGATTTACAGTGTTAGCAATACGGCTGTTCTCCAAAGCTATCTGTTGCTCTGCAGTAAAGTTCATATTTGCTACGTCACTTACCTTTGCTGCATTTTGCACTCTTGCTTGAAACTCTTGAGTGAACTCCATGCCTATAAATGATGCACGTTGTTCTGCTGCAAGCATTGCACGTTGCTGTGTATTCGACAAGTTCTGTGCTTCAAACTTAGCAACCGTCTGTGCATCTGCCATTGCTATTGGAAGTGCTGATTCTAAAGATGCCTGTATAAGAGCCTGTCCTGCAATACTAGATGCCCCTAGACCTCGCTGTTGCATTACAGCCTGAACACCTCTTAATGCCCCTGCAGCCCAAGCAGGTGGGTTTGTAGCATCAAAATTAGCTGTAAGTGATGCTAACTGTCCTTGGACTGTAGCTTTTTCTGTGGGTGTTGCTGTGGCAGCTTGAATTTGTTCAGTAAACTTGGCTGCTTTTTCTGCGTTAGCTACAGGCTCTATAAGTTCTCCATCCTGTATCTCTCTCTGCACAGGGTTCTCTAGTTTGATTGCTGTACCTTGAGCTGCATCTAAATCGGATACAGCCGACTTTGTAGCTTCAGCTGCGGTTACTTTTGATCGTGGGTCATTTGGGTCTAATTTTGCAGCTTCTGTTGCTTCTGTTACGGCTGTTACTTTGTCTACAGCAGTATCGGCTTGCATTGTAGCAGGTTGATCGGATTGCAACTGTCTAAATTCAGAACTAACATTTGCAAGCTCTTCAAATCTTCTTCTGTCTTCTTCTGACATGACAGGTGGTGGATGAGGTGTTGAAGGTTGCCTAAAGATTTCTGGTATTCTAGGATCAAATCCTTTAGGTCGTGATGCCAGAGTTGTACCTGCTGTTTTAGCTGTAGCCTGTGGTGCTGTTGTATCAACCATTCCAGATGTAGTTGGAACAGTTTGTCCTGCGTCACCTGTAGGTATACCAAACGGTGAAACAGTTGCACCTGTTGGCACTTTAGGATCTGTTACTCTGTCAAGTGATATATCACGAATACTTTTCTTTGCAGGTGTAGTATCTCCACCTTCCTGCATCTTCTTTACAACACCACCTTCTGCCATCTTACGTGCTATATCCTGATAGCGTAGCATCTCTGCCTGTCTATCTGGATTGTCCTGTAAGAACTGTTGAAACTGTTTCTGGTCACCTTGAAAGCCCATAGCGTTGGCTATCTTTTCCATACCTGATGGTTTAAATCCTTGAAATTGTAGCATTACTTCATATCCCTACTTAAAACTCTGTCTAACTTATCTTCTAATCTGTGCAGTGCATCCATCACAACTTGCATCTCATCTTTTACTTCTGCTCTTGATGCATAGTCTTCTCGTGTCCTATTCAGCAGTATGTCTATACGCTTTACCTCTGCCATCATGCCCCTAAATGCCCACACTGCAGGAGCTATGATGAGTGTCAACACTACGTTCCAAAATATTACTGGGTCTATTTCCATGTTACTTAAAACTCTTATTCATTGAATCTAAAACACTATCTATGTTAGGTGGTTGACCATTTGGGTCATATTTGCAACGGTACTCTGTGGGGCATTGTCCTTCTACCACTAGCGTATATGTATCGTTTGCTCCCTTATACAAGCACACTTGTTGTCCATTCTTTGCTTGTACTCTTTTGTATCTACGGCATGTGATGTACTTTGGGTCTTCACGTTTGCCTAGTCTCTTCTCTTGCTCCCATGTCCAGTCACTGAACTTTTTGAGGAAGCAGGTGTAACAGTTTTTGATGTTGTTGGATTGTGCTAAATATATTGTACCATATTTGTCTGCACAAAGATACTCAAATGTGTACTGTCCACCGTCTTTTCTTACGCAGTTACCACCATCCTCTGTCGAACCCCATAAGGGTAAGTATAAACATACCCAAAACACCAGTGCCAACAACCAAAACCACTGCCATAGCGACATAGTTTATGACCTTTTCTCTGAAGATTTTCTTGTCGTATATTTCTTTCTGTCTTCTCTTACGTATGTCCCCTTCCATGCGTAGGAGTTCTTCCCACCCAGACTGCCCCTGAGAAAACTGTATAAAAGTGCGTAAGTCATTTCTTTGTTGTTCCAGTTGTTTTTTAGCAGCAAATGCTTCTATTGCTTCTTCTTCTATGCTCTTGGCACTGAGTACCTTACGGAGCATTGATGGATTGTTAGCCGACTTATGGGCAGCATCTACGTCACTGACTGCACCCATCCATCTTGACAAGTCCCCTGCCATACTTTCAAAGTCTCGTCCTGCCTGAAATGCCCTCTTGATTCCGTTAAAGGCTGTGCTTGCTGTAGCTACGGCAGCAGATATGGTAACAGGGTCAAACACTAGTCAGCGTCCTGTATGGTCAGTGTGCCTTCCTTTACTTGTTTTAGTATTTCTGCGTAGTGTCTGTTGGCAGGGTCACAGGAAATAAAATGTATCTCACCATCTACGTTGGCTTTTATTGTTGTCTGCCTGTCTTCTACATATTGTGCTTCTGTTATATTCATTACTTACCTACAATTCTGCATCAATTTTAATATTATATGTAACACTACCATTTACATAGGCTGCTACTGCGTATCCTTGTGTCGTTGATACTCCTGTTAATGTTGCTGAAACTCTGCAAGAGTTAGGACCTGCATCATGGTAGTTCCAACTTGGGTCAGCATCAGAACTGTTACCATTATAATACATAATTACATCACCTTGATTATCAAAACTAAATGTAGGATTAGCTCTCTTTTTTTCATAGGTTTGTTTTGACCTCGTAAAAGTAGAAGTATAAGCATAGCCTATATGAGCATAACTTCCTGCTGTAACTTCTACTTTTTCAAAATAACGAAAACATTTTCTTCTAGTCACATCAAAAGGCTCTCTCTCAAATTCTGTTGGGTTCTGCCCTACTTCTAACTGAACACCTGTGATGAAGAAGGTTCTGTCTGTGCTATCAAAGAATGAGGATATACCTACGGCTCTGTTTGTTTGGGCTAATGCACCCCACGATGTTTGTAGTGTACCACTCGTATTATTAGAACCTGCGTGTAAAAAGAATTGCAAGTCTAAACTTGCATTTGCATCATCGTCTAAAGTTCCTGTGGTATCACCGGGAAATGTAATTTCTACTCGTGTCCAATCTGTAGTTACATTAAATGTAGCTCCGATATGTCTTGAACTATTGTCACTGTCCATTAACTCAGCTACATAAGTTGCAGATGCGTTACCTTTGACGTAGAAACTTAGTGTTGTTGGATAAGCACTACTTGTTCCTTTTTTAAAGTGTTGTAAGTCTTGCCCTTCCATTCTATACAGTATACCAAACTCCTCGTTGGAAGCTATAGAAGTATCTGCTGTAGTACAGGCAAGTTTTAAACTATTTGCAAATCCATCTGGTGCAGAACTGTCTTGTGTCATAGTAAATCGTCCTGCTGTATTGTTACATACCATCTTAAATCTATCTACAGTAAAGTAGCCACTAGATGCACCCAACCCTGTTTCTGAAGTGCTTCTCTGTGCCACATTCATTGCACCATTAATGATAACATTCCTGTTTACTCCACCACCACCTGCGTTGATGTTGCCTATAAGGTTTGCTAAGTCTGCTGCTTTGCTCATGCTAAATCTCCGTGTATAGTAGTGTATCCATATTTTAAATCTTTACTTGCAGAACTAGCTCCATCTGTTCTTACTCTGTATGTATTGGTTGCAGGTGCTACTTCATTACCACTTGCGTTATCAGAATGTAATTGACCCCCTGCAGCATCACCTT
>Ga0208899_1000956_pt1 | contig 21097 bp, 18 predicted proteins | sample VirMetDEL_Nov_24_FD_184518 | JGI IMG/M metagenome (GOLD analysis project Ga0208899, IMG submission 184518) | Aqueous microbial communities from the Delaware River and Bay under freshwater to marine salinity gradient to study organic matter... | ecosystem: Environmental > Aquatic > Marine >... | reverse complement strand
TAAAACGATTGTCAAGTATGATAGAATTACCTATACAAGTCAAATTAAAGATTGGAGTGCAAATACTGCCTACATTACAGGTGAACTTGTAAGATATCCAGTACCAACAGTAGGAGTTGTAAATGTAAGTTTACCACAAGTGTATAGTGTAACTGCTAACTTCACATCTAATTCGACATTTGATCCAGAAAATTATACTAAAGTAGATCAATCAACTTTGGATGGTGCAGATAGAACTATTGGGTTATACACACCAGAGCCCAATGAGCCTGGAAGAGAACTAGCACAAGTAATGACAGGCATTAATTATCCTGGTGTACAAGTTGATGCACCAGACTTTAATGAAAACACAGGTTATGATATTGGAAACTTTGATATAACACCTTATGATAACATCGATTTTGGTCCAGAAGGTTTACCTACCTATGATCCTGCAATATTAGATGTTATCTATGAAAGTTCTTTTACAGATACCTACTTAGGAACAAGAGCCACAGATATAAATGTTGATGGCGGTGGGTTTGTTGACACATACAGTTCGCATGCTCCAGAAGAATTGTTACCTGGTAGTGAATTTGATACACTTGATCTTAAAGTTTTTACTCGTCCGGGTAGTGACTGGAGCAGTGATGGTCATGGATTTGATATTGCAACAATTAACGTAATATTTGAAGGAGCTGGCACAACACTTGACTTTTCAAGTCAAATGCTACATCCAGTAGGCATTAAGGTTATTGATCTAGGTAGCGGACAAGGTATTGGACCAACAAATTATTCGGTAAACTGGATATCAAAAACTGTGTTACTCGGTGCAAGTATACCAAGTTCTGTTGGAGACATAATATCAGTTAAGGTTTTTGGCTTAGGTGGTGGTTCTCAGTTATACAAAGAAAGTATAATAGGTACTGATGTTGTAGCAAACACTGCGACTATACCAGTAGTGTATAGTCAGATTGTTGAAATGGTAATTTTTGTAAACGGTACAATTATTACTGATTATACTTTTGCCGCAAGTGGTAGTTTTGCAACTGCAATTACTTTTACAAGTTCCTATGGTGCCAGTGATTGGATTACATTTATAGCTCTTGGAGCAACAACACCAACACAGTATTCATGGAGTACGCCTCAAGTACAATATATTACATATGATGGTTCTAGTTTACTTGACAGTTTAACAAACAGTCTCGAAGGCACAAATCCTGCTAACTTGATAGTAGAACGCGAAGGACTTAGGTTACGTCCGCCAGAAGGAATAGAATACACTGCTGATGGTTCAAGTGCTGGTCCATATTATATAAGCACCACAGGAAAAACAAATCAAGGTCTGGTTGCGGATAATGATATACTTGTATACGTAGATGGCGTAAAAAAGAATCTAGCAGTAGATTGGAATCTAAGCACCTGGGATGGATCCAGCGATAGATATGTCGAATTTACAGCAGGAAGTTTGCCAGAAGCAAACCAAAATATCAAGATCTTTACAACCACAGAAGCTGATTATGTATTACTCGGCAATCAGATTGACTTACGAGTAGGTGCAATTGTTAATGCTCAGTTTGCAGTTACTACTTTCAATGATACAATTCAGCAAAACATTATAACCAAAGTCTTTGTAGGGCCAACCACAAGTGGTGTGACTACATCAGTTGCATACGACGAAGGACTCTATGATGCTGATGAGTATGATGAAACAATTGGTGTTACTGTAGACACAAATGTTTTTGATCTTGGAAGAATTGTAACCAGTCCAGAGAGATTGATTGTAACACTTAATGGTGAGTTTATCAGTCAATCAGAATTTACCCTTTCAGAAGGAGGTGTTACTACTTCTTTAACACTAGATCGACCAATTATAAGCAATGTTGATGTAGTCGTTGCAACTATTTTTACAAATACTGTGGTTCCTAATAGTTTAAATTTTAGAATTTTTCAAGATATGTTAGGTAATCAAAAGCTATTGAGAATGAATACAAAAAACACAACTCAACTTTCACAGGATCTTGCAATAACTGATGATACAATTTATGTTAAAGATGTAACAAAATTAAGTGAACCAAATCTCGAAGCTAATATATTTGGACAACTCATAGTTGGCGGCGAGCGTATTACCTATAGAATAAGAAATACTAGCAATAATACTGTAAGTGATCTTAGACGAGGAACTTCGGGTACTGGTGTGTATGCACATAGTTCGGGTGCTAGTGTAAGTGATGTTGGACCAGGTGAGCAGCTACCAGCAACCTATCAACAAAAAACAACTACAGACAAAACCAACGTAGGAAACGGCTCAACAAAAGTTTTTACAACATCGATTGTTATTCCTGCACTTGTAGATAGCACTGAATTAGCAGATGCAATCACAGTAACAGTTGCAGGTACTATGCTAGTACCAGAAACTGATTATACAGTCACACAAGTAAACACAACAAGTACTGAAGTAACGTTATCCACTGCACCAGCCGACGGAGTAGAAGTTTGGTTTAGTCAGGTTACTGCTAACGTAATGTATGCACAAGGCGACGGTACTGCAAGTAACGGTATACCTTTGCAAGATCAAACAACACCAGCAGTAGAATTCTTAAAGAGTTAAAACCCTGGTTAATAGATAAGGTAAATACAGTATGGAACAAAAGACAGACAACGAGGCCATAGTGGATCAAGAAGAAGAACAACGTCCTAATGAAGCAGGACAACTTGCTATCAGTGGACATATCAAAATATTTGATCCTAATAGTGGCGAAGTCATTGTTGATAAACGTAATGCAATTCACTACGAAAACATAAGTGAAAGCATTGCTAATAGTTTAGCAAATAAAGCAATAGGCCAGATTTACAGTATGAGTTTTGGCAACGGTGGTAGTAGTGTTGATCCAACAGGAGTAATTACATACTTGCCGCCAAATACAACTGGACAAAATGCAAACCTATACAATCCAACATACTCAAAAGTAGTAGACGATAATAGTGCAAGCAATACAGATACTAGTAGTAACAATCTTACAATTACACATACTACAGGAAAAGTATATTCAGATATTCTTGTAAGTTGTTTACTAGATTACGGCGAGCCTAGTGGACAACAAGCGTTTGATAATTCAACTGACTTCAACGGAGATTATGTATTTGATGAATTGGGATTAAAAACGTGGAACGGAAGTGCAACAGATCTTAGACTTATAACACATGTTATTTTTCACCCTGTTCAAAAATCATTGAATAGACAAATACAAATCGATTATACAGTCAGAATACAAACATTAACTAATCTTAGTGCAACATAAATACACTTAAGAAACGGAGTAAAAAACAATGTCATATACCATTAATTTAACAGATGGTACAATTTTTGCAGTAGTTGCGGATGGTACTATCAATAGCGATTCAAGCCAAACGCTAGTTGGAAAAAACTATGCTGGCTATGGAGAATTCTTAAATGAAAACTTTATACATGTACTTGAAAATGCCGCAAATACAACTGCACCAGGAGCACCATTAACTGGTCAACTCTGGTATGATAAAACCAACAATGTAATTAAAGTTTACAATGGCACATTATTTAAAAGTATATCTGGAGCAACTGCAAGTACTAGCTCACCAACTTCTAATGTAAGTGGTGATTTATGGTTTGATACAACAAATGATCAGCTCAAAGTTTATAACGGCACTAGCTTTATCACAATTGGTCCTGCTTTCACCAGTGGTGAAGGAACGTCAGGTGCTATTGTAACAACAATTACAGACAACGTTGCAAGTGATCATGTTGTTGTACAAATGTATGTAAACAATACTATTGTAAGTATATTCTCAAAAGACGCTACATTTACTCCGGCAGCGGCTATTTCAGGATTTGCAACAATTGGACCTGGTTTGAACATGAGCACAACTGTGTCAAACGCAGTGTTTAACGGAACTGCAACAAACGCTGATCTACTGGATTCTTTAAATTCAACCTCATTTATGAGATCAGATGCAGCCACAAGCAACAACACAAGCATCAGTATTCTTGCTGATACAGGCTTATATGTTGGTGCAGACAGTGATGCAAGACTATTTGTTAGCGGATCTGATGTATATGTGTCTAACCAAACACAAGATGGAGATACAATTTTCCAAGTTAATGATGGTGGTGTAACAACTACAGCAATGACTATTGACGGTGCAACAGCAGTGGTAAACATAAACACAAGTGCAGTGGCAACAGGAAACATAACTGGTGGAAATATAATCACTAGTGGTTTAATTACTGATGGGGTTGCAACTTTAAACAACGGATCTATTACTGGCGGAGTTGCTGGTACTTTTAGTTCAACATTAACTGTAAACTCAGCAGATGGGGTTACTGCAATAGTAAATGGCGGAACAAACGGTGTTGGAAACATTGGTGCAAGCGGACAAGGTTTTAACACTATATTTGCACTTGCAACATCAGCCCAGTATGCTGATATGGCAGAACGTTTTCATGCTGATGCTGAGTATTCAGCAGGAACAGTAGTTGAACTAGGTGGTGCTAATGAAGTTACTGTATGTAACGAAGAATTAAGCGATAAAGTATTTGGTGTAGTATCAGAACAACCTGCATATTTGATGAACGGTGCCGCAGGAACAAATGCTACACATCCTCCAATTGCAATGTCAGGAAGAGTACCAGTGAATGTTATGGGTTTTATTACAAAAGGTGACAGACTTGTTAGTGCAGGAAACGGTTTAGCAAGATCTGCAACTTCAGAAGAAGCTACTGCATTCAATGTTTTGGGTAGGGCTTTAGAAAGCAAAACAGACGAGAATATTGGCACTGTAGAGGCGATTGTAAAAATAGTGTAAAACTATAAATATTTATGTTATCCAGCTAATAGATAATTATTAGCGTACAGATAAAGTACTAATACAAAGGAAAGAAATTAAATGACATACTCAGCCGGAAATACCATCATTGATGATGATTACAATATTTTTGCCACTGGAAATGCAGCAGGATCCGGCGACAACAATGTTGCAAACATAAACACAGTTTGGGGTTCGGGCACAGGCGACAAAGGCTATGGACAATCAAGTACACTTCCAGCAGTCAGTGCAGGAAACACTGTACAAGCAACCAGTTGGGCAAACCTAATTGCACGTAATACATCGCTTGCAAACCATCAAGGTTCATCAATTACAACTATAACACAACCAAGTGCAGGAAACACAATTGAAGCATACGCCGCACTTAGCTCAAATATAACAACAACATTCAACAATAGAAACAATGCTGCTGGAAGTGGATCAGATAGCACAGTTACTAGTTCATCCACATCAGGTTGGAACAACAGTTCAACACTATCAAAGACATTTACTTTTTCTAGTGAAAACGCTAAAAGATACTTTTTTAACGCAGGTGGAATGATAAGACTATCATGGAGTAGAACAGGCGGTACATCAAGTACACAGAATACTACATGGTCAAACTTGCTCACTGCCTCAGGTACATTGGTACTTACAGGTGCAGCCGCAAGTAAAACCATTGCAGGGGTTTCATATACAGGACTAACAAAGATTGGCGGATCAGGTTCACCAACAACATTGGTTACCACAGAAGGTATGTATGCACTTAACAGTACACCAAGTTTGAACTTTAAACAGGTTCCTGCTTCACCATACGGTGCAAACGAAATTGAAGTTTCATACAGTATGACTGCTACAGTAATAACAATTTACACAGACCTATCAGATGACTATGCTCCACCAGATCCATCATCACCTGACAACGTTGATGGAACACTATCACAGGTTTCAACAATACGTTACCCAAGTACAACCTATCTAACAGATACTTGGGGAACTGTAACACAAAACTCACCAAGTTGGTCACAGTCATAATATAAACTAATTCTACAAACCCTAGTTTTTTATTAACTAGGGTTTTTTTGTGGCTAAGTATTCGCATGCAAGATTTAGTCAAAAGAATACGCAAAAGATTTGATCATCAACAAGCAAGGCTGGTGCTTAAAGAAACATATCAAGCAAAAATGATATTTGCACACAACAGTGGTATGTGGCGTGCAGGTCCCGAACTTATAAATCTATGCTCTGCGTGTAATACCAACGCAGTCTTACTAGACATTTATGATACTCCAGTACAGGTAAACACTGATGAACTCCAAACTCAAGCTATGCAACTATGGCAGGAACAGATGAATGCATGGCACAGTGAGTATGAAGAGATGTCTAAGCAAAGATGACAGGTGCATTATTATACGCATTTGACAGTGAAATAAAATACACAAAGATTGCTGTAGAATGTGCAAAACGTATAGATCATTATTTAGGTATTCCTGTAACACTTGTAACTGATCAACAATTAAATGAAACAGTCTTTGATAGAGTAATAGTTGTTGACAAGCCACCTACAAAAAATTACAGATACTGGCAAGATACTGACACAACAACAGAATGGTACAACGGTGGACGCAGTGGAGCCTTAGACGTTACTCCTTATGACCGAACACTATTAGTCGATATAGATTACATGATTAACAGCAGTGTGTTATTAAATTTACTTGAGAGTTCTCAAAATTTTTTTGCACACAAAACAGTAATGCCAATCAAAAAACACGTGACTACAGAAACATTTGGACAACATAAGACACCTATGTGGTGGGCAACAGTTGTTGTGTTTGATCATAGCGAATTCTCAAAGGATGTATTTCGAATATGGCAAATGGTGGAATCAAACTATCAACACTATGCAAATGTTTTTGGCTTTGATGCACGTAAATTTCGTAACGATCATGCACTTAGTATCGCACTATTAGTTGCCAACGGAAATACCGTCCCAGAACAATGCAATATTCCGTGGCCTCTTGTGAATGTTGATCCAGACATAACAATAACTCTTGATGTTGACAAATGGTCAATTGATAAAGAGTTCTATACTCAAAAACAAGACCTACATATTTTGGGCAAAAGCTATTTGGAGAAAATGTATGCACTATGAAGCAGATAGAGGTTATCTAATTCCTGCTACTGAAGATTACATTGAGTGTGCAGTAACTCTTGCTCGTAGTCTACGCTATTGGCATCCTAATGTAAAAATATGTTTACTAACAGATATTGAATACGAGAACGATTTATTTGACTATGTGAAAAAGTTACCTTGGGGCAACACTGGAGGTTGGTCAAATGATTGGCAAGTATATCATGCAAGTCCGTTTCACGAAACTGTAAAATTAGAAGCGGACATGGTTGTGAGCGGCCCAGTTGATCATTGGTGGACACTATTTCGGAAACAACCATTGTGGACCAGTACAGGTTGTAGAACGCAATACAACAAGGTTGCTAAAACCAGGCACTATAGAAAAATATTTGATAAAAATAATTTGCCTGATGTGTATAATGCAATAACATACTGGCGTGTCAGTAGAGAAGCACAAGAATTTTTCCATCGTGTACGAAAGTGTTTTGATAATTGGAACGAAATTAAAATGCACATACAAGGAGCACAAGATGAGATTGCAAACACTGATCTTATCTATGCTTTGAACATTGACGACTGTGTTACACCAGGAGATGGACCACAAATTGTACACATGAAACAACATGTGCTTGGTACTTTAACAGAAGATTGGACTAAGGAACTTATCTGGGAAATAGACAATGGAGTTTTCCGTATCAATGGGCACAATCAGCATGGATTTATTCACTATCATGTAAAAAATCTTGCACAAAAATTTGGAACCTGTTATGATAAGACGAACTAGTGTTTCAGGCGTTGATTTTGTAGGCCTAATAAATGATGCACAACAACAGAATAAAACTGTTGACAAAGAATATAGATTATACTATAATAAAGACACTGGTGAACCAATTGAGTATTCGATGGAAAAGCTCTCTGGTGATTATATAACAGTAACCAAAGAACAATATGCCGCAGGCAGACATGATGTGCTTGTAAAAAACAAAGCACTTGTATCTATTGAAGACGTAAGATACATTAGAAAATTAGTTCCTGGCACTTTTGGTACTGCATGTCATGAGTCTAACATATTGTTAGTTGATAAAGATAGTACTACAAGATGGAAAATCAAAGGAGTATACATTAGCAATGATTGATGTGGCAGATTTAGATTGTATCTATCTTAGCTATGATGAACCTAAAAAAGAAGAGTTTTGGGTGAAGATTCGCAATATGGTGCCTTGGGCTAAACGTGTAGATGGTGTGAAAGGTTCGGATGCCGCACATAAAGCCGCCGCAGATGCCAGCGATACAGAACGTTTTATATTGATTGATGGTGACAATCTACCAGAAGAAAGTTTCTTCAACGAAACCTTAGAATACAAAACTGAACAGTATGAACAAGCAGTGTACAGATGGCGTGCTAGAAATCACATAAATGGACTAATGTATGGTAACGGTGGTATAAGCTCGTGGACAAAAACATTTGTACGTAACATGCGTACACACGAAGCCTCAGAAGGTGCAGATGAAACTGATGTAGAGTTCTGTTTTGATGATCTGTATTGGCCAATGTACAACTGCTATTCAACCACCTATCCTGGAGAAAGTCCAAAGCATGCTTTCCGTGCTGGTTTTAGAGAAGGTGTTAAAATGTGCCTAAATAGAGGCACAAAGCCAAGTGCAGGAGAATTTAAAGAAAGTGTACACAACAGAAATCTAGATCATCTAACCATATGGCATAACATCGGTGCAGATACTGAACATGGCTTATGGGCTATAGCAGGAGCAAGACTAGGAACATGGAAAACCATGCTCAGCAACTGGAATTACAAAGATGTACAAGATTTTTCAAAATTAAATGTTATTTGGGAAGATGTAAAACATTTACCACCTGGTGAATTAGTCACTGTGAAAGCTGATGATCTTGCTAGACAACTAGATTTGCCTATGAATATTCTTACACCTGTACAAAGTAAATTTTTTAAACATCACTATCGTAGTAATTGGCATAATCAAAATATTATGACCAGAGAAATTGATGTAATTCGACAACAAGAAGGTTGGTAATGACCTGGAGTTGTCCGTTTATTGATCATGCAATTACATTTTTCCCCAATGGAAAAGTTGGTCCTTGTTGCCAAATTGCATCTGAATATTTAAAGCCTAAAGACATTATCAATGACCCTAATAGATTTGCTGATTTAAAAACAAACTCGCCTCCTGCCGCTTGTAAAATCTGTGTTGATAATGAAGCACAAAATATTCGTAGCTATCGCCAAGACGCAGCAGAATATAATATTGGGCCAGGTATTGCTATGCTAGATATTCGTAATACAAACAAGTGCAACCTAAAGTGCCGTTACTGCGGGCCACACTTTTCAAACAAATGGGCCGAAGAACTCGGCTTATTTGAAACTTTACAACATAGTAATATACCAACTCAGGTCGTAACAAATAATTTAACAAGATTATATTTTACTGGTGGAGAACCAATGATTAATCACGATCATTGGCAGTTACTGCAATTCATTGAAAAGAATTTTGATCCTGGTAAAATAACTATCGAGTATCACACCAATCTAAGTATAACAAAATATAAACAAATTGATGTTGAACAACTATGGAGCAAATTTAAAAAAGTAATTATAAAATGTAGTGTTGATGTAGCAGGCGAACAACTGAATTATATACGTAGTGGGTCTGATTGGAAAAAAATTGATCAAAATATTCAAAAATATAAACAATTGGAAAATGTATATCTCACACTGAATCCAGTGGTGAGCTTATTGAACATTTGGTGGTTAGATACAGTGTATGATTATGGAAATAATCACAGTATCATTGTAGAGCCAATGGTTTTAAATGGTCCTGATTATCTTGCATTAGATGTAATTCCTAATACTTTACAACAACAAGCCCTAGATATTTTATCTAAATTACCAGATTCACCAAAAGTAGAACAAATGACTGGACTGGTTAAAAATAATGTCAATAAAAACTTAATTTTACACACATATTCTCATATATTATTTTTGGATAAAATACGAAATGAAAATTTGTGGAGCATATTGCCGTTTACCAGAGACGCCAAAGACAGGATATTGAAAAATTATGAATACGAATAATAATAAAGGCGACGGAGTTGACGAAAATTTTAAAAGCGATTTCCTGACAGACGCAGAACGTGCTCAACAAAAATTAAACACAGTATCACCAAGTTTCTGTTTAGCAAAGTGGAAACAACTCAGTTTGCATTTAACAACTGGCATGAACAACAGTTGTTACCATCCTCCATTGCACAGAGCAGATGCAGAAGCAATCAAATTGAATCCTGGTGCCTTGCATAACACCGAATATAAAAAACAACAACGCAAATTAATGTTGGAAGGCACACGCCCTGCAGAGTGTAGTTATTGTTGGGCAATGGAAGATAATGGTAAACTTAGCGATAGGCACTATCGTTCAGGTGAGCCTTGGGCAATTAAAGACTTTGAAAAGATCAAAAACGCTTCATGGGATCAAGATGTAGTACCAAGTTATGTTGAAGTAGATTTCAATAGTGCATGTAACCTTAGTTGCAGTTATTGTTCACCACAGTTTAGTAGTAGTTGGATGAAAGAAACACAACGCGAAGGTGCATGGCCTACATCAACACCACACAACGATCCAAGTCATTTTGTGGGTGAACGACGTCCTATACCAGCAAGAGAACATAACCCATATGTAGAAGCATTTTGGCAGTGGTGGCCAACACTGTACCCAGAGCTGGAACATTTTAGAATGACTGGTGGTGAACCAATGATGGATCGCAACACCTATCGTGTTTTTGACTATGTTTTGCAAAATCCGTCGCAAAAGTTGCATTTAAGTACAACTTCAAATTTCAGTGTCGAAGAAAAACTTTGGCAACGTTATAAAGCCTATGTAACCATGCTTTGTGAACGTCCTGGTACAGTAGAACACTTTATGCAGTATGTAAGTCTTGATGGCATGTTTCAAGCCGCTGAATACATGCGTCATGGGTTGGATTTTAATTTACTATGGGATCGGGTAAATCAATTTTTAAACGATATACCAGAACGCAGTAGTATTACTTTTATTATAACAATGAACAATCTCAGTGTAACCACACTTAAAAATTTATTTGCAGGAATACTTGGATTACGACAAATATACAGTAACACCTATCAACGTGTATGGTTTGATACACCAGTACTACGAACACCCACATGGCAAAGTTTGCAAATACTGCCTGAAAGTTATGTGCATGAACTCGAACTGTGCAAAACCTGGATGAATGACCAGTTGGAAAAGCCTGAGACACGTTTTAAAGGTTTCAAGGATTATGAAGTGGCTAGACTGGACAGAGATATTGCATGGATGCGTAATGGTCAAAAATTAGATACAGACTATATCAAACAGAACAAAGCAGATTTCTATAGGTTTTTTAACGAACATGATAGACGTAGAAACACAGACTTTTTGAAAACATTTCCTGAAATGAAAGATTGGTGGATTGAATGTAAATATCTTGCCAACAACATATGATCGATACATATACATATGCCCAAACAACAAAACGAAACAGATTTAGAATATAAAAAACGTGTGCTTGATCCTTTAAGTAAAAGCATGTGCGGAGCAAAGTGGTACAATGCAACCATTTGGTTAGGATCTGGTATGACCACAAGTTGCCATCATCCTTTACCTCATCATGTTAGTGTTGAAGATGTAGTCGCTAATCCAAAAGCATTGCACAATACACCTAAGAAAAAAACAGAACGAAAGATGATGCAACAAGGTAAACGTCCATCTGGTTGCGAATATTGCTGGAAAATAGAAGATGTAAACAGAGACAATATAAGCGATAGGGTATATAAAAGTGTAATTTACACAGATGACGAACTTAAACAAGCACATTCTCTAGCACCAGAACAAGATGTAAATCTAAAAACACTTGAAATAGCTTTTGATAGAACTTGTCAATTTGCGTGTAGTTACTGTAATCCTGCATTTAGCACAACCTGGGTAAAAGATATAAAAAACAATGGTGCATACGAAAATCTAATCAGTGACGGACGCAATCATTTTACTCACGAACACGACAGTTCGCAATTGTACAAATATACAGAAACAAACCCATACATTGAAGCATTTTTTAAGTGGTGGGAAACAGACCTACATCAGACACTCGAAGAATTACGTATCACTGGTGGTGAACCAATGATGAGCGGACATCTATGGAAACTGTTGGATTGGTTTAAAGAAAACAAAGGTGCAAGTAACACAAGAATTGCTATAAACAGTAATCTTGGATTAGAAAGCAATGATATTCTCAAACTTCTAGATAGAGCTGATAGTGCTCCATTGGATATATATACATCAAATGAAAGTCTAATGCATCAAGCCGAATACATAAGAGATGGTTTAGAATGGAGTGTATGGGCAAGAAACATGCACCTATTAGCTGGATCGGGAAAGTTACGTGGTTTACACAACATGTGTACTATCAATGCATTGTGTTTAGAAACACTTCCTGAATTTCTTACTTATTTGATAAAATTAAAAGAAAATTACGGTAGAGATTTTCCTAGTTTTACGTTGAACATATTACGATTTCCAAGTTTTCAATCACCATTGGTATTACCAGATGACATAAGGACATTTCACAAAGACCGTTTACAAAGATGGTTTGATCAAAATGTCAACAATGAGTTACTTCATGAGCATGAGTTAAATCAAACACAAAGATTAATTGACTATCTTGACGTAGTAAAAACACCACATAGTGATACATTTGATATGCAAAAACTACACAATGATTTTAAACAATTTTATTCACAATACGACCAACGTCGTCACAAAGACTTTCAAAGAACATTTCCCAGTATGAGAGGTTGGTATGAAACATTATAAAATAGATTTAACTTACTGGAAAAACACAGATTATGAAGAATCACAAACTAAACTGACCAATGACTTACGTTTGTTACACAAGGACAAGTATGAGCAAGATGAACTTATTATACTAGATCATACTGTTGATTATTATGTTGGCAAATCTAAATTGGGCCTAATACTTAGAAATATACAAACAATCATTAACGAAGAAGGTATTAGCAACTGCTTTGTTATGATTAAAAGTACTAATCCTAAAATTGCAGAAGAAATGCAACTACTAAAACAAATAAGCACTGACCCAATGCCTATGCTATTTGAACACATAGAAGGCGAGTTTGAAAACAAAAAACTTTCTATTCACCCAAGTAGTAAAAAAGATTTATATGCATATGGTAGTGTTAATCCATTAATGATATCTTTAGAAGATATAAGCGAAAAAGAACGCAAACTTTTAAGCGAAAGTAAAATTTTCTGCATGTATCCTTGGATACATTTACACGCTTATCCAACTGGTGAAGCTTATCCGTGTTGTATGGCGAACATGGAAAATGGCAAGATAGGAAACTGTAAAAATAATACACTTAAAGAAATTTGGAATTCGCCTGAGCAACGTAAACTTCGCATAGATATGCTGACGGAAACAGAAAACCCTGCGTGTAGTATGTGCTATGAGAAAGAAAAATCGGGTTTTTTTAGTGGGCGGCAAAGTGCTAACAAACACCATGGACACTTAGTTGAACGTGTCTTAGAAACAAAAGAGGACGGCACATACGAAAATTTTGAAATGGTATATTGGGATATACGTTTTTCAAACCTATGCAATCTAAGTTGCCGTAGTTGTGGACACATTTTTAGTTCAAGTTGGTATAAAGATCAAGTTGCCCTAGCAGGCCCAGAATGGGCAAAAAACAACAACGTATTAAACTACGCAGGACGTCATGAAACTGATATGATGGATCAACTAATGGAACACCTCGATTATGTGGAACAAATATACTTTGCTGGTGGTGAACCATTGATGATGGACGAACATTATGTGATACTAGAAGAACTAGAACGTAGAGAAAGATTTGATGTAAGATTAATTTACAATACAAATTTTACACACGTTAAACTAAAAAATAGATTGGTATTTGATTATTGGAAGAAGTTTAAAAGTGTAAGTGTGGGAGCTAGTCTTGATGCCATGGGAGCTAGAGCTGAATATATACGGAAAGGAACCAAGTGGAAAATTGTAGAAGAGAATCGACAACAGATGATAGAAATTTGTCCACAGGTTGATTTTTATATCAGTCCTACATTAAGCATTATGAACGCATTACATATACCTGACTTTCATCGAGACTGGGTTGATAAAGGTTATATAAAACCCCAAGATCTAAATGTAAACGTAGTACAAAATCCTGATTTCTATAGGGTTGATATCGCACCGCAAGAGTACAAAGACAGAATCATCGAAAAGTATCAAAATCATCTTGAATGGTTACGACCATTGGACCGATTGAAAAGAGCAACTTCTGGGTATGAAAGTGCAATACAATATCTCAAAACAGACAATACACATCTTATAGAAAAGTTTTGGAAAAAGACCGATCAACTTGATAGTATACGTAACGAGAATATTCTTGACGTAATACCAGAACTTGGAGCATTGCGGTGAGCACCTGGCAGGAGTTTTACCAAGATATAAAAGATACTAGTTGGCCAGAATGTGATAAAGAGACAGACTTTCTGCGTTTGCCTAAGCATATTCGAGATGAGATAGTAGAGGTATTTGGATATGAACCTGGTCAATTTCTCAACAAAAGCAAGTTAATCAATCGTGCGTTTCCAATCAAAACTGCTACTGCTTGTCAACTTAAATGGAACTGGAGTACACTTTTTTTAAGCACTGGTAAAACTGCAAGTTGCCATCGCACCAATCAACACAAGTTTAACACTGATATATTTGATTTTCACAATACACCTAGTAAAATAGATGACAGACAAAAGATGTTAGCAGGAGTTTGGCCAACAAAAGGTTGCGAATATTGCAAAAATATTGAACAGGCTGGCGGACAAAGTGATAGGCAAACCAACTTAAATTTTCCTGGTGTTCATGCTCCGATAGAGTTAGAAAACAATCCACAAGCAACACATGTAACTCCGCGTATATTAGAAATATATTTTGATAATACTTGTAATTTAAAATGTGTTTATTGTGGACCTCATTTTAGCACTCTATGGGATGCTGAGAATGTCAAGCACGGTGATAAAAAATTTGTAAAAGATTCAAACTTCGAGGATAGTAAGAAAAAAATATTTGAATGGTTAAAAACAAACGGTCATAATCTTACAAATTTTAATATATTAGGCGGCGAACCTTTATATCAACATGAACTAGAAGAGTGTTTAGATCTGTTTGAACAGTATCCTGCACCTGAACTTAAATTGCAAATTTTTACAAATCTAAATGCAAGGTTAGACCATGTTAAAAAAATAGTAGATAAGGTATGGAAACTAATAGATCAAAAACGTTTACGAGAATTTGAAGTAACTGCTAGTTTAGACTGTTGGGGACCACAACAAGAATTTGTACGTTTTCCATTAGATCTAAAAGTTTGGCAACGCAACTTTGAATACTTGTTAGCTAAAGATTGGATTAATTTGATTATAAGCTCAACTGTTACGCCGCTTAGTGTAAAAACCTTGCCTGAACTGTTAGAGAAAATACAAGAATGGAACAAAGTACGAACAGTTTATCATTATCAGAATAGTGTGAATAGTCCAAGTTATATGTATATAGACATATTTGGTGATATATTTTCTGAGGATTTTGATCGAGCATTGTCATTTAAACCAGAAAGTACACCAGAGGAAATTCAAAGTAAAAACTATCTGGCAGGTATTGCAAAACAAAGTAAAAGTCAGAAGCCAAATCTAGTAGAAATAGATAAACTATTTCATTTCCTTAACAAGATGGATATAAGAAGGAACACAAACTGGCGTGAATTATTCCCATGGTTAGTAACTGAATTTAGAAAGTATAATTTAACATGAAATTACCACATGACAAATTTTGTGTTCTTCCTTGGGTAAGTTTAGAAACTTCACCAATTGGCACAGTACGTCCTTGTTGTTTAGCAGAAGATGAAATAAAAAACACAGACGGAAAAAAATACAGTTTGCTATCGACTGACTTAAATGAAGTACACAATAGTGCATACATGAAAAAGTTAAGACAAGAGTTTTTAGAAGGCAAGAAACCGCAAACATGCCGTAAATGTTGGAATGAGGAACGTTCAGGACGTACCTCAAAGCGTATGCACACACTTAATAGGCTTAAACATATTGTTAAAGATACTAAATGGACTGCTGATGCAAAGCCATTGCTGTTCATTGATTTTAAACTAGGAAACATCTGTAATCTTAAATGTAGAATATGTGGAAGTTGGAGTTCAAGTACGTTTGCGTCAGAAGAGGTAAAGTTTGAAGGTAAAGATAGTTTTCATTATCAAATGTTAAAAGATGGAGCATGGCCAAGACGTAATCAAAAGTTTTGGTCAGAAATTGACAAACTTATGCATCAGGTCCGTTACTTAGAGTTTACTGGTGGTGAACCTTTTATGATACAAGAACACTTTCAACTTTTGCAAAAAATGGTTGATTGTGGTATTGCACAAAATATAGAAATACATTATAATACAAACGGAACACATTTTCCAGAGAATGCTGAAGAGATATGGAGTCACTTTAAACTTGTTGAAATAGCATTCAGTATAGATGATGTTGAGAAACGATTTGAATACCAAAGAGCAAATGCTGTATGGAGTGAAGTAAACATCAATATAGATCGCTTTGAAGCAATGCGTGAAAGAAATACTAATATACAACTACAGGTTTGTTCGACTGTGAATGTGTTTAATGTGATGTACCTAGAAGGACTTGCAAACTGGATCGACAACCGCAGTTTTGATTTTATATACTGGAACATGTTACATGAGGCATACTATCATAGTGTGGGCACACTTCCAGAACGTGCAAAAGAGCTTGCATCCAATAAATTATTGTCTGCTAACGTATCTGATTTTCATATGAAAGAGTTTGTTAAGATAGTAGACTTTATAAATGCAGGTGTAAGTTTAGATGGGCAAATACTACGTATGAAAATTGCCGATGTCGATTGGCGTAGACAACAAGATTTACGTACACATCATCAGGAACTTGCAGATGCAATTGATTATGAGGGACCTAACAGATGATATTAGTTGTAATAGCACTAGAAGAAGAACTACCTGGACCGTTACCGAGCGGATATAAAAAGTTAGTTACAGGAGTAGGAAAAGTGAATGCCAGTATTGCACTTACTACCGAACTCTGCTACAACGATACTTATACCAAAGTAATAAATTACGGAAGTGCTGGAGGAAGTGCTCAGTTAAAAGGACAGTTAGTCGGAGTTAGTGCAGTTATAGAACGTGATATGGATTGCACACCATTAGGATTGCCACTTTATGTGTCACCAGGTGATGAAGAACAAATGATTGTTTGCCAGACCAAACACGACAGTTTATATGTGTGTGGCACAGGAGATAGCTTTAGTGTGCCACATATAAACTATCAAATATGCGAAATGGAAGCATACGCCCTTGCAAAAGTTTGTGCAAAATTTGCAGTTCCTTTCGATTGTTACAAATATATTTCTGATTCAGATGCTGACGGTGAGGATCAAGGCAAAGAATGGCATGAAAATGTGAGCAAAGGTGCTGATCTGTTTAGAAGTACAGTATTAACACAACAGGATCAACTAGAACTGTGGTAAATCAACCTGAACAAAAGCCAGAGACACTGTGCATGGCGCCATGGACACATACATATCTGTCACCACAAACTGAGCGTCGACTATGTTGTGCCAGTCGTGAACCAGCACAAAGTTTTGAACAATACATTGATACTGACGCAGGAACCGGCGAATACAATCCTAAGACTCTAGAAGAACACTGGAATAGTGAACATATGCGTAGTGTGCGTAGACGTATGATGCGTGGTGAAAAATTAAGCGAGTGCGAGGTTTGCACAGATAAACTGTTAAACACTGATGTATATAGAACTTATTTTTGGCATTTGTTTCAGCATCGTTATGATGAAATATGGACCTCAACAGACGATACAGGCCGGACCAGCATGAAACCAATCAGTTGGGACTATAGATTCAGCAACTTATGTAACTTTAAATGTAGAACCTGCGGAGACATGCTCAGTAGCAGTTGGGAAACAGAACAACGTAAACACAACATGATCAATTTTAATAATCCAAAAAACAATTGGATGCGTCCTGAAGTACGAAAAGAAATCTCAAAGTTTCAAGACACACAAATTGAAAAAGAATTTTCAGATGCAGTAGAAGAACATCGTATTGAAGAAATATACTGGGTAGGTGGTGAACCCTTGATGTATGAACAACACTGGCGATACATGAAACGCATAGTTGAACTTGGTGATGGTCCAGGATTGTACGCAAGATACAATACCAACCTCAGTCGCATTGAATACAAAGGTACAAACTTGTACACAGACATATTACAAAATATACGTGATTGGCAGATATGTGCCAGTATAGATGGAACAGGTGCTATTGGAGAATACATACGCACAGGTCTAAATTATAATGAATTTGTAGACAACTTCCGTAAAGGGTGCAAAATCGCAACACACAAGCGTCAAATGCGTTTGGATTTTACACTTACGTTACCAGGACTGTTTGAAGTTGAACACATACAAAAACTAGCCAATGAACTTGGTGTAGACATATTGGCAAAAGTTATTTTTACATTTACACCTGATATTGTTATGTCGCCATTGGCTTTGCCAAGAAAATTATTAGATCGCAAGGTTGACCAACTAATTACAGATAATAAATTAGGCAGTGCATTAGAAGATGTGCTTGTACAATTAAAAAATCGTCCAACGATGGAAGAACAGTTTCCTGATTATGCAATGGGTATGCAAAAAGGTAAACAACGTGTACTTAAACTTGAAACAATTCGTAATGATCAGTTCACAATGCAAGATATACTAAGTGCTGATCAAGAAATTTTAGACTGGTGGGAAAGTATTGATGCTAGATAGAGTTGAAATGCAGTTGCGTGGGCCAGATGAGTTGCTTCCTGTGTATTTTGATGTGTATGATAACAGTCTTAGTCGCAAATGGTTAACGGCATTAAATAATTTACTCGATGCTCAATTGCATTTAGAAAAGAATTATTGTTTTTTTGGATTTCCAGCCAGTGAACGAAACTTAGATTTTTTAGCCAGTGAAATTAATAGAACTATTGCAGGAATAAATGGTAGCGATATTGATTATGTCATAAAAGATTATTTCACTGCCGAAAACATGGTTGAAAGAAACTGGAGTCCAAAGAACCAGGCAGTCAAGATTGATATAAACCATGAAAAATTTAACCAGTTGCATTTGTACTTTGAAGAAACACAAGGTGTAAGTGGTGCTATGAGCAAACACTATGAACGTGCAGACGCAGAAACACGTTGGTATATTCGTCAATTAAATCTACTGTGTCATGAAGCAGAATGTTTAATAATCAGTTTATCAAGGAAAGATGCGGCGCCTGAATGGATACGTCCTAGCAATGTTATGTGTTGGTTGCATGCTCCACGATTTGTTCTTGATGAAGAAGATTATCAATTATTTGGCGTTGATACCATAGCAAGAGATCACGGCGGTGTTTACGTTGGTGTTAACAAAGCAGTAGGCAAGCATCATTATGAAGTTTTTTGTGACGAAGGTAGAGATAGTAGAATAGATGAGCTTACAACCACAACATTGAAGTCCCAAACCGAAGCCGCAGGCGACTTTGACATTGAATGGGGTCAAGGTACCATTACTCACGGTTTTATGCAAACACAGCTAGATGATTTTAGAACATGGTTGAAGGCTAATAATTTTGATCCCGAAGATCCTAATCTAACCATCGGGCATCCTAAGATAGGACAAGTAGACTTAGAAAAAAGTTTTGGAACAAATGATTTTTTATCAGTATTGGCAAAACTATCTAAATACCTTGATGTTTATAGTATTAAAACCAATGATGCTTACTGCGAATATGATTATACATGGCATCAAAGTAAAGAATTGCAAGTCCCTTTGTTATGATTAAAGCAACTCCTTACCTTACATGGGAATACTGCGACGACCCTGATATACAATATCTCGACTGTGCTCCTCCGACACCAATGATAAATCACCTGCCTTCTTGGTTTAAACAGTTAAAGGCAAAAAGAGACGAAGTAACTTTTGCTGAGCAAAAAACAATACGAAACTGCCTTGGATTTCGAGGATTGGCAAACATTGGTTATACTATACCATTACCAGAAAATTTAGACGGATACGATACGTATTTTAGCCGTGGCCGAATACAACCAGCAATGATCGAAGGAACAATTTTTGCTAACCAAGGCGATACTCCATGGTGTGATGATGATTTTAACTTGTATGAATACCGGTTGAGATTATTGTGTTATCCATGGCGTGCTAAAATGGCAAAAGGTTGGCGATTGCTTTTACTACCTTACTTGATGGACTGGTCCAATGACTGGACAGAATTTGCAGGGATGGTAGAACCAAACTACGACGTACAACATGGTACACAAATGGGAAGTAATCTAAAATGGAGCACTCCTATTGATCCAGAGTTCAATTACTTTAACTTAGAAACAGTAATTGCATTTAAAAGGTCAATGACAAAACTTGAAAAAGGTACACTTACTTTTTGTGCAGTTCCTTTATTTGATCCAGAACTACTTGACAAACAAACATAAGGAGTTTATAATGTTTACATGGTTTAGAAATCTTATCAGTAAGATTAAATTAGAAATACGTTACAGGAAAAAACTTAAAGAACTTAGGAAAAGGGATCCATTTATATACAAATGAGTTATATTTTTACATCAGAATCAGTAAGCCAAGGCCATCCTGACAAAATAGCAGACCAAATATCAGATGCATTAGTCGATGCTGGTCTACGTGCCGGTGACGAAACAACACGAGTTGCTGTAGAAACAATGGTAACAACAAATTATGTTGTACTAGCAGGGGAAGTCAAAAACTTCAACGTCACCAACGAACAAGTAGAACAGATCATCAGAGATAAAGTTAAAGAGATTGGTTACGAACAAGAGGGCTTTCACTGGGATAAACTCACAGTGGAAAACAAAACAATCAACAACCAGTTGCATTCACAAAGTGCAGATATTGGATTAGGCACA
>Ga0208899_1000953_pt1 | contig 21126 bp, 34 predicted proteins | sample VirMetDEL_Nov_24_FD_184518 | JGI IMG/M metagenome (GOLD analysis project Ga0208899, IMG submission 184518) | Aqueous microbial communities from the Delaware River and Bay under freshwater to marine salinity gradient to study organic matter... | ecosystem: Environmental > Aquatic > Marine >... | reverse complement strand
AATTAAGGGTTTTACCATTTGCGTCTTCGTTCAATAGTGATTGCACTCTTGATTGATCTATGCCTTTGTTCTGCATAGTCGTCTGTATCATTTGAGATAAAACACTCATTGAGGGTAGGTTGCTATTATCATTGTTATTAGGCATTAGTTATTTCTCCTTTTTTTAGTTTTTGTTTTTGAAGTTTATCATCAAAGGGTTTTAACTCAACAACTTTGATTTGTTTATAAAAGCCATTTATAAGAACTTGCAATTCTTTATAGCTTAACTTTTCGTCAGTTGTTGCTTTGCCTGTCACATAATCAATAAAAGATTTACTATCAAATCTTCTGCTAGTTCTCTCAATCTTTTGAATATATCTAGTGTTAGATAAAATGATTATGTTTTGTTTTAACTTTAAAAAATATTCCGATACTAATTCTTTTGTATCAGCTTTTAAAGTTTGGTACTTACTAAACAAGTATGATTGATCTATGTATGAATTACACACTTGCTTTTCGTTCTTTTCTAAAAGAACTTTTTTTGCTTTTTGTGTCGTCATTGTTATTTGTCCTTTGTTAGTTGTTAATCTATAAAATATAGATTTGTCTTAAATCTAATTTATTTTAAAAGATAATGCAAATTCTTTTTTTATCTAAAAAAAAGTCTTCCATAGAACAACGCACATTAAGATTTGCCCTGTCATGCGACCTAGACATCATAGCAAATTTTTAAAACTTCACGAAAAAAAAATAACTTGAACTGGCGAAAAATTTCGCCAGTGCTGGTGCTGGTAACTGGTGCTGGCGCCCAGCTGCTATTGGTCTATAACGAGAAACGAGATTGCAACGAGGACTATAACGAGGATAAGCATATTAATACTTCTTCTTTAGTCGTCTGATCTCTGAATGTATTTCCTGCAAATGAAAAGTTGAACAGTCTTTAACGAAGTCTGCACACTCCTTTCGCATTTCTTTTTGTTCTTCAAAAGCTTTAGCTTTATTTTTACTTTGAACTTCTTGAATTGTTTCGTCTTGATATACCATTGGTTTCTCTCCTTGTTGCGTAATAGTTAATGTTAGAATTACTAACACGAGTAAGTAAAGTCTTCAACTTAATTTTACAAGTTCTTCCATTTTTATTTTTAAACCAAATCCATTGATCTACTTTATCTGTCATCTCCACCTGTCCTTCCGAAGCAAATTTTACCAGTCCCAGCTGGGACTGGTAAGTTAAGTAAAAAAGTTTGCCGACCAAACGGCAAACGAGAAACGAGGTCTAAACAGGAGCTACTCTGACAAAAGACCTCGCTCGTAGTGTGAGTATCTACCAACTACAATGATAGATAGCCACTTTTTTTTCTGCAATCATGTCACGACACCATTGCAAAAACTCTAAATCCATTTCTTTATTTTCTTTCACACTTTCCTCTTGAAACTGTTGCCCCCAGAAAAATCCATCTGTTGCAACAAAGTTTTTAAAGTCAGTACGAATGGCTTCAGCTAAATCTTTAACGAGTTCCTCTGTAATGAACACAGGTTCATCGCCACCATTAAACCCTAGATGTGCGAGATCTCCCTCATGTACTTGGTGCTTGTTTTGTTTAGCGTGTTGGACTGCCATGAACTGTTGAAGTCTTGCGTGTTTTCTCCACACAAATCCATCTTTCTTTGGCTCATGTTCATCTGAATAGATTTTCTCCCAATCAGGTTTCTGATCTCTCAAATGTGCAAATTGATCTAGTCCCATTTTTTTCTCCTTTGTTTTAGTTAATGATAAAGACTTATCATAGATGGGATAGATGTCAAACATTAATTTTTCCACAGGTAATACAGCTTGGTACCCTGATCCAGCAGTAACTGGTGCTGGCTGCATCGCCTGGCCAGCTCCCTGAAAGGCCATTACCACCAACGAGACTACGATCCAGAACGAGAACGAGGTGAGCTCAGGCCAAAGAATACAGGCAAATATTAGTAGAAAAATTACGAACACGCAGCTTCACCTGCAGCTGGTGCCTGGCGCTCTTCATGTAGGTCCTGCGCTACCGACTCAACGGCAAGCCAAACGAGGGTGCATCTTAGTTGGTCCAGTGAACCGGCATCCTTCGCAACAATTGCTAAGTACTCCATAATAGTCTGGCCGCTGTCATCAGCAAAACGTTTTACAATATCCCAAATTTCTTTTTCATGTTCGTCATGGAATGCGGTGGTTTCCCAATAATATATCAAACCACCCACGCCTCCTTCGCAGCCGTGGTCTGCTATATCTTTAACCAAGAATCGTTCTTCTTTCTCACCGAGAACGAGCCATTGCTTTATGTCTATAGTCCCCATGTTATTCCCTCCTTGTCAGTCTTGAAGCGAATGTTATCGCCTAGCTTTAGGTGATCAAGGACGGTTGGCATGTTGTCGAGTCTACCTTGACCTTTCTTCCTATCTCCAGAGGTAATCCTAACCCACATCTTTTCGGATTGACCATCTGACTTAAACCATACGTAAACATAGCTACGCATCTTTCTGTGCTTTTCTAGTTTCTTAATATTAAAATAAGTATCTTTCCCATGTTCCTTACACGAGAAGACTATGTTGTCCTTTTCCATCTGTCCTCCTTTAAAAGTTTAATGATATAATACCCGTGCCGAACAACAGCACAAGGTAAATTGTTGTCGTATATATAATCCACATGTGTGTATAGATAAGACCTCATGGGATAGATGTCAAGAACTATTTTCAAATAAATTTTCGAACAGCAGGTGAGTCCTGAGCTGGCGACTGGTGCCCAGCTCTTTAATCAGGTGAGCAAACCTCACATTTCCCAACGAGGAAACGAGGATCCGAGCTTCCATCACGCCAGTCTGCACCTGGCGCCAGATGCTGGTGAAGGATGGCCAGGGACGTTGAGCATAAACGAGGAACGAGAACGAGGAAACGAGGAATGAAAACGAGGAATTGATGGAGGCCACCGGCTAGCAAAAGCCAACCGATGGCGACAGATGATAAATAAGGACTACCGAGGTTTCGCCACGCTGCCTCTCTCCATGGACGGAGGCCAGAGCTTTACTCTTTAGTAATCCTTATGGACTTTTCCTTTATATCAAACGAGGTTTCGCTGTCAAGAACTATTTCTCACCAGCTGCATCCTGAGCTGGCGCCAGGCCAGGGACGGCACAGGGTCCGGTGAGCTATAAAGCAAAACGAGGGAACGAGAAAACGAGGATGGGGACGAGGGATCCACCTCACCGGACACCTTGTAAAGTTTCAAGGCTCTTTGCGAGAGGGCCGAATGCAGCACGAAAACGCTACCACCATTTCTTTGATATTCATAACACCAAGCCATTTGGAACTTAGACAGTACCGGAAACTTGTCCTCAGTTGACTTCATTTCAATCCAAAAAGACCTACTATCTATACACCCGTGTACGTCTGGAATACCTTGTACAGTTGAGCTTTCTATCCTTGTAAAATGCGCCTTTTTAATGTTTTTACGCATTCTTTGAAACAACAATGATTCACGTTTTTTTAAGGCCATTTGATATAAGACAAGTTAGTTACAAAGACACCCATAAAAATACGCTCCACTGTCCTTCATAACGTATTTATTTATGCTTTCTATGTAAGTTGTATGCATTTCTCGTACAATATCGCACAAGGTAAAACAATCTACGACTTCAGGTAATATTGCATCTACAAACATTTCCTTTGTTGCAGGTATAAGCTCATACAGTCCATCTTGTAAGATGATTAGATCCATTAATGTAATATTTTTATAGATTGTATAACTGATGTTGGGATTATAGTTGTATTACCAATATTTTCAAAAGTGTCTCCTTCTTTGGCTTTGATGTAATCAGTAAATATTCTAGTCACACCTTTTAACTGTGATACGAGATAACCTTTAGAAACACAAACTGGTAACTTTTCTTTGTTAAGTGATTTAGTATCAGACCAACCGGCATTACCTTCGATATCCAACCATGATATTTCTACAAAAGGATAATCCTTTATTTTTGTTCCTAATTTTTTAGTATTCAAAGGAATTGTTTTTTTATATGTCTTACCTATTTTATATTTATTCATTTGGTTACCTTAAATTCATTCTCATATGTCATATCATTTCCATGATCTTTTTTTTGGCTGTACATTCTTTTATCATTTGTTTTTACATCGACTTGTCCTACATTCATAGATAAATGTGGGTTATGTATTTCATTGAATACAATCATCCAATCACCTGTTTTAACTATTTTCTGTTGGCGTAACGTTAATGATGTTCTTGGCTTCACCGATCTTTGATTCGAGTTCAGATAAGCGCTTCTCAAGTTGTTCACGAGACATACCCTCCAGAGTGTTGTTAGTTATTTCTTTCTTGTCAACAAACATTCCTGCTAATTGACCAGATCTATATTCAGCATTAATTGCAGATGCAAATTGATTTTTCTTTGCAGCGTCATCACCAAATCTTTCGAATCTTTTATGTGAACGTAACGGATTAGCATACTTGTTTCTTTCAACAGCTAATCTCTTCTCTAAATATCTTACAACGTGTGGGTTTCTGTTTGGATTAGTTAATTTTGATGCAATAGTGTGTGGGTCCTTAGCAACGTATCCAGCTTGTTTAGCTGCTTCGGTCTTGCTTATCAAACCAAAATTTGCCACGTAGATGTCTACAAACTTTCTTTGTTTTGCAGTCAAATCATGCATCGTTTTTATAGTGTTCTTTTTTCCAGCCATTCTCAAATCCTAATAAGATATTTTTAACTCAATTAAGACTGTATCCAAGTTTAGGTCTTTTGTCCACAAGTGGTCTAGTGTCACTAATGTCAGTGTATGTCACAGAATAAAAGTGGTTGTGACATCAAATAAGTAAGTAATATCAATGTAAATAGTCTAAAAAGAGGTCTATGTCACAAGTGTCAGACATTCTGGGAGCCTGTGTCGAGTGTTTTACTTAGAAATATCTTATATAGATTGACAAATAGCGTAAAACCTATAAAAATGGTGTCACAAATGATAATTAGAGACAAAGAACCCACAATAAGAATACTTTCTTTAGGTGCAGGAGTGCAATCAAGCACTATGGCCTTGATGGCAGACCAAGGAGCTTTCGGAGTAAAACCAGATGCAGCTGTATTCGCAGACACGGGTTGGGAACCTTCTACAGTAATAGATCATCTAAACTATCTTAAAACAAAATTATCATATCCTGTCTATATCACTAAAAAAGGCGACCTAGACAAAGATATTTTAAAAGCACTAGCGCCTGGCGGTAATCAATTCGCTTCAGCACCATTCTACACATTAAACGATCAAGGTAAAAAAGGTATGGGTCGTAGACAGTGCACTCGTGAATATAAAATAACTCCAATTGCTAAAAAAATTAGAGAAATTATGGGATACAAACCTAGACAGAAAATGAAAAAGAATCAATGGGTAGAGGTATGGATTGGTATATCTATGGATGAAGTTGTGCGTATGAAACCTTCTAGATTTTGGTGGCAAGAAAATAGATGGCCATTGCTAGAAAAGAAAATGACAAGACAACACTGCTTAGATTGGTATGAAGGTAAAGGATTCAACGTACCTGTCAAATCTGCCTGTATCGGGTGTCCGTTTCATGACGATAACTTCTGGATAGACATGAGAGACAATAGACCTAATGAGTTTAAAGAAGCTGTATTCTTTGATAAGGAAATGCGTAAACATAATCCTAAAGTAAAAAACTTTGTACACAGATCTTGTGTACCACTAGATGAAGTTAAATTTAAAAATGATGGTCAGGCTGATTTATTTAATCAGGAGTGTGAGGGGATGTGTGGACTTTAGACCTGGTGTCCTGTGGCCGTTGTTTTTCTTCCATTCTTTCTGTTTCGTAATCTTTTCTTTTTCTAATCTCTTTCAAATATTTTTCTAAACGTTCGCAGTCAGCTGTAGTCATCATCAGTTATAAAACCTCGACTTTAATTTTTTAAATAAAAATTTATAGAAATTACGATCTAATGAATTAATCGGTGCATTCAAATATAGCTTTCCGCAATTGATCAATAATTTTGTTGTGTTTGCGTCTCTGATCTTTATCGGTTGCTGCTCTAAGTTTTTCATATTCTCTAGTATACTTTATATTCAAATTTTGCTTACGTGTAAACTTAATTACACCTTTCTCTAAAGCATCTAAATACCTCATTCTAACCCATTTAGGCTCTAGTTCTGCCTGAAAGCATACCATATTAAAGTCTTCACTGTTACTACAGAACCAGTCATGTGCATCTCCTTTTAGAACAGATTCAGTTCTATTCTGGTTCGTAATCATTACATCTTCTAGAGCAAGGGAAATTACAGCACGCCATATACGTATGTCAGGATTAGGATTATCTTCTATCAATTTTTCAGCTATATTTAAGCCCATAATTTTTAGAATCTTTGATGATATGTTCATGTAGTAGCTCCATACATACACGAATATGTTGTATTAAAGTTAAAGTCAAGGGTGTTCAAAGAGGGTAGCTACAGTCTCCCGTTCACTACCCTCTCACTCTATATTAACTAAAAAAAGAGAGTTGTGTCTTATGCCTAAGACGATTTCGGTTTTAACCGAATAACATTGTTATGTAAAGCTTTTTTAAACGTTTTTTTATGCGCTTCTTTCTTAATTTTTATCGCTAAGTTAATAAATTCAAAGCCATCTGAAGTTAAATCAAACTGGTGTCCTATAAATAACATAGACATGATTGAAGTAACTTTAGAATATTCTCTAGCATCTAGCTTGTGTGCTAATATTTCTAGTGCTGATTCTAAATTAGATTTTCTTATTCTTTTTCCGGGCATATCTTTTTTTAACATATATTAATAACTCCTGTGATTTTTCGTAATGATGAAAACGTGTGTAAACGTTTCTCCACTTTAATCTATTTTTTGCTCTATGAAAACAAAAATAATCACGGTCTCTAGTTTGTTTTAATCTTTTTTCTATCCCAGATCTTTCTTTCCATGACATCATCCATGGGTGAGTGGTCAGTGTTCGTATAATTTCTAAATGGACTCCTGTTTGATCTAGCCATCTGCAAAATCTTTTCATGTTATTTATTTTTAATAAAGTTTTTTTCATCTACCAAATTTTAAATAATTAATTCTTCTTAATTTTCTCTTATGAGCTCTTCCATCATCTAATTTTTTTAATACTTCATCATTTATATATCTATACCAAGATAGGTTTTTAAAAAACTGTTGATGTATGATTATGTGAGCTTTTATTTCTCTACAAGTAAGATTATAAGGAGCTCTGTTAGATCCATGATTTATTTCTGGATTATATCTTTTAATAAAACGTTTTTCGTAATGTTGTCTAACTTTTATTTCTTCATTATTTAATAATATAATTCTAAAATACGTAAACACAGGACCAATACCTTTTTTAGTTTTACTACCTTCATAACTTCTGGAATAATGATCTAACACTCTAGACAAAGGAGTTTTACTTTCTCCAATATAAATTAATTTGTAATCATCGTTAAATAAAAAATACAATCCAGGATTATTATTTAAAGCAATATCAACTGTTGTTTCTTTATCTATACAATTTAACTTATCTCTATTTATTCGCATTCTTTTTCAACAAAGTTGCAATATACTTTTCAGCAGGCATACCTTTTTTCTTTGCTTGAAATTCTGCATAATCTTTTACTAATTTAGATATCATCCTAGCTGGGTTACGTTCCTTTTCATTACAAAGAGCTGTGAGTAATGTGTGTGTATCTTTTTTAACTGCTACTGATTTCCATTTATCTATATCCATGTTTTTTTAACTCCTTCTTCATTTGTAATTTAGTTGTTATTTTTGGATTTGGTAATACTATATAAGCTCTTTCAAAGTATGGATTGTTGTCACTAAAATCCCATCCTTTTCTTTTACTTAATCTAGTAATCGCTGCGTATTGTTTATCTTTCCAATCCATTAAATTGTTACTCCCATAAAAAATGCAACAATTACAGCTATAGTTCCTATAAACAGTTTAGGAAAAAATAAAATAAACAAAACAATAATTGCTAATGTGATATGATCACCCATTATTCCATATCCTTTCTAAGCTGTATATGATCTTCATGCACTTCTTTTCTACTACATAACTCATCAAGTATTAAGTGTTCAGACATACTCCAATTAATTGGATAAGTAGTAAATCTAGTTACACCTCCTATTTTAACTGACATAAGTCTATCTCTAGTTTCATTCCAATGATCTGTACCTGGGTGTATAGGTTGGCCATTAGAATCTTTAGAATGTATTTTACCTAATATCTCATCTACTTCTTTGACAAGATTAAAAAAGGTTCTACTTTTACTCTTCATGACATCTCCTGTATAATAGTTAATATTTATAATTATTTATCTTATCTATATAGATGATAAATAAGATAGGTCAAGATTAATATGAAATTTATTTTAATGATACAAATATGCAGTATAATCAGTTCTACCTGCATGCCTCCTATAGAAATAGACCCAGGTTACAACGAATATAGTAAGTGTACCCTTGACGGATACACAAAAAGTTTAGAATTTTTAAAAGCTTTAGATGAAAAAACTATAAACGAACAACAAATTTATACAAAATTTTATTGTAATCCAGTCACAAATACTTAAAAAGCTAGTGTTTTCAACATTTTTACCCCCTATTGACACGTTGCATTTATAACACTTTTTTGATAAGATAGTCTCATGAAACTTTATCGTATCCAAGCTAACTACAAAAACGTTTATTTGGATGAAAATGTAGAAGCTGAGAATGATAAAGCTGCTTTAGAATCTTTTAGTGAGAGTTATGATTCAGAGCAGTTAACCGAAAAGGAAGGTCCTGGATTTCATAATCCAGATATACTTTTCTTAACCTTAGAGGAGGTTAAAAGAGATGGCACTACAAAAGTTAATCTCAGAGAAACTTCAGTTGGAGTCCAAATGGGCGAATCAGGCACTGTCACAGGGCAGAGTAACTCCTGATATGAAGTGGATCGACATAAAGATCAAAGAACTTAGAGTTAAGATCAATGATCAAAGTGTTAAAGACGCACAAAGTGGTCTTTTAGATATAGCTAGCTAACACTAGCAATATTTTTATTTTTCGTATAAAATCCTAGGCTATTCATGTCTCAAAAAAAAGTTAAAGTTAAAGGTATAAAAGTTTTTTTAAGTGTTCAAGAAGTTAAGGCTCTCGAAGATCTACTTACCAAAAGTGCTATGTTTAAAGGAGGCTTTTCTAAATTAAAAAAAATAGAAATAGGTTTGTGGCATTTGTTTAATGATATTTGTGAAGATTTAAAATTAAAAGATAATAAAATAAAAAAACCTAGATTAGACAAAAGCCTTCATTAATCAAATTTGCCTAATGGCACTTCACTAAATTTATACCAATGTACCTTACCATTTACATGTTGCTTAACTTTGTTATCACAATATTCACAAATATAAATAGTAGATTTTTTTGTAGGCAGGAAAGTTGTAACTGTATCGCAATGTGGACATTTACCTAAAGCTAATTCATTTATTTTGATAGCCATTAAGTGGCCTCGCCCCAGTTTATACCCATAGCAAGATCTACCTTGCTAGGCACTTTAAGTGGCACATCATCTAAACAATGTTCCATTTCATTTTTTATTTCTTCTATGTCAGAATCTTTACCAATATTAAAACAAAGTTCATCGTGTATTTGCAGTAGTGGCCGGTGGCCGGTGTTATAACAATTAATCATTGCTTGTTTAGTCTGGTCTGCCGCTGAACCCTGTATCAATCTGTTTAATGCTTTATAAGTCATAGCTCTTTTAATCGAACCTCTTTCGTATTTACTTTCAGCTTCTTCTCTAGTCATAGATTTATGGATACCAAAAGTCTTAGGTTCCCATCTATCAAATCTACAATGTCTTCCTTTAATAGTTACAACACAACCTTTCTTATCAGCTGTAGTCATACATCTATTAGATAACATCTTAACAAAAGGAACTCTCTCGTTGTAGGCATTCAAGATAGCTTTAGCCTGTTCAATATCTATACCTAATTCTGCAGATAATTTAGCCTTTCCCATACCATAAAACATACCTAAATTGATCGTTTTAGCCTGAGATCTAGGTATATCAGCCATTTCTGCTACAACCTGGTGAAAGTCTGCATCATCGTTTTCATATGCCTTTAAAAGCTCATAGGAGCCCTCAAAACCCTGATCAACGCTAGATGCATAGTGTACCACCAGTCTAGGCTCTTGTTGGCTATAATCAAAGCTACCCCACTTTTTACCCTCATCAGGCAAGAAAAGGGCTCTAATATGCTTACCAAACTCCTTATTTCTAGCAGGAATCTGTTGTAAATTAGGGTTACTCATAGACAATCTACCTGTAGCAGTGCCTCCAGAGTCTGATTTTAACTGATTAATTTCTGCATGAATTCTACCTTTATGTTCATATCTTAATATCGAATCAATAAATGTAGAGTGAAACTTATTCATTTCTCTAGTTTCTCTAATAAGTTTAGCTAGTGGGTGAGGACAGTTGTGCAACCAATTAGTTGTAAAGCTTGGAGCCTTAGTCTTTGCAGTTCTTTCATACGGAATTTTTAATTTATCAAAAGCTTTCGCCACACTAACTGCTGCCCATATCTCTACGTCATGGCCACTCATATCTTTTATTTGTTTTAATCTTTTATTTTCTTCTTGTATAAAATTTTTCTTTAATGAATCTGCTTTACTAACATCAACCTTGATACCGTGTTCTCTCATTTCAATTAAGATAGGTTGTAGTTCAGTTTCTAGATTAAATATATTAGATAAGTTTTGTTGTTGTATTTCTATTTTAAATCTGTTCCAAAGTTTTAATGTAAGTTCAGCATCTTGCTCTGCATAAGGACCCACATAACCTGCAGGTAGTCTCCACATATCTGCTTTAGCATCAAGTCCCCACTCTTCTGCCTTTTCTCTTAACTGAGCTTCTGATTTTACTTCTCCTAAATAATCGAATGACAACGCATTTAAAGAATAACTAAATCTATCCTCGTTAATTAACGCACCAGCTATCATCGTATCATAAATTTTACCTGTAGGTTTTATACCTAAAGATTTTGTCCAACCAATATCATATGAAGCATTGTGACAAACTTTATCTACACCATTCTCCATTAATTTTTTATACCATTTTAAAGTCATGGCCTTATCCATATTACCACCCGCTTCATGAGCTATAGGAAAGTAACCTTTAAAACCATCTGCAGCCACAGCTATTCCTACTACTTCACCGTCTTTAGTAGCCCATCCTGGTCCTTTAGTTTTAATATTAGGATCTCTTGTTTCTAAATCTACTGCTATAATAGATCTATCAGATAAGTCAGGATAACTTTCTGGTCTTTTCCAATCCGATTCTGTTTGATTAAATACTAACTCAGTAGTCATTAATGAATTTTTTGGCTATTATTTGTATCGTGTATTGACCTTACTTTACGTAAATTAATTCCTTTTGCAAATAAATAACAATCTGCACAATAAAATTGTTTGTTTTCTACAACAATAGCTTTTTTTTTACAACCTTTGTATTCACACTTTATATTTTTTTTCATTTTTTAAATGTTCTATCTCCAAATCACAGTAATGTTTTATTTTATTTATGTCTTCGATTGTCTTACCTTTTGTTAAATATCTACAGACATACTTTATTACATTTGCTTGAAAAGGATTCAAGGCATTTCTTCTGATAAAAGTCCATGGTTGGATAACAAATTTTTGATAATGGGATCCTCCTATTTGCTTATCTTGAGGAAAAGCTTCATCAAACATATCTTTATTACTCATTTATAGTTCTCCTGTTGAAATTAGATGCAAGACGCCCCAAAGGAAAAAAATATGTATGGTTAGTAGAGAGTATATGTAGGGATGTCTTAGACCGTGTAATACCAGTATACCAAACCCTCGCTTCAGCCATCTTGTCTTTGAAGTTTTTGGTTGAAAAATTAGATGGCCAATTAGCTTTTTCATATATTAGTACGTTGTCTGCCTCCCCACCTTTTACTGAGTGGATTGTGTCGATTATTATTTTTGCTTTTTCGTTAAATTGAATATTTCTTTTTAACATACTTTCAAAATAATCCAAGTCTCGCACAGTAAATTTTCTGTTTAAGACTTTCCACCAATCACTTTCAGTAGTCTTTAAACCACAATTCTTTTTTAAGAACTCTAGATCTAACGGTTGGTTAGGATGAATATCTGACCAGGCTTTGTTGTCAACTTTTCTCCATCCTTTTTTAATTTGATCAATAAAATCATATAAAACACCTACCTGTTCTTTAGTTATGCTCTCACCTTTTTGTAAGGCCAACCAATGATTTATAGCGTTCCATTTGTTTATATTGAACGATTTATTACCTCGCATATCTTGGAAATATAAGCCTTTTTGCCTAGCATATTCTTTCAGCTCATCGACATTATCACCAACTCTGCCTAATACAAACCAAGTTCCTTCTAATGAATCAAAAGGAACCTCGTTAAATCTACTATAAGTTTTTATAAAACCCTGTGATTTATTAGTTGAGGTAAATTCTTTTTGTTGTCTTTCAGGTATAAATTTTAATATCTCTTTAGAGAAGTTAAGTATTGTTTCATTTAATCTATAAGACTTGTTTAATATAAATACCTTACCTGGAAAATCTAAAAAACTTCTTACTCTAGCTCCGTTCCATTCATATATTGCTTGGTCATCATCTCCAGCTAAATAAATTCTATTTGCTTGAGCTGCAACCTTATCTACAAATTGCCATTGTAAAGGAGTTAGATCTTGAGCTTCATCTACTATAAATACCTTATAAGATGGTGGATTAACTTCTTTTACATACTTCTCAACCATGTCAGTAAAATCCATTTTATTATCTTTTTTAAATTTAATATAGTTTCTAACAATGTCAGTAAATTGCTGTAGCCTAACTTTTTTTAATGGTTCTGCTTTGTATAAGGAAATTGGATCTACCAACATATTTCTAGCTTTATCGTAAACTCTTAATGACCAGTTATTAAATACTTTGTGATTAGCATCTTCTTCAGAAAAATTTGCACTTATAGTGCCCCAATCAGTATGAAACTTTAACATATCTACTCTAGGATCTAACACAGGTAATGAAGATAATTCTTTTTTACAAAATGAATGTATTGTTCTAAAGTTATTAAAGTCATCTTCATTGTATTGTTTAAATTTTTTTAAGACTCTATCCACAGCTTCGTCTATTGCTTTGTTAGTAAAGGACACATAAACCATTTCATGTGGTAACACTCCTAACCTTAAATGTTTCTCTACTATCTTTATTAATCTAGTAGTCTTACCCGTACCTGGAGGACCAAATATCTTGAATGTTTTATTGTGAATCTGGGTCAAAAGGTGCGCTCTGTTGGTTGAAACTGACGTTACGTTCTTTAACATCAATTTTTATTCGTTTAGGTATCTTCCACAATCGACCTTTGTATTCTTTGTGTTGTCTTATGTACTCAGCTCCATTGTCAATTAGTAATTCTTTTACTTCAAAAGGTTTTAAGTTGTTACCATCTTTCTTTAAAAACTTTTTAAATAATTCTGCTCTAAAAAATAAATAACCTTCCTCTTCAAAAACATAATCGGTTTGTGTTTGTGTAATATCATCAGCAAGCTGACTATCATCTATAAAGTTTCTAAATAGATAATCAAATTCATCTTTGTCATCATCAGTAAAGTCATAACCTTCTACAGCAGTTTGAATAGATTTAAGATAGTTTAACCATAAACCAAACTCTTCTGTCTTCATTGTCTTCCATACAATATCACAATCAAATAGTTCTGTTTTTAATAATTGTTGCTGACATAGTTGCTGACCTGTTAATCTTACAGGTTTTTTGTCTATTGTTAAAATATATTTAGGTGGTTTAGTACTTATTTTCTGAAATGAATCTACATGAAAATTATAATCTTTTTTGCCTATACCTAGTTTTCTTTTTACACATGCAGCTTGATCACAGTATTTTTTAGCAATAGGAGAACTACATTTGTAATTATAATCTTTATCACCACTTAAACTTTTAATAACAGTTATCTTTAATTCTTTTGGATCTATCTTATCATCACCCCATGACTTATTAACATCACCTAATTCATCTTCCCATGCACCATCCTTACCGTGTTTTTTAAGCATACATACACCAACATTAAATAATGCTTCATTTCTACCATCACCTGGTTTAACTGCATTCTTAACAAAATTTTGTACGCATGGCGGGTAATCTGCAAACTCTTTGTCTTCGTCATTCAGTTCTTCTAATTCTATTTTGTAAAAATCTTCTGGTGTTACTAAAAAAGATTGTACTGCTTCTTCTAGTTTTTCTATTGGTATCGATTGGCCGGTGTCATCTATTGCATGTCTTGTAGTCATCTCAGCATTTTGATAAGGAAGATTTAACCAATTACCTATCGTACCTAATTCTACATTTATGGTTCTTTGTTTAGGAAATATTTCACAATCAGCTAAACCTAATCTACTAGCTAACTTAGTTAATTTATCAATCATATCAGTTGCTGGTACCACACCATTAATATGTAAAAATATATGTAATCCTCCAGACTTAGATCTGTAAGGAAACAGTGGTAATTTTAAATTTCTAATTTTATGTATTATATTAAGAGGGTCGAATCCATCATACTCATCAACATCTATACAACCCCACTTACAGTTATTGTCTTTCATAATAGGTACAATACCTAAAGACAATTCACCATTAAGATGTTTTTGGAATAATTCTAAAGTAACATCTGCTTTTTTTGTTAATGCTCTACCTTCAGCTTTACCATCAGACCTACGAGCTCCGGAGAGCTCGTAAGTACCATATGCTGACGTTAAGCCACCAAAAAGTTTACTAAAAAAATTTAGTGAACTCATTAAAATGGTGCTGTGCCAGTTTGTGCTTGTTGTTCCTCGGTAAGATTAACCTTGGCATTTCCTTTTTTACACGTATCATAAAATGCCATAGCAGCATTCATTAGTGTATCATTAGGAATGTCCTTGTTATGGTCAACTTCCCATCCAAACCAAGAACCCAAAGAGTTCTTTTCTAACACAGTTCTAAGAGTATAAATCTGAGACCATGTAGGTGGTTGGAACATACCTTTACTACCTTTCCTTCTTTGAGAAAGCATCATAGAATTCCACTTCTTAGACTTTTTAGCCTGAGTAGCTTTCATTACTATGACAGCAGTATCGGTTGGTTGATCATTCTCGTCTACCATTAAAACATAATGATAGTGAGTTGGCTCGATATAATTACCGCTAGGTAATCTATCTTTACGATCTTCACCCCTAGTTGTTTTAGTCATTATATCCGAATCAGCAGGATATGAATTAACAGGTGCAACAGAATTCTGTGTGCCCCTATCAGCCCATTCAACATATTCGAATTTAAAGAAACAAGGAACAGCTTTAAATCCTGTTTGCCCATCATAGAGCTTATTTAAAACAGAATTTATAACCATACCTGGTCTTGCCTCACTAATAAACTTCGCATCACCTTGAGTGACATGAGGAGAATTATTAGTAAGTATTTTTAAGAACGGTAATGATACATCTTTTGATGTAATATTTTCCGCTCCTGCACCTGCGAACTGTTCCATATTAGAAACCATAGGTGCTTGTGCTGTTGCCTTTGTTGCAACTGCGTTGGCTTTTTCTTGTGCCATGTGTTACCTCTTTAGTTGTTAGTTGTTAGTTTTTATTTTAGTTCGGTTAGCAATATACAATCCAAAAGTTTCAGATGGTATAGTTTTATTCTTCTCAATTTGTTCTTTTACAAATCCTCGAAGAGTTTGCCAATGAACGTCCTGTTTTTGGTCTACGACAAGACCTTTGGATTCTAACTCAGTTTTTAATTTAACTGCATTAGAATCTTCCCCCTTACCAAACGAAACTGATAAATTATTTTTTATCAAATCCCCGTAGTTGTTCTCACGCAACCATCGGAAGGCTTCTTCTTTTTTGGCCTCTTGGATTTTCGCATAGTAGTAAGGTGAAACTTCGACTGAAGTACCGTCATCAAGTGTTAGTTTAGATACTCCTGCTTGTTGCATTAGAGTAGGTACCACTTCTTCAGATAAACGTCTAGACTCTTCTTGTTGTTCTTTAAGAAGTTTTTCAGTGTCTTCGACTAATTTATTTTGGAAAGAAAGCTTTTTACAAGCTTCTGATATTTCTTTTACTTCGTCAGTTTTTATATTTATCTTTGTTAGTTTTTCTAGGTTCATAAATATGACCTCCTTTTTAATAAGTTGACTTTATACTTAAATCAAATATATTGTCAATCATTATGTTGAACTTGTTTAACTTTAAAACACAACCATACGAACACCAAAAAACTTGCCTAAATAAAGCATGGGATAAACCTACATATGCTTTTTTCATGGAAATGGGTACAGGTAAAACAAAAGTTGCTGTAGATAATATAGGACTTTTACGAATCAATAAAAATATTACCGGAGTATTAATATTAGCACCCAAATCAGTATATACTGTATGGGCTTTTGATGAAATTAATAAGCATATGTCTCCAGATGTAGAGTACGAAATATATTCTTGGAACATAGATAAACCTAAAGAATTAAAAAAATCATTAGATTCTAAAGGTAAATTAAAAATTTTCTGTATGAACATAGAAGCACTTTCAACTAGTAGAGGTATTAAAGGAGCTACAGAATTTTTATATAACCATAAAGAAAATCTTACTATTATAGATGAATCTACTACAATTAAAAACCACAAAGCTATAAGAACTAGAAATGTTTTAAAACTAGCTGATTATGCTAAATATAAACGAATACTTACAGGATCTCCTGTTACTAAATCTCCACTAGATTTATACACACAATGTGATTTTTTAGATCCCAGTCACCTAGGTTTTTCTTCTTATTTTACTTTTAGAAATAGATATTGTGTAACTCATAGACTAGATTTAGGTAATGGTAGATATACAGAAATACCTAAATATTATGTACATTTAGATGAATTAGAAGATAAACTAAGCAAGTTTTCATATAGAGTAACTAAAGATGAATGTTTAGATCTACCTCCTAAGTTATATTCTAAAAGATATATAGACATGAATGATGACCAAAAAGATTTTTATGAAAGACTAAGAATAGCTGCAATAGCTATTATAGAAGATGAAACAGTATCTTATAATAATAAACTAACTGAGATAATAAAATTACACCAGGTCTGCAATGGTTTTGTCAAAACAAATGATGGAGAACTTAAAGAGTTTAAGAATCCTAAACTACATGCATTATCAGATATTATAGAAGAGTCAGAAGGAAAAGTAATTATCTGGGCCAACTACATATATAATATAGAATCTATAATAAAATTTTTACAAGAAAAATACGGAGTATATTCTGTTGTATCTAACTATGGTGCTGTAGATACTCTTAAACGTGCTGAAGCAGTAAAGAAGTTTCAAGAAGATGATACCTGCAGATTCTTTGTAGGTAATCCTGCAACGGGTGGTTTTGGCTTAACACTTACAGAAGCTAAAAATATTATTTATTTTTCTAATAGTTTTAATTTTGAACACAGAAGACAATCAGAAGATAGAGCGCATAGGTCGGGATTAAAACATAGAGTTTTGTATACAGATTTAATTTGTAGAGGAACTATTGATGAAAGAATTATATCTTCTCTATCTAATAAAAATAAATTAGCTGTTAAAACTCTAGGTGATGAATTTAAAGAATGGCTTACTTAATTGTTTCAAGATACTTGTCGTATCTTTCCCACCACTTACCTTGGTAGTCTTTTAGTTCCTGGCCTTCAATAGTGAACTCTTGATAATTAAAATCTCTAGAACACATACATATTTTTGCTTGTTCTATTTCCCCATACATAGACTCATGTGCTAAACTGTATGCTCCTAATTGTGTAAAGTAATCTTGAACTGCGCTCCACTCTCTTCTCTTGGGTTTATTAGTTTGTTTCCAATCAAAGATAGTGGGCTTATCATTCATGACCCCCACGCAGTCTGTAGCTCCCGCATATTTTTCTGGATAGGCTAAACTTATTTCATTACCCCAAACTTGTGATAATGGATCTAGGTTTTTTAAAATAGTGTGAGCCATTTTTCTAGCTCTGTTTCCTTTTTCTGTAAGATTTAAATAACCTTCGCCTTCAATATATTTCTCTATAACTAAATGCATTTCAGTTCCCATAGCAGATGCTTCATTTTTTATTTTTTCTGCACCTTCTTCACCAACTTTTTCTCTCCATCTGGCTAAAGCATCTATTGATTCTTGGTCTTTGGTGGCTCCTAATATTGTAGTTACACTAGGTAATTTTTTACCATCTACAGAATACATACGTTTACCTGTTTCAGGATCTGCTGCTCTTGAGTATTTTTTGTAAGGATATTTTTGTATTAATTCAAATTCGGTTAATGAAAAAGTATTGTCATTTTCTATAAATTTCATTCCATACTACTACTTCATCATGTTTAAAAGTAAAGCTAAAAGAACAGCTCCCATGCCACCAACAATCCAATATTCTATTCTTTTTATTCTTTCTTGCATTTCTCTTATTTGTTCAAATGTTTGTTTCTGCATGATACGACACAGTTTTTCGTGACTTTCTATCTTCTGTAAAGCTGAAGGTTTTTTAGCCATTTAATACCTCGTCTACTTGATTGTAGATATCTTCTACAAAACCACCTTCTTTTAATTGTCTAGTAGCTACTGCCTGGCCTAATGTATCTTGTGGAAACAAACTAGCATATTGTTGTGCTTGCACTTGGCCGGTGTTCTGTGGCGGAGGTGGTGTCATCGCTTGTGGTTGTGTGTTTGTCGGAGGTACACCCATGTTTTGTGGTTGTGTGCTTTGCGGTAACATTTCTTTACCTTCAGCCATCTCCTCAAACTTTTGTTCTTGAAGTGCCATTACATTAGCTCCTTGTAAAAAATCTTCGCCTGATCTTAGTGTAGATGCTGACATTTTTTTCATCATATCAAACTCAGGATATATTCTATCTCTAGTAAATTTAGGCATAGAACCAAAATCATAGCTTACTGATAAAGGTATATTAGGATCTAAACTTTGTAGTTTTTCTCTTACTTCTTCAAAATCAATTTTATTAGGATCTACTCTAAAATCATCACCTTCTGCTTCCATTAGACTATTTATAAATCTAGCAAATGTTCTAGAAGTTCTAGGAACTAATTGAGGAGATAGTTTATATACACTAGGATCGTCAGACATAAATCTCATAGTCTTATTCATTTCCATTAAATTTTCAGCTACTTTAGGACTAGTCAATACACTACCAAGTAATCTACTTCCTAAAATTAATTTTAATGTATTACCAAAACCAAATGCAGCACTTGTCGCTCCAGCCATTATACCACCAGAAGAACCAGCTCTTAACGTAATAGATCTTTGTACAAATTTAGAAGGATCTGTATATTCTACTAAATCTAAAGCTCTTTTCATTATTATGATATCTTCAATTCTTTTTAATGCTTTTTCCCCTTGAGCTCCACCACCAAACATTTCTCTTATTTTATCTTTACCTTGAGGTTTATCCAACCCTAAATTTTTTACAAAATCATTTGTATTAAATTCTCCGAAATCATGATTTCTAATTACACCATCATTTAAATTAGCTATACCGTCTCCTTGAGTAAACACTCTTCCATCTACTTCTGTGACGTCTATTGTTTCATTTAATTTTGTTTTAGCTCTAACTCTTTGTTCAGTAACATCATCAAGAGCAAACAATCTTTTATTAACAAAACCTTTTTTAACCGCCTGAGCAGCTATCGCTTGTGCAGATAAAGATCTATGATCTCTAAGAGGGTTAGTCATTGATTCATTCCAAGCATCCCAGAAAAAAGTTCTTACATATCTATCGTATATTTCTTGAGACTCTTTACTTTTAGGTATCTGTATAGTTCTTTTAACTTGGCCATCTTTACCTAATACTTCATAACTAGATTTAGTTACTCCTAATACTTGTTTTAATTGTCTAATAGCGTCAGGACTATCTGAATCTAATACTCTTCTAATAACTTTATCGAATACTTGATCAGGGTATATACCCGCATTACCTTGCATTTCAATGCCTTTGTCTGCAAATATTTTTGCATCTACCGCAGATAATTGTCTGGCTACTTTGTTTGTACTAAAAGGTCTAAGGACCAATGAGTAATAAGCATTTGCTTCTTTTAATTGATTAAAACCAGAATTAGCTACTCTAATTTGTTTATCAATAAACGCTTCTGCTGCTTGTGGTCCTTCACTATCTAATATATTTTTATATTCGTCTTTAAATATTTTATCTTTTAAATTAGTTCTAACAGTTGCTTCCCCCATGCTGTTTAGATCTTTTTCCATAGCATTTCTAATAACTAATATCTGAGGTTTAACATTTTTAAATTTAGTTCCTGTATACGCTGCAGTTTGCATTCTAGATAAACCAGACCAATCACTCATTCTAATGTACTTATCATTTCTTGTTATATCATTAAGGAATTGTATGTACTGTACTAAAGGATCGTCAGCAGGTGTTAGATCTCTTGCACCTTTCTGCATGTTATCAAAAGCACCACTGTAAGAATAAGTACTAGGATACTCATTTTTCATTTGAGTCATTAGTCTTTCTGTTTCTTGTTTGATAGTTGCTGTTGGTATCATTTTAGGGTTACCTATTTCTTCCCAATGTTTTCTAACTTTTCCATATTCAGTATCTACTGTTTTCCAAACATTTTTCCATTCTTTTTTAATTTCATTAATACCTGCATAGTTCATAATACTTTGATTACTTCCAGGAGCCATGTTTAAATTATCTACAGTATTTAAAAACTCTTCTTGAGATAAATTTTTATTAAACTCTTTGTTAAATTTCATTAAAGGACCACTAACAAGTGGATATACACCAATAGTAGTAAAGAACTTTTTAAAAAAGTTTTGAAAAGCATTTTCTCCTGGTATTAAAGCTGCTACGGTAGGTTTTTGACCCATTCTTTCAAATGATTGTGCAATAGCTTTTGATTGTTCTGAGTTTAGTCCTAAAGATTGTTTTAATCCTTCTCTTCCTGCAAATCTAACTAAAGGTATTAAAGACATAGCACCACCTGCCCAAAG
>Ga0208899_1000951_pt1 | contig 21154 bp, 14 predicted proteins | sample VirMetDEL_Nov_24_FD_184518 | JGI IMG/M metagenome (GOLD analysis project Ga0208899, IMG submission 184518) | Aqueous microbial communities from the Delaware River and Bay under freshwater to marine salinity gradient to study organic matter... | ecosystem: Environmental > Aquatic > Marine >... | reverse complement strand
GAAATGAAGCTGTATGGATAAAGTATTTTGTTGGACTGGTAGAAAAACAAAAAGAAACCCCTCATGCGCTTGTAATAGGCGACTATGTAGACGAGCAGCTAAGGGGTTTTCTTTCTGCTGAATCTTTTACTAACTACTATACTAACGAATATATAATGGACGTTAAGGATTGTATTGTTGATCATGACTACAATAACACCTTTACAGTTTATCGTTTATTCGATGCCATGATTGCACATACTAAAGAGTATGGTGGTAAACATTGGCGAGCCGACTCTATTCGTAGCGAGCAAGAAGCTATGGATTATGGTCGTTTCTTGCAACGCCGTTATAATTCGGCAATTCATGTCTCAGTCAGAGGCGTAATACAGGAGAATTAAATGTTCGAAGATTCGAATCCAAATCTAGGAATCTTTGATATGCGAGTAGAAGTACCGGAGGACGCTCCAAAGTTTCTACATAGGCATTTCAATAATCATATTTGTAATAAGGGTGGTTCTAAAACCACAACAACCGTAAGTGGTATTGATCCTGAGTTTAAACCATACCTTGAAAAAGTGTTAGCTGATGTAACAGGAAAATACGAAGCAGATGTTGCTGGAGGTCCAGACGCTGTAGTTGCAAAAATGACTCCTGAGCAGCTACAAGCATTGGAAGCACAGAAGAAAGCAGCTGAAGATGCTATGGCTGGCACTGGAGTATACGACACTGGCGCAGCCCGTAAACGTGACTTAGAAAATATTATGGGTAGTGCTTCTGGTATGGCAGCTGCTGGTGGTGGACTTGGTTCTGCTCGTGGTGAAAAGGCTATGTTGGGAGCTGTTGCGGATCGTTCATTAGAGTTACAAAAAGATCGTCAAGCAACAATGGAGCGTGGCATTACTGGTCTTGGTGAAGTAGGAACTACTAAGCAACAGTATGAGCAACAACGGCTTGATGCACCTCACACGGTAGCTTCGCGTTACTTCGGATATCTTGGTAATGCACCACAACAACAAACATCTACTCAAAGCGGAGGTGGTAAGTAATGGCTGTTCAATTAGCTAAGCTACAAAGAGAAGAAGACCCTAGACAAGGACCACTCTATAGACCAACTCCTCAACCAATAGCACCTCAAGAAAAATCAGCTGCACAACAAATGACTGATATGGCAGCTAATAGAGCTATGACAAAAGGTCTTGATTATGGGGAAGAAAAACTAACAGAAGGTGTTTCTTCTATGTTAGCGCCTTCAGTAGCTGCACCTTCGGGTACCCAAATGAAAGAAATAATTAATCTTGCAGGGCAAGGAGTATCTCCAGGCCAAGCTCAAGCTATTATGGGATCTGGTTCTAGTGCGGCTCCGTTAGTTGCGGAGGCTTCTGGAATGGCTGGCGCTGAATTAGCAAAAATGGGTGGTGCGGAGCTAGCAAAACAAGCAACAACTAATGCGTTAGCTTCTGGTGCAACTACGGGTGGCATGGGTGCTGCTATGGGTGCGCTAGGTACAGCAGTACCTTACATTGGTGCTGCAATGCTTGCTGGTAAAGCCTTTGGTTTGTTTAATAAGGGGGGTTATGTTGGGCCATTACACGCTAGCATGGGTGGGCTAATGCCTATGCTTATGGATAAAGCAAAAGAAGAAGGGATCCCTATGGGGTTAGCTTCAATGCTTAACAAAGGCGGTATGGCTGGACCATTAGCTAAAGTAGAATATAAATCAAAAGGTGGAGAGACCTACAAATTGTCTTACGGTGGACCGATAAGCAAAGGAGTATAACATGAAACTAAAAAGCCTTAGTCAGAAAGACCGTTATGGCAATATGTTTTCTTTTGAATTCTTTGAACCCGATGCTTCTATCCCGATGATGATGATGATCCCTGACATGGCTGATGGTTATAATGGTGCAGACACTAGTAATCACCCTGGAGAACCTAAAGGTACTGATACAGTCCCCGCATGGTTAACCCCTGGAGAGAACGTTGTTAATGCTGAAGCATCTCGTCTTCCTGGTAATCAAGAAAAGATTGATGAAATGAATGAACAAGGTCGTGCAGTTCAACAGGCACAAGGTGGACCTATTCCTACTTATGCTGCTGGTGGAATGGAAGTACCTCGTTATGATGGGATGCTAAATAGTCTTGGTCAACGGCTTGGTGATAGAGACGGTGGTCCTATGTATTCTGCTGTAGGTAGTAAAGTTCCTTCTTGGTTAACCGATGAAGTACTTGACAGCCTTAAAATGGTCGAATCTTCAGGTGATCCTATGGCTACCTCTGAAGTGGGAGCACAAGGTCTTTATCAGATTATGCCAGCAACAGCGCAACAGCCTGGGATGAATGTTCCTCCTCTTGCAATAGAAGATATTCGTGATCCTGTTAAGTCTAGAGAATTTGCTAGGAATTATTTAACAGGTATTGCTAGCGCTAATCCTGACTTTACTCCTGAAGAAGTACTTACTGCTTACCATTCGGGTGCAAGTAATGTCCGTAAAGCTAAAGCTGGAACAGAAGCGCTTGGACCACGTGGACAAGCCTATGCTGGTAAAATAATGGATAATATGTCTGATCCAGATAAGTTTGGTGTTACTCGTAGACAGGTTAGTACAGTACCAGGAACAGTAATAGGGACTATTGGAGATCAAAAGGTTTACTCAGATGACATGGGTGAATTTGTTATGACACCAGAAGGTGAAGTTTATCTTGATGATAATCAATTAAACGCAATGACTCCGTTGGCACCAGCAGAAGTGCCAGTACCAGAGCCAGATGCACCTGTACCTCCTCCTACAGCAATTGATTTTAGTCAGTACTCAGATCCAGTAACTGGACCTCGTGTACCTACTCAAATTGCAGGTAGTGAAGACCAGCGTATTCGGGATGAAGCTATTTTAAAGACTATGGAAGTTCCTTCTTTAAATGAAGCCGGTGGCGATATTGGAGATGAAGCCTATAATGAACTTTATTCGATACCACCTAGTCGAATGTCAAATATAAGTCCACAAACTACAGATCGATATGGGGTTCCAACATCAAAGCTGCCTAAATCAGAAAGCCTTGGTAAGCAAGGACTTCGAAACAAAGTTACTGCAGCAGAAGAAGAAATTGCTAAAGCTGAGGCTGAATTAGCGGCTGCTCAAGCACAACTTGAAATTGAAATATCGTCTTCAGGTGGTGTAACTCCGCAAACAGTTGAAAAAGGTAAAAAGGCCAAAAAAGATTTAGAGGATGCTAAAGCAACTAAAGCTGGAGTTGAAAAAGATATTGCTAAACTTGATTCAGCAGAAGCAAAAGTTATTTCGGATCGTCAAAAAGAAGCAGATGAAATATTAGACTTTGAGGTCTCAACTGTTCCAGCAACTGATGATGCACCACCAAAGCCGGAAGATGCTACTAAAACATCTGATCGTGCATCAGCAGCGTTAGCTAAAGTTCAAGCTGCTGCCAAACAAAATGCAGAAGCAGCTGACCAAGTTAAAGAAGATGAAGATGAAATCACTGATCAAGGCAATAAAACTTTAAAATCAGATCCTACATTTGCTGAGTCTATTATGCAAGGATTTAAAGATATGTTTGGAGAGTTGTTTGATCCTAAAGAGCTTGCACGTATGGCAGTTATGTATGCTGGTTCTAGAGCATTGGGTTATGATCATTCAGCTTCTCTTGGTTATTCTGCTAAACAATATGTTAAACGTATTGATGCAGAGTATACTCAGCGCCAAAAAGATGTTCGTGATAAAGACTTCATGGAAGCATACACTAAAGAATCACTTGATAATTATCTTAAAACAGGGGATCGTAATGATCTTATTGAAAAGCCAACTAGCAGTTCTGCAATGAATATTACAGGACAATCAGGAACTACTTTTGATCGATTTACTGGAACAGAAGTACCTGTTTATAAAATGGGATCTGGTAAAGATGCAAGGCTAGTTGTAAAATCTGGTGATGGCTTTGTAGATGCGACTTCTTCTCGATTCGAAGTAGTTAATCCTAAACTGCATGATCTTAATGAAATCAGAGATGAATTTCAAAAAAGATTAGGTAATCAAGTTGATGAGTTAAATAAAGCAATAGATAAAGATAGTCCTAAATTAGACTTTTCTACTGAAACATTAGCAAATGAAGCACGTGCTTTATATGTTTCAAATAGAGATCTTTTCAGAATGAACAATAAAAAGGCTGTAAAATTATCGGATGAGATAACTTTAGCACAAAAAGATTTTCTGCAAGACTATAAAAAGCATATGCAAAATCCTAGCGAATTTGATAAGCCAACAAGTATTGAAGGTTATTATAACAAGCGTATAATTAAGCTTAAAACAGGTGGTGTCTTTAGTTATAACGATGTTAAAAATACCAATCCTGAAAATTTAGATATTCTTGAAAAGACACTTTCTAATGCAGCAGCTAATGCAGCTATTAATTCTGATGGTAATCTTGATCGTGAAACTTATGTTAAAGTATACCGTCAACTTTGGACTGATGCTAAAGCTGACTGGAAAGAAGTTAAAAATAAAGACGCATTTAAAGCAGATGGCTATGATCCAATAATTCAATGGATGATAACAGAAGCCTTTAAATAATCAATGAAAGTAAGGAGCTAGCCTCCTTGCTTTTCTTTTAAGGAGTATTATATGGAAACTTTTCGTGACAAAAAGAATAACTCTTTTTTGTTATTAGATGGCGATACAGCTGCTGATACTAATGGCAATAAGCTTCGTATTGGCAATGTTAATGCTAGAGAAGTAGACAAAATAATTGAGACAGAAGGTGGTATTGAATTTAAACAGGGTCAAATTGGTGGAGAAGCTCAAGCTAAAGCTATAGCTAAAGTTATTCGCGATGGTGGCTTTAATGATATTGAATATACTGGTGAATACGATGATTACGATAGGCAGATTATTAATCTTCGTAATGATAAGGGTGAAAGCTTAGAAAGTAAACTTATTTCATCTGGAATAACTGAAGTTACACCATATACTTCTGAAGAAGCAATTGTTGCTAAACGCGAGCGAGAGCTTTATGAAGCAGCTTTTGGCAAGGAAGAAGATCCGTTAAACGATCTAGGCGATGATATAAGAAATCAGATTGCCCAATCAGGTATTGTATTTAAAGACAAGGCTATTAATGAAAAATATTATGATCCTGAAATACATTCGGGTGTTCGATACAGAGATGTCGAACGCACACTCGATAACAAAGCAATTGGCTTTACAGGAAATGTAGAAACTGCTTGGGATCAAGGTTGGGATGGCGTTAAGGAAGGACTATGGGGATACCTAGAAGGTATTGGTCAAGTTACCGATATTGACATGATTCAAAATCTTGGTGAAGCTGGTGTTCGTAATGCTAGACTCCGTATGGCAGATGCACCTGAAATTATCTTAGACTATCAAGATGTTGATAACGTATGGGATGGTTTTTCTTGGGCAATGAATAACGCTGTTATGGCGGCACCTTATCTTGTAGCAACCTTCGGTGCTGCAGCTGCGGCTGTACCTACCACTTTAATAGCAGGGCCAGCTGTTGGCGGTGCAACTGCGCTTGCTCCTATTGCTACCATTTATGCAGGTCATACTTGGAATGAGATGGAAGGCGAAAAAGGAATTCCACAGTTTTTAGCAGCTACTGCTGCAGGTGTCGCAGCCGCTATGGTTGAACGGCTTGGTATGAAAGCTTTAATTAGTCCTGCTGATGTTCTTTCTCAAAAAGGAATTAATCGATTAGTCAGTTCATATGCTAAGAAAAATAATGTTAGTAGAGAAGTTGCTAAGAGCGTTGTTCTTAAGACTGCTAAAGAAGAACAGGCATCAATGGCACGCAGCTTACTGCGGATGAGACCATCTGACATTGCTAAGTTTACTGGAGCTGGAGTTCTTAAGGCTGGAGCATTAGGCTCATTAAAGGAAGGCGGTACTGAGATAATTCAAGATGGCATTCAAGTAGCTACTGCTGGCATAATGTCAGAGAAAGAGTACACTCAAGATGAGCTAGTTAATCGCTTTATTAATGCTGGTTTAGCAGGTGGTGTACTTGGTTCAGGCTTTTCGGCTGCTGGAAATATTTATTCTCAAGGACAAAATCAACTTACACGTTCAGATCTAGCTAAAGCAAGTACAGATCGTTATCGTATTATAGAGCAAGCTAGAATTAGAGATGCACAATCAGGTGACACTAATCTTAATCGACCTAAGCCGTCTACGGTTACTGCTAATATTGATGCTGACGACAGAGACGCTGAAAGAGATAACTATGATTATGATTCAGATATAAATTATTTTAGTAACGAAGCTCAAGTCCATGAAAATGAAAAACGTGGTATTAAAAACTTCTTTAGAAATAATGATGAGTTATATGATTATATTGAAAATATAACTAGTGGATTTGGAAAGCTATTTAAAGCAGCAGAGTCTTCCGCTGTAGACTTTAATAAGCTTGTACAAAGTAAAATAGGTTTAGATATTTTTTCTCGCATTGGTCAAATGACTACGGGTGTGTATCATGCTGGTCAAAACTTTAAACAGTATAGTGATCAGCTAATCTCTGACTTAAAAACCTTTGTAGATGAAAAAGAAATTGCTAAATCTTTTGGTTATAAAAATATTGATTCAAAAAATGCAATTGATATTTCTAAAAAACTTAGAGAGTTTGGAAGATCAGGTGGATTTGAAAACTACGAGTTGATGGTCTTACAACAACAAGGCGCTTTTGATTTAGCAGATGCTTATATTAAAGGTAATCGTGATCAAATAATTGTAGACGAACTAAATGCATTAGGCTTAAGCACTGATGCAGATATTCGTGCTTACTATGCTAAGGCTAAAAAATTCCCTAATGGTGTTGTACCATTCGAAGCATTAAAAGTAGATAGCTTTACCGAAGCTAGTAAACTATATGCTGCAGCTAAACAAATTAAAAGCTCTTATGATGCTTCTCATTCAGCCTTTAATGAAGAGTATTCTAAATCAAATAAAGGAAAAACAATACCTTATCGTTCTGATTATTGGTGGAGACATCAAGGCTTTGATCATACTAAGGTTAGAAAGAATCCTGCCGGATTTAAAAAGTGGTTAAAGAGTGTAGACCCTTCGCTTGATGTAGAATCTATCTATCAAAACATCGCTAATAGGGGAGCACATGGCGCACAAGGAGACTTTTCCTTAGTAGGTGGCGTTAAGTGGAGACCTTGGTCCTTTAATCCTGCATCAACAAATATTACAGATGCTAAAGGATTTAATAATTGGTCTAATGATAATCTATTTGAATCATTAAACAAAACACAAAATGAAGTTGCAAAATATAATTCAACAACTAAATACTTCGGTGAAGGTGGTTCAAAGTTATCTCGCTTATTTAAACAATTAGAAACAGAGGGTGTACTTAACAAAGAAGAAATTCAAAAGTTTGCATGGTATACTAAAGCAATTATTGATAGTTCACATGGTAACTTTAGGCGTATCCAAGACCCTCGATGGGCAGCAGTAAATAACTACTTAACATCGTGGTCTATCTTTGCAGGGCTACCTCTTTCTACTATTTCTTCTATACCTGAAACAGCTATGGTTTACTTTAAAGTAAAAGATAGCGATGAGTTTAAACAAGCGAATACCCGATTCATTCAACAAGTTGCAGGTGCCTGGGATAACGCTCTCAAAGCAGAAGTTGAGATAACTAAGAAGCAGTTGGAGCAATCAGGACTATCTGAAGACCAAAACACTGTCGTTGATAGGCTTGCTACAGGTGAGCGTGATGTTTCGTTTATTAAAGCACATGAAGCTTTCTTTAGAGCAGTAGGGATTAAGCAGTTTACTCAATTCCAGCGTAGAATGAATGCTGCATTTGCAGTAGACACAGTTAAATCTGGCTTTAATCGATTAGAGTTTGCACCTAAGAATAGCGATGGTACCTTTAACCTTGATAGGTTTAATGAAGTTGAAATGAGAACTTTCTTAGACTTATCTGACCTTGGTATTGATGTACAAAAGCTATATGATTACTTTAGTGAAACCGATGAGATCTACAGAGATACACTATTTGATATTACTGACAATCGCTCAGTAGAAGGGGATACCGATGCCTTTATTCGTAGTCCTACTCAAAGAGAAACAGCTACAAGAAAGCTAGCACGTCGTGAAAAGCTAAAGGGTGAAGAGTTACTACAGCGAGCGCAAAAAATACAAGAAGAAGTAAATGAGCAAATACAAACTGCTATTTACCGTTTTGTAAATGAGCGTATTCAAAACCCTCAAGCTGCTAATCGTCCTTTGTTTTTCCAGGATCCACATTATCAGTTATTCACTCAGTTTAACGGTTTCATTAGTACATTTACTGCTAATGTTATTCCTAAGCTTTGGCGTGATCAACTGGCAAAAGGTAATCCTAAAGTAAAGTATGATATGTTTGCGTTAGTAATAATGATGATGGCACTAGGAGGAGCTTCTCAGTACATTAAAGACTTAATTAAGTTTGGACAGTCAAGCCCTTATCTTGATGAAGTAGGTTATGTACAAAGAGCATTATATTCTTCTGGTGTTATTGGTCAGTATGAACGAGTTGTAGATATGGTACACCCACTTTATCCACAACGAGGTAACGGTCTTGAATGGATGTTTAATACTATTCTTGGTGAGGCTGGACCTTCAGCTAGAAATATTGAAACAGTATTAACCGCAACAGGACAAGCGTTATCAGGAGAAACAGAAAGAGCAGTATCAAACTTTGGTAAGATACTACCTGGAATTGGCCCGGTAACTTCATTAAGACGTTCTTTGTCTGATGTAGCACACTTAGAAAACCCCCTTAAAGGGGTAGAGTTGCCTGATTCCGATGATATAATCAGAGCATTGTTAAGATAATTCAACGGTCAGTCCTCCTAAGGGGCTGGCCTCCCTTGGAGAAAATTATAATGGGTAAGTTTAGTAATACTCTAGCTAACGCTAGACGAGTAAAAGCACCAGCGCAATCGCCACAAGCTATTGCAATGGAGCAAGAAAAGCGTAAGATTACACAAGAAGCAGAAACAACACCAACAATTGCGCCTACCGCTACTGAGCAGTTAGGGTTGTTAACACCTGCACCAACTCCGGAGACAGAGGGCGTTGTTCCAACACCAACTCCGATGCCTAGCCAAATGGAACAAGCAGAATCGTTGGTAAGCACAGCAGGTGGTATAGACCCTGTTGCCCGTCAGGTTGCTCAACGAGGTATTACTGATATTGAAGGACAAACAACGTTTGATCCTGCAGTAGCACAACGTGCTGTTGAAGCAGAACAAGCAGCACAGTATGAGACTGCACCAATCTATGCTAAAGAATCGGATACTGAATTCTTTGATTATCGTAGTCCTGATCAGCTTAAAAATAGGTTTGAGAATGCTACATCAAGCCGCGATGCTTTAACTAACGTTGTTAATACAGGGTATGAGCTTAGAGAAAAGCTAGATGAAACTTTCAGACCTACTCTAGATGATTTCTCTGATACTGCGCAAAGTGTAAAAAATGTTCTTATTAAGAATAACTTACTTGATTCTACAACTAATCAATTACAACCTAAAGTTGCTAATGCGCTTACAATCCAGTTACTAGAAAATATTCAAGATCATATAAATAAACGAGATGATCGTGCTACAGGTAATTACAACGCTTCACAATCAGATAATGTTTCTTTATTTGAAAGAGATGAAACAAATAAAGTGCAAGGCGAAATACTAAATACAGACTACACTAGAGGTAGCCTAGCTAGAGGCGTCATTGGTAAACTATTACAGGCACCTACTAGAGAAGGACAAACTGTTACCGGCTACGGTGATGCTGGTGTTACTTTAGATCCAGAAACTGCTAGTTATCTAGACACCCTTATGTGGAATGCAGTTAAAGAACTTGGTTTTCTTGATTACCATACTGACGGTGAAAGTGAGTTTTACCGTATGTCAGAGGGTGCAGAAAACTTTTTCAATAACGCCAAAGAGCTTCTTTCGGATATCCAACCTGAAAATCGTATTGATGTTTCCTCAGTACCAACTATTGAAGGACAATCTGTCCCAGGATTAGAACGCACTAAAGGGCGTAAGGCAGGACCCGTATCTCAAAAATCTAAGCTAGATGAAAATCTTGTTATTGAAAACAAAACTAAAAATAACCTTGGGCGTATGCCACTACGCATTGTAGAAGACCGTTATAACTTTGCTATGCAGGTGGTTGCCTCTGTAATTCAAGTAGCAGAAGATGGTAAAACAATTACTGGATTAGCTGGACAATCAGACCGTGGGTTCTTTTCTACAGAACCTTGGGCAGCAATGATTGGGCTTGATGAGAAGAAATGGGCTAAAGCTTATAGCCGTGCGCTTAAAACACACAATGGCGATACTGCTATGGCAACTGAACAAGCAGACAGAGTAGTTCGTAGGGAAGCTAAAAAGATTTTCCAGACAATGCTAGACGGTGATGCTAAAGATGGTAAAGTATTTTATAATAAATGGTTTCATGCTTCGTCTGTAGGTCGTTATTTTGTTCGTAACACAATTCTTAACTATCAAGATAGTAAACTAGTAAGAAATTTTGTAGGTAGTGCTAAACGGTTTCCATTAAACCTTAACAGTACTGCAGATACAAGCTCAAAGGTTTTATCTAATTGGAAATATATTATTGGAAAGAACCTACTCAAGCCAAGCGAAACAGGGCTTACAGATAGAACAGGTGCTGCAGTAAAAACCGAAGACATGACTTGGAATGCAGTACAACGAGCTACTGAGCGAGTTATTAATGATCCTAACAACCCTATTTACCAGAAATGGTACAAGACAGGCGCAAGACTTCGGACTATTAAAGATAGTGACTTTACAAATACTGAAGCATTAAACGAGTTAGTTGGCCCCGATTTCTTAGAGGACTTCCAAGATCCTGCAGAATGGGGTTATAAACTACAATCATTAATTGACTTTGCAAATTATGTAGATGCAAAAAAGAAAGCTAAGGCAGATCCAAGAGGCATCGTTGTATTTGAACCACAAGCACAAACCCAGCATGATGGTAAACAAAATGGTATTGCTATTCAAGCAATGCAATTAGGTGATATCGACTTGCTAGCCTCGATAGGTGCAATTTATAATACCGAAGAAGGCACTGTTATCCCAGAGGGAGATATTCGTAAACGCTATATGGATATGATGCCTATGGCAATTAAGAAAACATTTGCTAACAGTTCAGAAAAAGTAGATTTTTGGAATACGGTATTAGATGAAATCAATCAGCATGAAGACCGGAAAGCAATTACTCGTTTAATATCACGTACTCCGCTAATGGAAGTGTCTTATGGTAAAGACCCTTCTTTCAACCATGATACAGTTATTGATTTTAAAAATGGTAAATACGGAACAATTCTAGAAACTGCTAGAAATCTTAGTGATGTAATTGATTATTCTGATGTTAATCAAATGGTTGAAGACTTTAATAGCCTAATTAAATCAACATTAATTGATTCAATTCCAATGACGCATCAAAAAACATTGCAAGATATGGGAATGTTATGGTCAATGATGGGCAAAGTTCCTACTTATAAAGGACCATTGGGTACTAATATTTTCTTAGGTTCTACTGAATGGACAGATACTGGCCGGGTAGTACCTATTCCAACTCCGCAAGGGACTGTATTTAAACAGGTACAAGTAAGCCAGCCAACAGGTAGTGCTAGATCTAAAAGTAAAAAGATATTAAACAGGGATAAAGAAGAAAGTGAATGGCAAAAGGCACCTCCTTCTAGGTTCGGTCAAGAAGTTGCTAATCAATTGCCTGTTATTTCTATACAACAGATTGATGCAGCTATTATGGCTAAAACAATTAATGATATCAATGATGGGCGTAAAGAACCGTTATTTATGTTGCCAGTTCATGATGCTATTATTACTGACGCATCTAGCGTAGACCAATACCATGCTAGGATTAATAAAAACTTTGTTGAAGTAAATAAACGTTATAACTTAGCAAACAATATTCTTAATGGCTATAATGAAGCTAAATCTGTATTTCAAAATACTATCAATCCAAATGGAACGTATTTAGTATCAGGAGAAAGTTCATATCGCTCAATGCATACCTATCTTTTACAAAAATTAGATCAGCTAAAAAAGAAGAAAGGGAATATAGTAGCGCCAATTACAGGTCGAAGAGGCCCACCAAAAGGAAAGCTAGAACAGCTTATTAATGCAGTTAAAACGGCAGGTTGGGCAGAAGAAGGGGCAAACTTAAGTGGTAAACAATTATTAACCGTATTTAAAGTAATTGAGAACTATGAAAAAATAAATACACGATTTAATACTTGGAAAAATAATTCTGAAATCGGTAAACGTAATGCACTGAAAGAGTTAGCAGAACTCATTTACCAATATAATTAGGAGGACAAATTATATGAAAAAGAGTTATAATAGACTAGCATTGCAAGGCGTAGACATTGATGACATGGAGTTTATTAAGGAGTTTAACCTTAATCCACAGTTAGCTTATACACCAGAAATCAATGATGCACTTTTAAATACGATGTATGATAAAAATATTCGTTCGTATATCAATACAGGTATGCCAATAGCTGAAGCTAAGTCAAAGGCAGGGCGTCTTCGTGCGCAAGCTAAAAAAGATATTCAAGAACTAATGTAATAAAAATAAAAATACCCCACAGGGAATCCGTAATGGAAACCTTGTGGGGTTTTTTTATTTAACAAAAGAAGTAAGTAGAATCAGCAACATCTTTAATAGATAGCTTACCGATAGTAGGTACTACTCCTTCAAAGCCCTTGCCAAAGGGTATTGTATCATAGAAGTTTTCTTTGTCGTAGATACTAACAAACTTTTGTCTTGTCTTGACCATAAGATCTTCTACGTTACCAGCGTGAGCGCTATACGAATCATGCACAGCAGCGAAGTCGCCTTCCCAGTCTGCTATAACAAGAGCCATATGACTAGCATCCATACTGTGTACAAAGTTAGGGCTAATGCCGCACATAAAGCCTCTACGATCAGGGATGTCTGTATGCTCTCTAATAACGTGCTTAAAGCGGATCTCTCCGTCAGGCGTATTGAAGCCATAGCAGTCTACCTTAACAGGTCTAGTGCGATAACATTCGTATATTACAGGAAAACCTGAAGGGGTAGTCCACTCGATACCCTTACCTCTATCAGTACCATACTGCTTATACCAGTTAGTGATCTCCTGATCGGCTAACCGTTGCAGATACTTCATGGTGTCTAAAGGACCGGGGCAAACTTCCTGGATAGCCCTAATAACCTGGCTACTTAACTCATCACAATCCCAAGTAGAGATGTTGTAGTCATTAGTGAAGCCGTATTGATAGCAATCACTATACATAGACTCAGACATTTTCTTTTGACCACAGCTATAAGCACGAGTCATGGCTGCACGTTTGGCAATGCCCTTACGGATATGCTTCATTGGGATTTGTCTTTCTTCAAACCATTCGGGCATCCTGTCGCATAGCCGTTTAGCTATTTGTACATAGAAGTCGTTCTGGATTTCAGTAGGAACAAGTCCAACTAGCTTACCTGTTAGTGAATCTTTAGACATAGCGCCTAGGTGTTGCCAGCCGTTATTAGCCCCGTCTATGGGGATTGGAAGTCGAGTATAGTAGTCCCCATCCGTAGTACTGTAGCGGTACCACTCGATGCAACATGCTAAGAAAGAGATAGCTTTCTCGGCCTCTTCTGCGATCATTCGCATTTCACCCATCTCAATAATGACTTCAACGTTCTCTTGAGTCCACTGAGCGCGATCCTCTAGAGTCATTTTGTCTACTGAAATAGTATCTAAGTTTTCTTCTTCGAGTACAGAACGGTAGTCACCTGTAGTCCACTCAGGAATTTCATCAATACTATATGACTGATTAAAACAACAAGCAGTATGAACAGCTAACCAGAAGCTAGCAGACTCATCAAAGCGTTTACCTTCATCAAACAAGAGTTGTCCTCTTGCAATGTCAGCACCTTGAAAGTTAAAGAAGGGTTCGCTATAGTATAACCGCCCACGATAATCTGCATCAATGTAGAAACTAAATGACTCACCTAGCCACTTGTCTGCAATAGCCATTACTTCTTTTATCTCGCGATTCTTAGAAGCCTGACGCTGATACAGCTTAGTGTTTTCTTCTTTGTCTTCACCATCAAATGTTTCGTTCTTAACAAACATAAACATATTTTCTTTAATGGCTTGGTTAACTTCAGTGTTAACTCGATACCGTGTAGACTGTAGTCTATCAATTGCCTTTACAAAAGGTGCATTAATATACTTCATAAACAGGTGTTCTTTAGACTTATCCCAAGTTTTAATCACAGCCCTACCATTATCCTGAAATAGTTTACTGATAGGTGGGATTGGATCTGCACTCATACAAGTGGTTTTGCCAGCTACTACTTCCATCTCACCCCATTTATCGGTGGCATGGATTGTAACTGGCTTACGGCTCTTCATGTGTCCTACTGATATAGTCAGGTAGCCACACATAACAAAGCCTTCAATGATAAGATCACCAACACGAACATGGTCTCTAAAGTTAACGTTGTTACTGTCCCAGCCTTCAACAATATACTTGCCGATAGCCATTGAAGCTTGTGTAATAGGGGTTTCACCTTCTACTTTACTACGTTTAAAACAACGCTGGATAAACTTACGTCCGTAGATAATCATATCTTCGATTAGGAAGTCGAGCATATCAACACCATCGGTGTCGATCATACGCATAAGTTGTAGGCTGCGTCTAGGCTTAACACCTATGTTATCGCTGCGGATTCTCTCTAGTAGATAGTTCCGTATATCTTCCATCGTCCTCTTTCTTCCATACATCTAAGCCCCAAGTTGGAGCGGGTGGATTGTAAAGTACTTGTTGTGAACAAGTTATAGGGTCATAGTTAGGTTGTACTGCAATCAGTAGTTCGTATTTATCTTTAGGAAACATTTCCTCTACTTGACTGCGATCTTCAGGATTACATCGGACCCAAGCAACATAATCGGGTAAAGTCTCTATTCTTTGGTAATAGATTTGCATACCCTTATCATACCTTTCTCATTAAGAATTTTAAATCCTTCTAGATCTTTCTCATACGCTTTATCAACGACAACTTCGCTGATACCAGATTGGAGGATAAGCTTAGTGCACTCGATACAAGGTGAGAGCGTAGTGTACAATGTGGCACCCAATCCAGCACCGCTAGTACGAGCAAGCTTACAGATTGCATTAGCTTCAGCATGAATAACAGTAGATAAAGTGATACCCGTTTCAGGGTGTTTACAGTTATTGTCAAAGCCGCTTGGAGTGCCGTTCCAGCCCATTGAAATAATGTTTCCATCTTTAACGATGACTGCACCAACTTGCGTGTCGCTGTCGTAAGACATTTGAGCAACTCGCTTAGCGATGTCCATATAGAGTGTATCATATCGTTCTTCCTTTATTGTCATGGTAATAAAACCTTTGTAGTTATCGACCTTGTCCTCGATACTTTTTACGTCCTGCATATTTCTTTCCTGTGAAGGTTCGCTGCTTGCGTGGTTTAAGAAGGAAGTAATCCCTACTATTATCTGCTTTCTTCGCCATGATTTTCATCCTCTACTCTGAATGTTATATGGTTGTTATCATAGTGCCAGTCAATAGGCTCAGTACCCCTTGATCTAAGACTATTTAATAGCTTAATAATGTCTTGACTAGGGGATATACTCTTGTTTCGTATAAATACTATTGATCTCATTTGATAATGTCTCTATTTTATTTGCCCTCATCATAGCCTGACTACGAAACTTATTACGTTCCGTAGTAAGACTTTCAATGATTTCTTTTGCATGAGCAAGTTCTTGTTGAAGTAAACCTATTTGATGATATAAAGCAGTCTCGCTCATGGTAGCACCTCAAAGTCAATGTTATTGTTATTATATTCTAACCGCGTAGTCTCATGGTTGTATTTAACCGAACCCGCTGGTCCTGTCTTACCAGAAAAGCGGCTCTTGAGTACGATGAACTCAATAGTATTTCTAACTTCTTCATTTTCATTAGCCATATCTCTAGAGAACCCGATAATATCGAAAGAGATTTGCTTGATGGATCCAGAGCCTTTGATATCATCCATGCTAGGTAACTTACCTTGCTCGAATGTGGTACCGCCGCCCTGTACTTTCCGTAGATGAGATATAACTCCAAGCCAGATGTTATGCTTCTTAGTAATCTTAAGTAGGTCTGACATAACCTTGTCGATAGCCTCATTGCCAGAGTAACCTTCTGCGCCCTCTGATACTGCAATCGTAATGTGATCGAGAATAAGATACTTACAACCCATAAGAGCCATATACTCAATCTTATCAATGAGTGACTCATCACCAACAGAACCTTGGTGATCAAGCAATACAAGACGTTCACTACCAAACACCTCCTTTGATGCTGCTTCCTGTATATCGAGTGGTACATCGAACTCTTGCAGGTTTTGTTTAAGTTTCATCTGAATAAACTTTTCTGCGGTATCGCCAATACTCTCTTCAAGAGAGATCATACCTACCTTATAACTAGTTTTATCTAATAAGTCAAGTACAATTTCTTTAATGACAGTACTTTTTCCGCTGCCAGTACCAGAAGTAAACAAGGTTATCTCACCGAAGCGCATACCCTTAGTCTTCTCATTGATACCGTCTAAGCAATCCGGATAAGGCACTGACTCAGTAGCTTGCCGAGATAGGTATTGTTCCCATACAGGTTCATGGCCTACCACAATACCCGCTGGACTATAGGGTTGTGCATCCCATACAGCACGCATAACACCGTCTTTACCTGCAGCTACGTACAACTCACAGGGATCTTTAGCTACTGTACCTAAAGAAGCTATCTTTACTTTATCGATACCGATAATATTAGCGGCATCTTTAATAGCCTTTTGTCCTGCAGTATCATTGTCAAAGAATAGAACAACTTCCTCAAAGGATCTAATCCATGTCCGAGCATGAAGAAGACTCTTGAGGTTAGAAGCACTTGCTACCGAGATGACAGGATAGATTTTATTATAGTGGTCATACGAAGCTTGCGCGACCGCCATCGCATCGAACTCGCCTTCAGTGATGACAAGTCTCTTTCCTCCCGCATGAAAAGCGTGAACGCCGAAAGGCCAAACATCTTTAAAGTCTCCTACTGTCTTGAATTGTTTAGGTAGTGTTCTTGTTTTGTAGGCAATGGGGTGATGTGTATCCGCATAATAAGGATAGTTATAAGCAATAATATTGCGGTCACTATCATAGTTAACACGAACACCGTAGTGTTCTGCAATAGTCTTAGTTATTCTACGGTCTTGTACACCACGACAATCGCCGAGGTTTGCTTCAAATAGCTCAAGGCTAGGTGTGTTAGTATCAAGAGGCATTTCCTCTTCCTTTCCGATTTCTTTTTCATAGTGGTTACATACATAGCAGTAACCGTGTCCATCATCGTATACAGCAAAGCCATCGCTTGAAGGACAAGCGGGACAAGCTGTCTTACCTATTTCTTTACTTTCCGTATATTCTATCTTCTTTGGCATATCGAGCTTCCTTCCTTCGGTTTCTAGCTCTATCTGACTTTATAATCTTTTCAGCTTTCTGCTGCTTGTTATTGAATAGATCGATTAGATCTTCATCCCAATCTTCTTCAGTTACCTCTGCACGTTCATTAGGAATAACCTTATACTTTCTAATGTCATTGTGGTAGGGGTTGCGAATAGTCTTTGGCGATTTCAATTTGTCTCTCCATATCCTTCATTGCGGGTTTAAACCTAATTTCATGCACCCATTTATTATACCACTCATCAGAGCATAGGGCATGTGTGATCATAATCATATAGGCTTCCATATAACTAAGATCACCTTTCATTGGGCAAGAGAACAAGATATTGAAAGTAAAGTTCTCTTTACCTGCTTTAGTTATTTCTTCGTTGAGTTCTGAGGAAGAACTAGTATAGCCCTTCCAGCTAGTATGTAGTGTTTTAACGCCGATATAGCGTCTATCATTACGTTTATCCGTGATGATATAAAGAAAGCCATGATGTGATTCATCAAAGACCTCTGGATTAAGAATAGTCCAGTGACTTTCTACTTCAATGTGACCACGTGGATCGTCAGCAATCGTTGGTGTCTTACCTTGATAAAAGAAAACAGTGATTGGACCTTTAAATCCTTTCTTTAGTTTAAAGCGTTTCTTATTTCTACGCTTACACCGTATTTCACCGTGTTCTTTTGTGATAATGCCACACCAGTCGTGACTATCGAACTGAGTAACACGTTCAACCTGTACGTTATGCCAACGTTCATGGTTGTTAAATCGAGAAGTAGTCATTATGACTCCTTAAAATATGAATACCGTTTGCTGTTTCCAATAGCTTTTCTTTCCAGTCAACTCGACCGTATTTAGCTCTGTATGCAGCAAGTACTCTCTGTTTACGTCTACCTAGCGGTACACCCTTAAGCATCTTCTCTGCTTTCTTTGGTCCGATCTTAGGTAGCCCTGGAAGGTTATCGGTTGGATCACCCTTCAGCATTTGAGTCCAATAAAACAGATCAGCTGCGTCAACATCAATCTCATAGAAGGTCTCCTTATGAGGGTTGTAATGTTTCCCCGGAATACAATCAAGATCCTTATCGATATGTACTATAGTAAAGTCTACGTTGAGTGATGCACACTCAGTAGCTTTAATACGTACCATGTCATCAGCCTCCATACCATTTGAGGGTATAGCTAAGCCTTCCTCGACAATACGCTCCATTAGTGGACGAAAGAACTTAGCATCATCCGGTGGATCCTTACGATTAGCCTTATAGTTAGGGCAAAGCTTATGGCGAAAGTTATCTTTACCTCCGCAATAAGCAACGTGTTCATCAGCCCAGACTGGTGTTATCCAGTTCTGATTTATTAAATGTTTATAATTACTTAACGCTGATTCGACAGACTCTTGCTGCCATGCTGCTTGATAGATGCAGCTGTCAGTGTCTACTATCGCTAACATTATGCGTGTCCTTTCTCTTCCCAGTAGTGATTGAAAGCATCTACTACTACTTCAGTGAATTCAGAGTCATCTAATAGTGGTAGATATTGTTTATACTCAGACATCTCTGATACAAAGTCTTCTACGTTTTCACAACCAGATACGGTTTGATTTGCCATATACCAGAAGTATTCTTCAAGTCCTATAAGGTGATCTTTCATCTTACCCATAACGTTTCCTTTCTAATGAACGTCTGCGTAGCAGCTACCAATGACACCATCGCCATCCATACACTGCACATTGAATTGTTTAGGTGCTTCTTTAAATGACTCAACACAGATCTCTAGTACCCTAGCTGCGTCACTTTCTTTAGCAACCCATGCCATCTCATCGTGATAGAAGATAACCGGATATGCATCCAAGCCTTCTTCTCGTATTTTATGCATGGCATAACCAACAGCTGCCTTACAAGTGATAGCCTCTGCTGATTGTAGTAGATAGTTTAAAGCCTGATGAGCAGAACCAACATACACACGGCGACCATCAAGGCCAGGAATAAATGCATTACCATAACCGTGGTTAGTCTGCTGGTATATCTGATCCAGTTTCGATTTAAGCTTTCCAAGTCCAGGAATTGCTGATTGATATTTCTTCTTGGAAGCATCCCCTGACGTAGCATTCGGCTTACCTGTAAGAATAGTACCGAGCTTCTTACCACCGCCACCAAAAAGATAAGCGTAAAGCCACCTTTTAGCAGCACCACGATCACATCCCAGAATGTTGGCATTATAGGAATGAATGTCACCACTTGTAACCTCCTTGGTGAAGGCATCATCACCTATGTAGTGACACAATGCTCTCATTTGATTACCTGCTGAGTCAGCACCTACTACCTTGTATCCGTCCTCACAAATAAAGAGACTACGCATCTCCTTACCCCATGCAGCGTCAACACTAGGTAGGTTAGTAATTACTTCGTGTCTGGCTCGATAGGTTGGCGTACCGATAACCCACATTCGTCCATGTAACCTGTTGCCCTTAGACGTTGCAATCCAGCCTTCGAGTATAGACCTTCTCGATCTTGTCGTGTAGTATCGATCAATATCTTTGCCGACCTCACCGAGTAAAGCAAGTGACGTTGATGTGAGTTTCGGGCTGACTTTATGAAACTCGTATCCGACCTTCTTGTAGTTCCAATCATCGGGCTTCCAGCCTATTGTATACAGCCATTCTTTAACCTCTTCCATGTTGCTTAGAGTTACTTGTGTAACGTAGCTACGCTGAAATTCTTTCTCAGGTGGCCACTCCATTTCGTCTGGTTCTTCTCCGTCAAGATACTCAGTGAGTAATCGCTTAGTCACTGCAGTAAATTTACCGGCCTTCGTATACTTAGCTTTCTTAGGTTGTTTGTCTACCATGATAGTCATCTCAGGTAGTTGAGGGTGAATCCGTGATTCAATCTCTGATAGCTCGCTAGACATTTCTTTAAGCAGTCTACCAGCTGAATCAAGATCAAACAACCAACCATTCATTCTTACTCTAGCTTCGAATACAGCTGCATCATGCTCTGCCCTCATACCGTTAGCCAGCATAGGCTTAGTCGAGACTTGATCTTTGAACTCAGCGAGTAATAGTTCATATACTCGTGTGTTAAGTTCAACGTCTCTTACACAATACGTAAGCATCTCTTCACTAAACTCAGACCAGTTATCGAACTCTAGTTTGTTGTAACCAAGGTGTTCACCCCAGCCACCAAGACCATGCTTATGTGGTCTCTTATAGTTCAATACCTGACTCATAATCCAGGTGTCATATGTCTTTTTACTAAGTAAATCAACACCATATAACCCTTCGAGTACAGCTAAGTCATAGCCAATAATGTTATGACCTATTAATGCTTCTGCATTCATTAGGAAAGCAAGACCAGACTCGATATCATCCGGTCTCCACTTATAGATTTTCTTTGTGTCAACGTCTTGAGCTACAATGCACCAAACTTTAGTTGCTTCAATGCCATCGGTCTCAATATCAAACGTTAGTTTCATCAGTATCCTTTCCGTTTGCACATACAGGACATACAAACTCTTTTTCTTTATAATCAAAGACGCCGCCCCAGTGTTCGTTATAACACTTAGAACATATGATAACGTCTTTGTTTCGACCCGTAAAATACTTGGGTACTTTGT
>Ga0208899_1000948_pt1 | contig 21208 bp, 29 predicted proteins | sample VirMetDEL_Nov_24_FD_184518 | JGI IMG/M metagenome (GOLD analysis project Ga0208899, IMG submission 184518) | Aqueous microbial communities from the Delaware River and Bay under freshwater to marine salinity gradient to study organic matter... | ecosystem: Environmental > Aquatic > Marine >... | reverse complement strand
TAAAGTTTAGCTATTTAAAAGATCAACCAAAAGATATACAAAAGGGTATAACTGCTGTTCCAGTTATTGTTATTATTGATAAAACTGGTAGGGTTAGAATGCAATACGTTGCTGATTTATCATTTAAGATTAAAGCATCAACAATGGAAATGCAAAACATTATAAATAAAATTAGATGATTAGCAAACACATTTCAGAAAAGGAAGCAACTAAAAGCATTACAGCAATGCGATTAGGTTTAGCAAATACACCAGATGGAAATATTTTATCTAACATGAAAAATGTAGCTGAGCATATATTTGAGCCACTTAGAAAATGGGTTGATGGTCCAATAAAGATTAATTCTTTTTATAGGTCAGAGGCACTTAATAAAGCTATTGGTGGTGCATCTAAAAATGGTAAACAAACAAGCCAGCATTGTTATGGTCAAGCTATGGATATAGATGATATATATGGGCATAAATCAAATGCTGAGATGTTTAATTACATAAAAGATAATTTAAACTTTGATCAAATGATTTGGGAATTTGGAAACGAGGAAAATCCAGATTGGGTTCATGTAAGTTATGTTAGTGATTCAGTGAATAGAAACAGAATATTAAAAGCAGTTAGAAATAAGGGAAAAACACAATACATTGATATTACTAATGGGTAATTTTCAATTTGGCATATTAGATATTATAAGTAGTGGACCATTGTTAGGTTTTTCATATTATCCAGCTGATGATAAAACAGAATATTCAGAGCTTAATATATATTTAATTTTATTTGGTTTACATTTTAGATTTTTTAATTATGAGTGATAAAAAGAAATTCAAAGAAACAACAGTTGGCAAATTATTATTTGGTGCCGCATCAATGATAAATCCAACATTAGGAAAAGTATTAAGTGGTGTTAGTTCACCACAAGAAGCATTAGCAGAAATTGGCAAATCCAAAATATCTAATGAAGATAAAATAAAGCTCCAACAAATGATTTACGAGCAACAAAACAAAGAAATTGAAGCAGTTACAAATAGATGGGAAGCTGATTCAATGTCAGATTCTTGGCTTAGTAAAAATGTGCGACCACTTGTTTTGGTTTGGTGTATTGTTGTTTTTAGTTTAGCTGGTATATTAGATAGCATTGAAAGTGTGCCATTTCATATAGGTGCAACTTGGAATGATACATTTGAAAAGGTAATGATGGCAGTAGTATTAGCTTATTTTGGTGGGCGAACTGCTGAAAAATCAAGTAGTATATTTAAAAAATAAATAATATGAGTTGGAAACAAGCTGGTAGTTTAAAAATATTTGCTTTTGTAGCAACAAAAATTGAAGTGAGTTTAAAAGGACAAGGCAAAAAAATATCTTTTACATTTAGCAAAGCTAGTGGATCATTTGCAGCTGGTGGTGGTCCAGTAGTTGGTGAGTGGTTTGTTAATCCTAAAGATTTACCCAGTAAAGTCAGAATGAGGTTTGGCGGTGCGGCTAGTGGGGGTGGCGGTGCATTAATGCAATTTGTTGATCGTAGTGATGAAACTAAATTATATGGACAATTTGCTGCTCAAGTTGGTGGGTTTTCAGCTAGCATGATTGATGATAATGTAAAGCTAAAAAAAGGTTAATTAAATGGCTAAAAATATAGCACAAACATATAGAGCAAACACAAGAAAAAAAAGAAAAGGTGTACATTCTAAAAATGCATCTAAAGGTCAAAATGGCTACAAAAAAAAGTATAAAGGGCAAGGGAAACAAAGGTAAATGAAATTGCTTAAATTTGTAAAAAACAATTTATGGCTACATCATATACTGGCTTAAGAGTTCAAGATACTTATAATGCAATAATAAAAATTGGAGATAATTCAAATCTCTCTGGAACAGCAAAACTACTTTCTGATGGTTTAGGTAATGATTCGCCACTATATTTATCTGGAACTAGATTAGGTATTGGAATATCACCAGCTTACCAATTTCACACATCTGGTAATGCTAAAATTGGTGGTAACCTTATAATATCTGGCAACTTAACTGTAAATGGTACACTAACATATTTAAATGTTGAGGATTTACAAGTCGAAGATCCGCTAATTAAATTAGCAAAAGACAATACATCAAACACATTAGACATTGGATTTTTTGGTAAATATGTTGAATCAGCTACAACAAAATATACTGGTTTATTTTGGGATGCGAGTACTGATAAATTTAGATTATATGAGGGGTTACAAGTCGAGCCAACAACAACTGTTGATGTTACTGGTACTGGGTACACTAGATCACTTTTAAATGCTGATTTAGAGGGTAATGTAACTGGAACTGTTAGCTCATTATCTAACCATGATACAAATGATTTAGTTGAGGGATCATTTAATTTATATTATACTAATGCTAGAGCAGATGCAAGGGTTAATTTACAAACTGGTGTTAATCTTGATTTGAGCAGTAAAGATACTGATGATTTAAGTGAGGGAACTACAAATCTATACTATACAGATGCTAGATTTGATACTAGGTTTACAAGTAAAGACACAGATAATCTAAGCGAGGGAACAACTAACTTATATTTTACAACAGCTAGAGCAAGAGCTAGTTTTAGTGCTGGTGATGGCATTACAATAACTAATGGTGTTATTTCATCAGAGGGTGATGCTGAGGTTGCAAAAAGATTAGAAGTTACAGTTAAAAATGTAAGTGGTGGTTCACTTGCAAAAGGTGTTGTAGTACATGCAGCACCAACAGCAACCCCACCGAGTGGCAATGTTATTGAAGTGGTTGCAGCAGATGCAAATGTTGCTGCTAGTATGCCAGCTATTGGTGTATTAAATGAAACTATTGCAAATGATGCAGAGGGTGAAGCTGTAATGTTTGGAGCTGTTAGTGGCATTGACACATCAAGTTTTACAGCTGGTGATGAATTATATGTATCTGAAACTGCTGGTGCATTTACTGCAACTAAGCCAACTGCATTTACAAGTCAAGTTCAAAAAATTGCAGTAGTTATAAAATCTCATGCTAGTAATGGATCAATAAAAGTATTTGGTGCCGGTAGGTCAAATGATATTCCTAACAGAGTTGATAGGGACATGAACTTTACTGATGGCAGTAAATTAGAGTTTGGTACTGATAGCGACTTAGAAATATATCATGATGGAACAGATGGATATATTGATAATATAAATGGTGAGCTTATTATCCAAAATAACAGTAATGATAAAAAAATAATATTTAAATCAGATAATGGTATTGGTGATATTACAGAATACTTTAGAATAGATGGAAATATTAATAGAAATGTTATAACTGTAACAACTCAGTTAAATGATAATGTGCCATTAATATTTGGCTCAGGTGCTGGATCACCCAGTATAAAATATGATTCAACAGCTACTCAATTATTCATAGATGGTGAATCTAAGTTTTTAAATGATTTATATGTTGTTGGTGATTTAATAGTTGATACAGATACTTTGTTTGTTGATGTTTCGGCTAATAAAGTTGGTATTAATAATTCAGCACCAGGTGCCATGTTAACTGTTGGAGCTGCAATAAATGCAAACGCAACTGGATTAGAGGTTAATGCTGGAACTGATGGCGGTAACATTATTTCAAGGGGTGCTGGTTATGACAACTGGTTTCCTTATACCAATGGACAAAATTATTATAGTTCAGATACACATAATTTTAGAAATTCAACCTCTAGTGCGATACAATTAACCATTGATAGTACTGGTAATGGTGTATTTAATGGAAACGTAACTGCAGCAAGATTTATTGGACCTTTGACTGGAAACGTAACTGGTAATTTAACTGGAAACGTAACTGGTGGCACAATATCTGGAACGACTGGTACATTTAGCGATATTGTATATGTTGGTGATGATGCATCAGCAAATGAAGGTGTATATATAAAAAGCGGAAATGGTACCAGCGATTATGGAGTTGTAAGGTTTTATCATGGTGGTACTAATAGAAATACAATCCATGCCTTTAGTCAATATTGGCAAAGCGGAAATATATATAACAGTGCCACTGATAGTTTAAATTTAGATGGACACGCTGGCGTAACTATTGGATCTTGGAATGATATTGATGTTGCTTTTGTTCAAGGCAGCACTAACTATTTTCAAAGAGCAATAGGAATTGGTCAAACAACTCCACTATCTAGTTTGCACATTACTCAATCAATACCATCCATAACTTTAGAAACATCAACAGACGCAAATGATCCTGTAATTACATTAAAATCTTCTCAAGCTATAACTGGCGAGGGTGCACAGATGTATTATGATAATAGTGTAGGTACTTTCCATATACAAACAACTTATCCTAATGATGTCGCTGATATAGTTTTCCATACTGCAACTGGTGCTGATCAAGGTACTAATAATGTCAGAATGAGAATTGGTGGCGGTGGTGGTGTTGGTATCGGAGATGTACAAGCAAATGGTGATTTACAATTCACAAATGATGTTCAAACCAGAAAAATAGTTTTATACGAGGGTGCTGATAATGATTACCAATTTTATGGTTTTGGTATTGAAACTGGAACACTTATTTATTCTACTTATTTAGAATCAGACAGCCATGTGTTTGTATCTGGTGCTAGTGCAACTACAAGAACTGAGATAATGAGAATAACTGCTGATACTGGTGTTAGAGTTGGTACTGGTAGTGTTGATGCTAAATTTAAAGTTGAGGCAAGAGATACATCAAATAATATTTATGCTGGTTTTAGAGTTGGTTATAATGGTGGCTCTGCTAATTATTATGATGCTAATTCCCATGAAATAAGAAGCGGATCAAGTGGAACTACTTATTTAACAATAAATTCAAGTGGTGCTAGTTTTAATAAAAGTATTATTATAGGCACAGGTGGAACTTACGCGGCTGGTGCTATATATTCTGATTCAAATTATGGTATGATATTTAGAGCAAAACAAGCATCACCAGGAACTGCAGATTTTTTATTTACAAACAGTGCTAATGTTGAAAGATTAAGAATCACATCAACTGCCGCTACTTTTGCAGGAGAAGTAAATCTTGTTAGAGGTATTAACATGACTGCTGGTACATCAAATTTATATGCAACCGATGGTGCTTTATCTTATTACGCAGCTAGTAATGGAGTTTATTTAAATGGTGCTGGCGCAAGTGGTTGGTTAAGATTACAAGCATCTGGAGTTCAAAATGATAGAAATAGTATAAATATTTATGGTTACAGTGCTGGAGCTTATATAACATTTAGAACTGAAAACATTGAGAGATTAAAAATTGATTCAAATGGTGATTTTCAAGCTAGTGTTAATTTAGATAAAAACTATGAGTTTGGAAAGGCACATATTGGATATATGGGACATGCTGATCATGCTGGTTTTTCTCATATTGATATAAACAGTACTGGTGGTTATGCTTTATTACAAGATTCTGGTGGCACAACATATTTAAATGCAGCATCAAGTAAAAAAATATATTTTAGGAATAACAATCAAGATTTAGGTGCTTTTTCGGCTGTTGGAAATTTAGGGGTTGGAACAACCGATCCAGATGCTTTTATGTCTGGCACAAAAGGTATTTCTATTGTAAGTTCAAGTAATGCATCTTTAGGGTTGTCAAATGGCACAACAAAATGGCTCACATATTTAACAACTAACGCTGATAGATATAGGTTTTGGAACAGCACTAGCAATGAGGTAATGACTATTTTGTTAAGTGGTTATGTTGGTATAGGTATAGACACACCGACAGCAACTTTGCACGTTAAAAACGATCAAAGCACTAGCTGGTTAACTATATCTGAAACACAAGGAACTGGAGGTGGTGGCTATTATTTTAATGGCACATCAATTACTCAATCAGCTAGTAAAGTTCTTTTAGTTAGTACAACTAGCAATGTAGATACTTTTGCTATAAAACCAAGTGGTCGAATTGGGATTGGTACTGGCGTTCCAGATGGTATTTTGCAAGTTCAAGGAAAAAACGGAGCCACTATATATTCTCAATTATTAATGGGTTATAATGGTACATCAAGTAACTTTTATGATGGTGATACACAAACTTTTAGAACTGGCGGCGGTGTAAATAAAATGGTTATAACTACAAATGGTACTACATTTTTCTCACCAGCAACTGGAACAGCAAGTGGCGATTATACTAATGTGCAATATTATCCTTATAAAGTAGATTCAGCAACACAAAGTAGCGATTATTGGAGAATACCGCATATTTCTGGTAGTGCTTCTATTTCTGGTGTTTATAATTACGAAACTGGAAAAAATGTTTATTGGGGTGAGCCAGCTGATACTGGAACTTATGAATTTAGAGGTCGTTATATAAATGCAACATCAAGTAATACAGTAGTTGGTGCATTTCACAACGACTTAGGATCTTGTATTTTTAAAATTGGAGATGCAAGTAATTCAAGTTATTCTGATTTACAATTGTATTCTAATAGTGGAACTGGTGAAATATTTAAAGCTGGAACTGCTTATACAGGTTGGGGTGGTGCTTTAGCACTTAACATTTTTAATAGTAATGGTGATATATGTTTTCATCCATCTGGAACTGCAAATATTATGAAGGTTAAAACATCTGGAATTACAGTTACTGGTTCGGTTACTGCAAGTGGTGATGTTATTGCATTTTCAGATAAAAGAGTAAAAACAAATATTAAAACTATTGATAATGGTTTACAGAAAGTATTAAATTTAAGAGGTGTTAGCTACAATAGAACTGATATTGATGATAATTCAGATAAAATTGGTGTTATAGCTCAAGAAGTTAAAGAGGTATTGCCAGAGGTTGTTAAATACAACAAAGAGGATGATAAATATGGTGTTGATTATGGTAAAATGGCTGGTGTATTTATTGAAGCTATAAAAGAATTGAAAGCAGAGGTTGATAGCTTAAAACAAGAAATCAAAGAATTAAAAAAATAGATTATGCCTTGTCCAAATATTGCAAATGATGAAATATCAATGCTTAAAACAGCTAGGGAAAGAACTGGTGCTGGTTATACATCGAGTTTTACAATTACATCACCAATTTATATGTCTGATATACAAAGATTATCTGGCGGTAATACAAGTGGCTCTGGCAATTCTTATCCACCAGTTGCTTTGGCAAACCCAATAAATAACCGACCAGATGGTCAAAATCCCTTAGCTATGTCTGAATTTAGTTTATACGATCAAAACCCACCAAGAACTGCATTTATGTTTAATTATGATAATCAATCTAGTGTTAGTGCATGTGCTTTTGCTATTCCTTTTGATACATATTATCATGATGATTCAAATAATTTAGTGCCTAGTTCATTAAATATTTATACAGCTTATACAACACAAACTGGAACAACAGTAGCAACAGCAGGTTACTATGCTATATATACAACTGGCGGATCACCAAGTGGTTCATGGATGCAAGTTGGAAATAATGGATTAATAATTGCAACTGGAAGTTGTTAAAAAAAATACTAAATTTGTAAAAAATATATTATGGCAAATACATACACTTGGAATATAAACCAAATGACTGCAAAAATCAATCAATATGATTTAGAAAATGTAATTTTTAGAATAAGCTATACATATTTAGCAACTGATAATGATGATTCAACATTAGTAGCATCAATCACTGGTGCAATAGAAGTTGAATATATTGAGGGTGATCCATTTATCCCCTATGCTGATTTAACAAAAGAAGATGTTGTTGGGTGGCTAGAATCCTCTGAGAATATTAATATACCAGAAATGCAAGAAAATCTAAATCAAATGATTAATGATAAAAAAAACCCAGTTGATGAATATTTATATCCAATGTGGGATTAATAATAATTAAATAAATAAAAATGAGCAAACTAGAAGAAAAAGAATTAAAATCTTTACAAGAAAATCAAGGGAAAATTAATCAAGTTGTATCTAATATGGGTGCAATATCTATTCAAAAAATTAACTTAGAAAAGTCAAAGGAATCTTTACTAGGTGAATTGAAAAAAATAGAAGATGAGCAAAACGATCTTAAAAAAGAACTTGAGGAAAAGTATGGAAAAATCTCAGTTAATTTAGAATCTGGCGAATACGAAATTATCCCAGAGCAAGAATAAAATGGCAGTTATAAATGCCACTAGCTTTCTGTTATTAAAAGATACAACAGTTGTAGGGCATTCTAAAAGCACTAGCTTTAATATTAATGTAGATTTACCAGATGCTACAACCAAAGAAAGTTTAGGTTGGGCAGAGGTTATACCAGGTGTTAAATCTGGAACATTAAGTTGTGAATGTTTAACAGATTATTCTGATACTTTAAATTTTGAGCAGTTAGCCGATATGGTGCTAACTAAACAAAAGGCAACTTTCTATTTTAAAGACAATGTAAATCCTAAATTAATAGTTAGAGGTGAGGGGTTTATTAACTCAGTTGATGAGACAGCTGAGTTTGAAACTGCTACTAGTTTTAACTTAGAAATAAACCTAACTGGTGTATTTACAGTTACTGATCCTAGCGAGGGTAAAACTTGGGATAATGTGTTTGAGTTTTGGGAAGATATATCAGATAACTGGGAAGATGTATAATTTTTTTATTTGTATATTTGTTACAGATTAATAATTAAAAAATATATAAATGGCTACACTAGGCGTATTTAATGGATCAGATTTATTACTTAAATTAACAGATGGAACATCAATAGCATCATCTACTATTATTGGACACTCAACATCTTGTACTCTTACACTATCAAATGATTTGCCTGAGGCAACTACAAAAGATAGCAATGGGTTTCAAGAAGTTATTGCTGGTGTTAAAAGTGGTGAAATTTCTTTTGAGGGATTAATTGCTTATGATGATGATGCAAATCCAGTTGATTTTGCTGACATTTTGATTGCAAGGAGAGCTGTATCATGGGAATTTGGAACTGCTAACTCTGATCCTATTTATTCAGGATCTGGGTTTTTAAGCTCAGTTGAAATGAGTGCTGAAATGGAATCTCCAGCAACTTATAGTGGTTCAATTACTGTAAATGGTGCAATTACTAAATCATAATTTAGGTAATTCTTAATAAAAATTAAAGGGGGTATGGATTGAGGGAACTATACCCCTATAAATATATAAATATGGCAAACAAAAAAAGAGGTTACTATACCTTAAAAATAGGTGGCAAAATGCGAACTATGCATTTTTCAATGAATTTCTGGTCAAACTTTACTGATGAATTAAATGTATCAATTGATAAAATAGGTGATGTATTTAATGATGGTATTTCACTTAGCACTATAAGAGCTTTAATATATAGTGGTTTATTGGCTAATGATCAAGAGCAAGGCAATGAAATTGATTATAATATTTTTAAAGTTGGTATGTGGCTTGAAGATTTAAAAACTGAAACTTTTACAGATGTAATAAGTTCAATGATGGAGTCAAGAATACTTGGCAACGATCTAAATATGGGTGTTGCTAGAAATATTAAAAAAACTACTAAACCTACAAAAGAGGGAAAGTAAGTTCCCAGCTGACTTGGGATAGTTTATTAGATTTTTATATTGGTCAAGCTGGGATTTCACCAGATGTTTTTTGGAAAAATACTTGGAAGGAAAATCATTTAATGGGCGAATCACATATGATCAAAAGTAATGTGGCTTGGGAACAAACCAGATATTTAGCTGCTATGCTTTACAATGTAAATTGCAATAAAAAAGGTCAAATGATTACACCAGATAAATTATTTCCTTTGCCTCAAGATGTTTATTTGGGTAAAGGAAAACCAAAGTCAACTAAAGAGCAATTTTTAAAATTTAAAAACAAAGTAGATAAAAGTAAGCTGCCAAAATAGGTGGCTTATTTTTTTTGTATTTTTACATAAAAATATTTTATGGCAAAGTTAAGATTAGATTTACAGCTAACTGGTTTTGAACAAGCTTCTACCAAATTGCAAAAATTTGGTAAAAAAATGCAAGCAGTTGGAAAAAGTATTTCTGCAATAAGTTTACCATTAGCTATTGCTGGTGGTGCAGCTATAAAAATGGCTAGTGATTTTGAAGAGAGCATGAACAAAGTTGATGTATCTTTTGGTAAATCATCAAATAAAGTTAAAGAGTTTGCAAAAACTACTTTAACACAATTTGGTATTGCAGAGGGATCAGCATTAGATATGGCTGCCCTTTTTGGTGATATGGCAACTTCAATGGGAATTTCACAAAATGCTGCTGCTAATATGAGTACTTCAATGGTTGCTTTAGCTGGTGATTTAGCATCTTTTAAAAATATTGGTATTGATCAAGCTACGACCGCTTTAGCTGGTGTATTTACTGGTGAGACAGAATCATTAAAAAGATTAGGCGTTGTAATGACTGAGGTTAACTTAATACAATTTGCTATGGAGCAAGGTATTCAAAAGAATATCAAAAGTATGACACAAGCTGAAAAAGTGAATTTAAGATACCAATATATTTTGGCACAAACTGGTAATGCACAAGGGGATTTTCAAAGAACACAAGAAGGTGCGGCAAACCAAATGAGAATATTTACGGAAGGTTTAAAAGAGTTAGGAGCGGATATTGGTAAAATATTATTGCCAGCATTTACTAATATTGTAAAATATGCAAATTCACTTGTTAAAAAATTTATAGATTTAGATGATAAAACAAAAAAAATAATAGTAGTAATTGGGTTAATAGTTTCATCTATTGGACCACTATTATTAACTATTGGTTATTTAACTTCCGCAATTGGTATAATGGCAAGTGGTTTTGCAACTTTAAAAATTGCTTTAATTGCTGTTAAAGGTGGCTTTGCAAAATTAACAGTAGTTATGATGGCAAATCCTTTTGTTGCTATTGCAACTGCTATTGTAGCATTAACTGGATATATAGTTACGATGGGTAATAAAATGGCTCCACTTATTAGCAAATGGCAAACATTTAAAAATATTATTAAATCTGGTGGGAATTATTCTAAGTTTGCTGCATTACAATTAGCTGATCAAGCAGGTGCTCAAAAAAAATTGGATGAGGAAACTGAAAATAATATAGATACAATAGATACACAAACCAAAAGCATTCTTAAAAATACTGAGGCAATCATAGATAATAATGATGCAAAACAGAGATCTCAAGTAGGAACTGTCAATTCTGGTTTAGGTGCAAAACCAAAAGGAGTTGAAGCTATTGTTGGTGTTGCTAAAATGGGCAAAGATCCAGCAACTGCTTTAGCCGAAAGTATTGGGAATGGTAATATTTTATTACAAAGCAAATTAACAGAAACTAGTCAAATGTTATCTGAAAGTCAAATGGAATATTTAAACAATGCACATATGTTTAACCAACAATTAGGTGGGGTTTTTGAATCTGGCTTAGAAGGTTTAGCATCTGGCATTGGAGCTGCTTTAGGACAAGCAATTGCAACTGGTGGCAGTTTAGGTAGTCAATTAGGAGCTGTATTATTAGGCACTCTTGGTGGTGTTGCAACACAAATTGGTAAAATGGCTATTGGAATCGGTATTGCATTAGAGGGTATAAAAAAAGCATTACAAAGTTTAAACCCTTTTGTTGCTATTGCTGCTGGTATTGCTTTAGTGGCTTTAGGTTCGTTTTTTCAATCTAAATCAGCTAAAATTTCTGAAAGTATAGGTGGAGGTGGAGGTGCTAAAGCATTTGCTAAAGGTGGCATCGTATCTACACCAACTCTTGGTTTAGTCGGAGAGTACCCGGGAGCGAGATCCAATCCAGAGGTGATAGCTCCTTTAGATAAATTAAAAAGTATTATAGGAGACAGAGGTCAATCTCAAGTCAATGTAAGTGGCCAATTTGCACTTAAAGGTCAAGATTTAGTAGTTGCATTACAAAGAGCAGATAGGAATAGAAATAGAATTAAATAATGGCATACGGAGTTAAATTTAGATTAGAGTTTTCTGATGACTTAGAAAATGGCAAAAAAATAGAAATCTTAAAAGATGGCTATACTGGAACTGTATATGATTTAATAGGAACTAGTGATCCAGTACAAATTAGCTGGGATCAAGATGATAATTTTTATGATCCTATTATTGGCTCAACTTGTCAAATAAATCTTTTTGTTACAGATACAACAAACTATGATGATTTTTATATTGCTGATGAGAGAGAGTACAAAATCAAAATTTCTTATAAAGATTCTAGTAATAATTATCAAACCTATTGGCAAGGGTGGCTGTTAGTAGATCAATTTCAAGAAGCTGTTACATCAACTCCCTATCCTATAACTTTACAAGGTTATGATGCATTAGGTAGCTTAGATGGGTTTACACAGCCATTAACAACATCTGGTGGTGTTCAAATTACTGGCAGTTTTATGGTTTTTATACATGAGATATTAGAAAATATAAATTTAGGTTTTGATATTTACGTTTCAAATGATATACAAAAAGATGGTGCAATTTCTGGCTATAATATATTTGATCAAGCATCTTGTGGAGCTGATAGTTTTTTTTCAGATGGTGTTGATCCAAAAAATTGTAAAGAGGTTTTAGAGCAAATTTTAAAATTTACAAACTCAAGAATTTTTCAAAGTTATGGCAGATGGTATATAATTAACAACTCAAGTTATAGTGAGCAATCAGTAAAAGATAGTTCAGCAACAACAGCAAATGGTGGCACAATACCAACTGGAATCAGGGCCGCTGAAACTGCAAGTTTACAAGCTAACAATGATGAGGATATAAAATATGACATTTATAATTCAGATGGTGTATATCAATCAACTAGCACAGTTGATGTTTTATCTATTGTGCCAAGTGATTTGCAACCTATTGGCAATAACTTAACAAAAGAATATTTACGACCATTAAAAGAATATACACAAACTGTAAACATGGCTGGGTTTTTTAGCTCAAATATTATAGGCAATTCTGGATTTGAATTTGGCACATCTGGCTGGACATTAACTAATAGTAGTGTTGTAAGTGATTTTAGTTTTCAAGGTGATGCATCTTTAAAATCTACTAATTTACAAACATCTGCTAGTGGAACTGGTGTAACTGCTACATTAGTAAATTACATTGATGAAGCTGGATCTGATTTTGTAGGTTATAAATTAAAAATAAATAATTTTTTTAATTCAACATCTAGTGTTGTTAGGGGTTTTAGATGGCAAGTCAAGGCGGTTGCTTTTACAATACCAGGTGATCCCCCAATAGCAACAAGATATTGGGATGGTAATGCTTGGACAACCACAGCAACAATTAATGAAGTAAATATTGTAAATAATAGAAGATGGAAAAGCTATGATTTCACAGCTCCAGCATTGCCAAATAATTCATGGCGATTATATTTTTATTTATATGATCCCTTTCAAACTGGTAGCACATCTGGTTTTATAGATACACATTGGGATTCAATAATATTTGATAAAATATATATAAATGAAGATGGGCAACGATCTGAGTTTTTTGAAAAATTTGATTTACTACAATTTAAAAGAAAACGTACTGGTAATTTTTCTGGTTTATTAAATTTAGATGGTTTGATATTAACTAATCAAGAATATTCTAAAATATCTGGTGAATTTTATAGATCAAGAGATAAAACAAATTACTTGAAATCAATAGAACAAATTACAACTCAACAAGTCATAAATGATTATAGAGATTTTGTAATTAGATATGAGGGCGATTTATACAATAATAATGTTTTGCCATTAGGGTTACATAATAAAATATGGATAAATTTTGGATCAAGTGTTTTACAAGAACCAGTTAGTTGCTATATAGATTCAATGTCCTATAATGTCAAAAAAAATACATATAATATAATAATGCATATACCGAATCAAAATGATGATTTATCATCTGATTTTGTAATAAAATTTTAACTTTTTTCTTTTCCTTGTTTGCTGTGAAAACCCTCTTAGTGCCTAACACTTTGGGGGTTTTCTTTTATAAATAAATTAAAATAATTCTTTTATTTAAAAATTTTTTTTTATTTTTGTAAGCTAAATAACAAAATATGATATTTGAAATTCATTTTAGGAATGAGCTTAAAAGGTTAAAATTTAAGCGATACCAAATTTGTACAATCTTAGGTTGTACCATGCCAACACTTAAAAGCAAAATTGAGAATCCAGGGCGATTAACTGTTGATGACATTACCAAATTAAAAAACTCTGGGTTCGATATTAACAGATTAATTTAAACCAAACTATAATTTTATGAAATCAGTAAACATTAAGGGAAAGGAATATATTACAGTTAATGAACGACTAATATATTTCAGATCAAAGCCAACTTATAAAGGTTGGAAAATCATTGAGGAGCTTGTATCCTTAGATGAAAAAGAGGGGGTTTTTAAAGTGACTATTTTTAACTCTGAAAACCATCAAGTAGTAAATGCTCATGCTCAAGAATATAGAGATTCAAGCTATATAAACAAGACATCATTTGTTGAAAATGGTTTTACTAGTGCTTTAGGTAGGGCATTAGGTTACTTGGGTATTGGCATTGATACAGCTATTGCATCAGCTGATGAGGTGCAAACTGCTGTTAAAAACCAGCCAAAAGATAATAAATCTTGGCTAAATGAAAATCAATTAATTGCAACACTAAAAGGCACAAAAGAACAAGCTGAAAAAGTGATAGGTAATTATAAGATGAAAAAAGAATATAGAGAAAAAATCAATAATCAATTTAATTTAAAATAATAATATGGAAGCAAATGAAAAAATTTTTACAGAGGGTTTAATTGTCAAAAGAAATGACAATGCACCAGATTTTGTAATTGGCAATCTTAGTGTTAAGGTTGATGAGTTTAAACCTTTTTTAGACAAACACACTAAAAATGGATGGGTTAATATAGATTTAAAAAAATCTCAAAGTGGTAAATACTATGGTGAGATTAATACTTGGCAACCTAAACAAAATGCTCAAGCTCCAGCATCAAATGATGGTGGCAATGATTTACCATTTTAGTTATGTGCATTAATGGCGAAACCTTTGAATATTTTAGAACACAAGAAAAGGTTAAATTAATTAAAAAATGTGTTAATACTTTAAGATCACATGGTTACACAATTATAGATTTAGAGGGTGTAATTATAGAAAATGATATAAAGTAATTCTCTTTTTAATACTGGCAAACAAAGGGAATAAAGAGGGCAAGATTAATTTCTTGCCTTTTTTTTTATAATTTATTTGAATAATTAAAAATATTTTTTTAAATTTAAAACTAATTTTAAAATTTATATATGAAAAACGTATTAACAGAGTACACTAAATTACAATTAATATTATATGATTTAGAAAATGAATATCCTAAAATGTCAGAGGATGGTAAAAGAAATTTTAAAGAATTATTTAAAATGTTTAATATGAAAAATTCAATGAAAGTTATAGAAAATAAAACATCAGATGAAATTGAACAAGAAAATTTATATAACCATTATCGTAAAGGATTTTTACACAAATTAGAATTTAATAATAAATGGTGGGTTTCAAAAGGTGTATTGAGATTGAGATATGATTTATCAGTTCCAACTATATTAAAATATAGAAAGCAAGGCATGCCAGGTATTTTAACTGGCAGAGGTTGGATGTTTAATATAAATGTGACTGATCAATGGATGAGGGATAATAAAAAAGGTGAGTTAATAATTAAAGATCAAACTAATTTTCACTTATTAGAAACATTATAAAAAAAAATTATGAAAGTAACTAAAGTAACTAAGATTTACCGACCAATGAGAAAATTTGGCAACCTATTAAAAGATATTTTTTTACCAGAAACATCAACTCATTGGTGGATTAGAGTAAGCGAAATTGCATACTCTGAGCAAGAAAAAAAAGAAATGATAAATATTATAACAAAAAAATTAAATAATAGAATTAAGGTTTATGAAAGTAATTAAAGATAGTAATGATCAATACCATTCGCATGATAGTATATCTGCTAGTGGTTTAAAAACGATATATAAAAAATCTGTATATCATTTGTTAAATCAAAAATTTAAAGAAACTCCAGCAATGGCATTAGGTACAGCGGTGCATCAAGCTCTATTGGAGCCAGATGATTTTTATGACATTTATCATATAATTGAAAAAATTAATAAAAGAACTAAAGCTGGAAAAGAGGAATATCAAAAGCAATTAGATTTAGCAAAAGATAAAATTATAATTGAGTCAGATACTCATGAAATAATTAAAAATATTTTAGGTGCTTTTAGACAAAATGAGTTAGCGCAAAAATATTGTAAAGGTGAAATTGAATTGTCACACTATACACAATATGAGGGCATTGATGTAAGGGTGCGGCCAGATTGTATTAATAGAATATCAAATTTTATTAGTGATGTAAAAACTTGCCAAGACAACTCACCAGAAGCATTTAAAAGAGATATATATAAATGGGGTTACCATTTGCAAGCGGCATTTTATATGGATATGTGTGGTATTGATACTTTTAAATTTATTGCAGTTACAACTACATTCCCACACACTTGTGAGGTTTATACTTTAAGTGATGAGATGATTGAGTTTGGCCGCAATGCATATAAACAAGCATTTGAAAAATGGAAAATATATTTAGAATCTGGTAATGTGCCAGGTTATCATTGGTATCAATTTGCAAAAGATGGATCTTATGTTTTATAAAAATAAATCTGACTTATATAGGGCAATAGTCGAAAAGCATACTAATTTAGAGTTAAGCACACCCACTAGACAATTTAATTATGTTTTTGCTAGGAGCTGTTATTATTATTTATGCAGAAAATTTGGCTTGATGAGTTTTGCCAAAATTAGCGCAACTGTAAATAAAAATCATGCCACTGTAATGCATAGCTTAAAAGAGCTGCCATATATTATAAAACATGATCGTGTTTGCAATAGTATATTTCAAAAAATTGTTAGTGAAGTTAGAAAAGATTATTTTATTCCTAAAACTAAAAAGACATTAGATCAGCTGGTAACTAACCATAATTATTATTTATTAGAAAATGGCAATCTAAAAAATATTGTAAAAAAATTAGAAAGTAAAGTAAAAAGGTTAACAAATAAAAATAAAGAAATGAAAAGAATTATTTATGTTATGGCCGATACCGACTAAATATTTTTTAATTTTGTAAAAAAACTTTATGAAAAGAAATCCTTATGCTAGATTTTTAGGTAAAGAAGATGTATTGCAAAACCAAGTAATGAGATATATAGGATTAAAATATCCTAAAGCTCTTTACACCCATGTAGCAAACGAGGGTAAACGAACACCTTTTGAAAGGTATAAAATGAAATACTTAGGCACTAAATCTGGAATACCAGATATAATGATATTTAACCCAAATAAAACAAAGAATGGCTTAGCGATTGAATTAAAAGCTGGGTATAATAAACCCACTGAAACACAAAAAGAATGGCTTAAAGAGCTTAAAAACAATAACTGGGTGGCTGTTTGGAGTAATAATTTAGATGAGTGCTTAGAAATAATAGATGAATATTTTAAAAATTAATAATGGCTAGATCAAAAAAAATATATTTTGAGGAAGTCGAACAACGAGTAAGATGGACACAAAGCTCAACTGATAAAATGAAATACAATTATAAATTTATTGGTGTGGCTAGTGAAGCAGAATTTGATCTGCTAATGGAGTTACTTTGGTTTATGTACGAGGAAGATGAAATATCTTATAATCAGTTTTTCGATACTTTTAGAGAATTAAAAACATTTTGTGATGGAATTAAAGGTTTGGTTGACAAACAATAATTTTATTACTTTACTTATTTATGAAATACAATAAGATTTTAAAACCTAAAAAGTTTGACTACTTTACTATTATACCTAGCTCCATATTTAGGCACAAAAATATTACAGTTGGTGCTACTGGCTTGTATGCTTATTTATTTTCTCACACAGCTGAACAAGAAATAACAATACAATTTATTTGTGGGCATTTTAAAGAATCAAAAGGTGCTATTGGTCGTAAACTTAATGAGCTTATTGATGCTGGTTATTTAGTTAGGAAAAGGGTAACTGATAAAGGTAAATTTAAAGGTTATAATTATATACTAAAAGCAAAACCAAAAACCCAAAAACCAGAACCCCAAAAACCGAAACCGCAAAATGAACCACAAAGTAATATTATATATAATGATAACAATATAAAGAGTAATATAACACAAACTGAGAAAATGCAAAATGCATTCCCTCACTTTGTTAAATTATTTGATAAAAGATACCAACCAAAAACTGATGCACAAATTGAAAGTTGGCAAGTAGTTTTAGATAGATGTGTTAGAATTGACAAGTATAGTTTAGATGAGGTTTATTTAGCTGTTAAAAATGCTAGAGAATCTGATTTCTGGAAAAATAATTTTTTAACATTATTGAAACTTAGAAACCATGACAAAAATGGAATTATGTACATTCATAGGTTTATTGAAAATAATAGAAAATACAATAAGCCGAAATGTTACTACAAAATAAAAGGCATACAAGAATATAAATTATACAATGATCCTGATGGCTCTGAAAGATTAGGTGCTATAACTAAATACAATAAACTCAATGAATTTAATTTATTACAATTTTTAAATAAAGATGAGATTGATGAGCTAAAAAACTTTATTAAATGATTATAGGCAAAGTATATAGTTTAGATCAATACGAACAAGCCATTGTAAAGCTATCAGCTGAACAAAGGCATAATAATAAAATAAAAACTGGATGGGATGGTTCTAAAACAGTAAATCCAAAATCAGAGCTTGATTTAAATATAGTTGGGTTTGGTGGTGAGTTTATATTTGCTAGGGAAAATAATTTATATCCAGATTTTAAAATACATAATACTAGCAAAGTAAATAAAACAGATGATTATGATCACCAATGGTTAGGACATTCTGTTGATGTAAAAGTAAACAGAAAAGATCACCCATTAATGATACCAGAATATGCAAATACAGATTGTAAAATATTTGCTCTGTTTACTTGTAATTATCCAAACTATACTTTTGAGGGTTTTAGTTTAAATCAAATTATATTTCAAGATTGTAACAAAAGAATGACTAAAGTAAAATCCTATGTTATTGAAAAAAGCAATCTATTAACAAAAAAAGAATTAATATTTTTATTAAATATTTAAAATAAATTTCTATATTTAAAAAATATTTTTATTTATGAATCACTATAATGACTTATTGGCTCTAGGTATTAACTTAAAAAGATCAACTGGATCTGTTAAAACTAAATGCCCACAATGCTCACATAAACGTAAAAACAAAACTGATGATTGTTTATCAGTAAATATTGATGAGGGTTTATATAATTGCCATCATTGTGGCTGGGGTGGTAATGTAGGTATTAAGTTTAAACAAAAGGTTGAATATGTTTTGCCACCAAAAGTAAATTCCAACATTGCCGAGAGAGTAATTAAATGGTTTGGCAATAGAGGCATAACTGAGCCAACTTTAATTCATTGGAAAATTGGTGAATCACTTGAATATATGCCACAAGTTCAAGCTAAAAGAAGATGTATCAATTTTAATTATTACAGAAATAATGAAATTGTAAATGTAAAATATAGAGATGGGGAAAAGAATTTTAAATTAGTTTCTGGAGCTGAGCTTATTTTTTATGGCATTGATAATATTAAAGAATTAAATAGATGCTATATAGTTGAAGGCGAAATGGATGCACTTAGTTTACATGAAGCTGGGTTGTATAGTGTTTGTTCAGTTCCTAATGGTGCTAGTAAAGGTTCACAAAAACTAGAATACTTAGACAATTGCTACCAATATTTTAAAGATAAAAAAGAGATAATACTTTGTACTGATAATGATGATGCTGGTTTGCAGCTTAGAAATGAACTGGCTAGAAGATTTGGAAAGTATAGATGTAAATATGTTGAGTTTGGTGATTATAAAGATGCTAATGAGGTTTTAATTGAAAAGGGAGCTGAGACACTTAGAAATATAATTAAACAAGCTAAAGATTTTCCACTTGAGGGTGTTTTAAATTTAGATAACATTTGGCAAGATGTTTTAAATTTTAATGAAAATGGGATTACTAATTATTCAATAGGTTTACCAGGATCTGATAACTACTTTAAGTTAGCATTTGGGGAATGGAGTGTATTGTCGGGCATACCCAACTCGGGAAAATCTGACATTTTAGATCAAATACTTTGCAATGTTGCATTAGAACACGATTTTAGATGTGCAATGTTTTCACCTGAGAGTTTTCCTTATGAAGGGCATATAAAAAGAATTGCTAATAAATTAAATCAAAAGAATTGTAATAGTGAAGATCTAAATAATACTAAAGATTTTATTGAAGATCATTTCTTTTGGATTAAGATTGATTTAGAAAACTTAACCTTAAAAGGCATTTTAAATGCATTTAGGGAGCTTGTATTTCAAAAGGGTATAAATGTATGTGTGATAGATCCCTGGAATATGTTAGATCACTCAGCTCAAAGAGATCATAGTTATATAGGCAAAATACTTAGTCAAATAACACAATTTTGTCAGCAAACCAATACTCATTTATTTTTAGTGGCACATCCAAGAAAAATTGAAAGTGAGGGTGGTGTATATAAAAAACCAACTCTTTATGATATTTCTGGTTCAGCTGATTTTTTTAATAAAGCATATAATGGTTTAATTGCTTATAGATGCATTGGCCAAAAAACTAAATATAAAAGTGATGTTGTTAGATTGCATGTTGAAAAGGTTAAAAGAAAAGAGAATGGGCAATTAGGTGATTTTGAGATAGCTCCAGATTTTGATAATGGTGGTATCTATAAACAAATATATCAAGGTGAAAAAAAAATACAAGTAATAAAAGATAACGTACCATTTTAAAAATTAAATTATGATAAAACTAGAACAAGAAGGGGATTTTGAAAGATTAATTTTAGCAATTTTTATTCAAGAAAATCCAAAAGAATATTTAAAACTTTTAAATTCTTTAGATACAGATTTAGCAATAGATATAAAAAAATATTATACAGATTTAGAAAAAATGCACATACCTAAAAAATATAAGCCAGATTATCTAATTAAAGCAATTAAAAAATTTGAATTTTAATAATATGACACAAAAAGAATTTCAAGAAACTAGAAATTATATCTTAGAAAAAGCTCAAGATATAATGGATGCTAAGCAACCAGAATACACAAACAAAAGTATTGATGTATTGAACAATTTTAAATCAACAGCTAAAAGTATTGGAATACAACCGATGGAAGTTTGGGCGGTATTCTTTAATAAGCACATAC
>Ga0208899_1000947_pt1 | contig 21211 bp, 23 predicted proteins | sample VirMetDEL_Nov_24_FD_184518 | JGI IMG/M metagenome (GOLD analysis project Ga0208899, IMG submission 184518) | Aqueous microbial communities from the Delaware River and Bay under freshwater to marine salinity gradient to study organic matter... | ecosystem: Environmental > Aquatic > Marine >... | reverse complement strand
TCTCGGTGTCTATGATTGTGAATACACTTCCTCCATTAGCTACATTGTCGGGATGTAGGGCTAAATAATCTTGAAGGTTAGGCTTCGTTTTAGGAACAGACAACAATGATTCTTGAAAAACAATATGGGAACGAATACCATTAGAAGACTGCTCATCAACATATACAGAAGGTTCATTCTCACAATATCTAATCTCACGAACTGTATCTTTTTGAGAGTCGTAAATGCTAATATTGTTTTGCCTTAGTTTAAACCAAATACCTCCATTTTTAACAATAGAATATACTTGATCCTTACGACCAACTTCTTCTTCTTTTCTTTTGGGAGTGAAAACTACTTTAGGAGTTGTAGCAGTTTTTTTAGGGGGTGTAGCGGTAGCAGTACTTGCTCCAGCCACTTTTCGCTTTGTAGCCATTTTATTAAATATTAAATGAAATTAAAAAAAAAGGGAAGGGGCAACGCCCCTTACCCTATGTGTTGTATCAATTACTTGATAAGCATGTGACGGTTTGCAGCACGAGTTACCAAACACATCTCAGAACGATAGTTGAACTGAGCAACGTCTTTAGTGTCGTTAGTAGCACCCATGAAAGAACCTGTAATCCAGTGTTCCATTTCACGAGAGTAACCGTTAGTGTTCTTGAAGTTCATCTCCAAAGATGGGTTGCGATCTCCACTTTGTGGGTCAACTACAGTTGACATTGGAATAGCAACACCTTTGAAAACAGAATCACCCAACAATGTAGGGTCGTTCAACAACTTCCAATCGTGCTTGTGGAAAGTGTATCCACCACGAGAGAATGATTTGAACCCTAAGCTAATCGCAGTTTCAGCACTGTTATTGAACGCACCGTAAGCGGCAGAACCAGCACCTGTTAAACCATCAGCATGAACAGCAGTAGACCCTAGTAAGTTAGCAGAAGCCAACATATCATCAATAGCCAAGTCTTGGTCACGGTTTACGTACAATGCGTACTCAGAACCAGCACCTTGCTTGTCAAACTGCTTAACGATAAGGTCAAGCTCACCTAATGTGTCAATAAGACCAGTGTGAACCATACCACGATTTTCAATAGCAGAGAAGTAACCTTCTGAACCAGAAATATCTGTAACTGCAGCTTGAATACCTGCCGTATTGGGGTCGTTATCCTCTAAGAATTTTTGACCTAACAACATCATCATTTCACGCTTGTCCATGAAACGCTGACGAGTATCTTGCTCACCTTTTACGTACCAACGGTAGTCACCGTTACCCAAGTTAATCCAACCAATGTTAGTTGCTTGAGAACCTGTTACCTTAAAGATGTCTTTGATAATCATATAAGGGTTTGTACGCTTTACAACGTTGCTCTCCAAGTAGCTAGTTTGTTGGTCAGATCCCTGAGCAAACAAGTTACCAACGATTGGAAATGAACTACTAGTAAGAGAATTTACAGTATCATTAGTAGCCAAATCAACAAGGTCTAATGAACCGGATGTTGTTGCACTTGGTACAGCAATAGCACGAATACCTGAAGCAGGAATCAATATCACATCGTTAGGACGTAATACATCATTTGTACCTGAAGTCCAAACACCTGAAGCACTTGTTGAACCTACCGCTTTAGCGTGTAGTCTAGTTTCTTCCCAGTACTGTACTTCATCAGCACTACCGCTAGATTTTGTTGCTCCCACCATTTGTAGGAAGCCTGTAATACCTTGATTACCGTACGTCTTTACTAAAGCGTCACGATTATCAGGTTTGTTCACCTCATTGATATAATCAGAGAGGGATGTGTATTTAGCCGGATCAAGTTTCTTAATAGAACTAGGGCTAAAATCCGTAGGGGTTGATGTAAAAGCCATTTTTTATTTTTTTAAAAACCTTTAATATTCATTACGTTTCCATTACCACCCAACTCTCTAAGTAGTCGCTCCATCTGTGCATCTTGACCACCTTGCTGTGGAGTATTTGACGGAGATTGTGCTTGTACGTTAGACGCATTACTTACAACCTTACGTTGCCCATCACTCAAACCTTGTTGGTAAACACTCTTGACAATTTCGTCTATGTTGTCTACAACTGTTTGATGCATGTTCAACTTGTCAATATTCCACGCTCCATCGCCTTCCACATATTGGTCGAAGAACTCTTCGAGTCGTGAGTTTTTATCAATGAGTTGTTGGCGGTACTCATCACGCAATCCATAATTGAACGATTCGCCATTGGGCAATTTAAATTCAACCGCCTCAAGTGCTGAGGTTTCTTGTTGCATGTTGGTATACCAACTCTCATCAAAAGGACTTTGTATCTCTTCCTGGGCAGTAGTAGTCTCCACTGGTAAAGTGTAGCCTTCACGTAGGGAAGAAATGTCCTGTCGAGCTTTCGTAGCATCAATTTTCAATTGAAGTGTTGAATCCGCAATTTCATCTTCATCAAAGCGCTCTGAATCTAATTTATATTTACGGTTCATTAAGCGGTCAACCTCTTGTGATGTTAAGTCGGGATAGTCATTCTGAATGGATAGACGCACTGCTGATAAATCATCCATTTCGGAAGGATTCAGCTGTTGGTATCTAAACCAATCTTCTGGAGAACGACCGGTCTTCTCAACGAAATCAAGAATAGGTTTTAACCTCTCATCAATTTGCAATTGTGGCTCTTCTGGCTCTCTATTTACTAGTTCGGATAATTGCTCAATGGTCATGTCATCGTATCCTAGCATTTCGCTTACCATACTAACAGCCATCTCATTAAGCTCTTGCTCCGAGACATCGTAATCTTCATCGTTATTTAAAGAACTTTGCTCTTCCACCTCTTGCTGAGGTTCGGTAGCAGTATTTTCTTGTACAGGCTCTTGTACCTCTTCTTGTACTTCTTGAGATACTTCTTCTTGTACAGGTTCTTGTACGTTATCTTCTACTGTTTGAGTAGATTCCTCCGTAGGTGTTGCATCAAACGTGCTAGGGTCATCACTAATGTCTATCCCTAACTGTTTTGCAGCGCTTTCTATATCGCTCATAATTAACTGAATTTAAATACGTTACAAATTTAATATAAAAAAACATACAATATTATTTGTTTATATCGTGTGAATATTATTACTTGCTTGTATTAATCAACCATTATTATGAAAAGAGTATTATTCATGTTAGCGATGGTCTTGGGGAGTCAAGCAGTCGCACAAAGTGTACCAAGTGTTATCAATGACTTGGATTACAAAAAAGTAGAAATAGCCACCGAAGATGGTGAGTTGTTTGATGCGTTTGTTGTAGAAGATGATTACAATACGCTAAAGAAAAGAATCAACAAACTCCATGTCGTTGAAGTAGATAGAGAAGGATCGCTTCTCTTTGTTGTCCGAGAGGATGACACCTACGAATATGTAAGTAGTAGAGGGTTTAAATTTAAAAGAATAACCATCTACGAAAAATAAAGAGAGGGGCTTTTGCCCCTCTTTTTTATTTAAAAACGTTTTTCAGTTTCCTTATCTTTTTGTGTCTCTCCTTGAGAACGAATACGCCTTGCACGTTCAAAGTCACCTGCCTTTTCTGCTTTCAAAGCCATTTTTTCACGTCTCTCACGCTGTATACGTAAAGCGTTTTCTTCTTTCTCTTTTTTGCTTTTTTCTTTTTTAGCTAAATAATCTGCTGAAGCTTTACTTTTTACCGCTTTACGCTTTTTTCCTGGACCAGCGCCTCCGTCCATATATTTTTTTACAGGTTTCATTTAGATGCCTTTTTTAGTTGATCTTCAAATTTACGATTTTCTTTCAATAGTATTTTTTGCACATAGTCACGTGTTTCTAGCGGTAGTCCATCCAACCAATCTAAAGACTTGTAGATATCTGTGCCTTGTTTCTTTTGCTGATTGAGGTAATTGGATAAATTACCACGCCCCCAATTGTACGCTGCCAATGTCTTTGCTAAACGCACCTTATTCTCTTGATTAGGCTTATTGATAAATGAAGAGTTGTATAAATTTTCCATATACCAATTCTGCACCTTCTTGTTTACCGCAGGATCAAACAAGTTGTCTTCCTTTTTTATTATACCCGCCTTTACAGCATCCGCTTTTACACTAGGCATAATCTGACCCAAACCTTTAGCCCCCGCAGGAGATACTGCTTTAGGATTAAAGGTAGACTCTTTAAATCGTTGCCTTCTTAATATCTCTTGTGATCCTGGTCCTTGCAATGTGTTTGTGGTATCCGAAACACTAGCAGTATTAGGTCTACGAGGAGGGTCGGTAACATTACCCCCCTCTTCGTATGACCGATACTTCTTAACCTTTTTTGCAATATTCTTAGGTTGCGGTACAAATTGTTTACCGCTTTTATCACCCTTTGCTTTTGCTCTATTGGTAGCTGCCCTTTCCGCAGGACTCAAAGCCTTCCATGCTGCATCTGGTAAATAACGCTTCTTACCTTCAGACTTACTTCCGTCCGAAGTTCTCCACTTTTGCCTTGTCCATTCCTTTAATGAACGTTGTGATTTACCTAGTGCCATTAGTTTTTATATCCGCCTCCTTTAGCTTTATACTCACGTGCTAACATCTGTGCTTTACGAGCTGACCATTGTCCTGCATTACCTCCTTTTGTTCCCGCCTTAATTCTTTCAAACAAACGCTTTCTCATTCCTGGTTTTGTATAATTTCCAGCTTCGTTTACTTTGGATTTCTTTGCTTTCATAAGGACTGTTTAAAGGTTTATCTAGCTACCACAGGCTTCGCAATCTTCAGGGTTTTCAATGTTACAGGTTGGTTGTTCTGCTGATTCTAATTCGTTTACGAAATTTGCAAAGCTGTCGCTCATTAGAAAATATTTATAGGTTAAACAAAAACGAGCTACGAAGTTACGAATTATACCGCTTCTATTTTTTCTTCATCATCCCAAGAATTGTATCTTTTCTTTTTTCATTTAAAGCCTTGTTGTTGTCTCTATATAGTATTATTGCAAATATGATAAGTGCTACCATAATAGCAAAAAACGTAGGAACTATAGAATACTGCCAATTAGCAGTGGCTAGATTAGCTTTGTCTTCAACGCCCCCTCTCCAACTATCCTTATGGTCTTTGTGTACATAGATGTAACGCATCTGAGACATATCGTAATCAACAGATACGCTATCCTTATAGCCACTTGCCCAAGTTCTAACGCTATCTGCCCAACTATTTTTTTTCTGTGGCATACTTCACTCCCATTATTGTTCCTATAATACTAAAGCTATTAGTCAGCAGTATACCAAACAAATTACTCCAAGCGTTTCCAAGTATTGTGGTGTCTTTGTTAGCCAACATAGCTGTAACATACATAATTGTAGTTAGCACCCCTACACCTATAATGATAACTAAAGCTACCTTTACAATAAGACCTATCAATTCAAACTGCGTACGCTTCTGCATGAGGTCTAAATCCTCAACAGCCTCGTCTCTTAGTTTCTCTGCTTCATCTTTCTCATTCTGAAGTTCTATAACAAGAGCCTTGTTTACCGTAGCTGCCTCTTCAAGTTCTTTGTTCTGAGCCTGTACTTGCTTAGTGACATCAAGCCTTTTCTTTCTAGCTAATCTATCTTTTGTCTTGCACTCCTCTATATATGTAACGACATCTTTATCTAAAGAACCTTTGATTATTTTTACAAAGTTTCCTTCTAAATAAACCTTTTTAGCTTTTGCTTTTAGTAAGGCTTCATTTATAGTGTCGTTACCATTTATCATTTATAGATTTTAAATGGAGCAGTTCTAGCCACGTAGCCATCGTAGTCTTTTACAAACTCCTCTAGGCGTGGCTCTATTTCGTCAGACTTAATAATCCAAAACTGTGCGCCTACAGCTTTCGCTTTATCAATTTCTTGGTTGTCATCTGATGAGGAGATAATACCTATCACCACACCATTACCATAGTCGGTGTTGATTTTGCGTATTAGTTCAATACCATCAAAGCTAGATCCTATAATGTTAAGGTCTACAAACACACACTCTGGTCTATCTGTTGCGGGACTTTCTTCAAACCACTTTTTAAAGAGGCGGTCTGCTTCGTCTGAAGAGTTTAATGCTTGTAAGCTTAGTGTCATGTCAAGAAGGCTACACGCATCCTCAAACACTAAGTGAAATAAGTCTTCGTCATCTACTAATAATATAGAGTCAATCATAGTTGTATTCTTATTTTTGTTCCTTGTTCTAATTTTTCTGCTGTTATTTTAAAACCGTGTTCTTCAACGATTGCTACACAAATGTTTAATCCAAGACCGCTTCCGTTTTCATCTTGGTCTTCTTTTCTTGCGTAAGCTTTAGAGTACCTCTCAAAATCTTCTTGAGACATACCCCTACCGTTGTCTTCTACTACTAAAGTATTTTCTTTTTCCATGTAAATAGAAACTCGCTTTGTAGAGTTATCATTATACTTTAGTCCGTTTCTAATTAAGTTGTCTACAGCAGTACAAAACAAAGCCTCATTGACTTTATAATCTACTAGTTCTTTTACTTCTACCTGTTTAATGTATGACGTTGACGATAAGTAACTCAACAGAATATCTCGTAGGTTTACTACGTTCTTTTCTAGTTGAGCATCATTCTTTACAAGGTTAGTAAACTCTTTGACTCCCTTGTATACTTTTTGTGTGTGTATCAACCCCTCTTGAATCATTTTAAGCGGTGCTGATATTTTTAACTCTATTATTTTTTGTTGTGTTAATCTGCGTTTTAAGGAGTTTAATCCTCTAGGAATGTATGTATTGATTCCAGAATGCATATCGTGCCTTAGAATCTTTGCAGCGTGTTCTAGATACCCATTCTTTTTGCTTACCTCAAGCTCAATGAGTTTTTTGTCTGTAATATCAGAGGCAATCTTTAGCACACGATAAACCTCTCCGTATGGATTTTTAATAGGATTGTAGTTTCCGTATATCCAAAAATCTTCACCTTCTTTGTTTATCCGTAAGAACTCACCACTTTTAACCTTGCCTTTTTTTAAATCGTACCAAAACTTTTTGTATCCATCAACATCAATAGTATTAGGTAAAAGCATCCTGTGTGATTTTCCTACAAGTTCTTCTTTGGAATAACCTGTTGTTTGACAAAATATATTGTTACACGAAAGTATTGTACCATCAGGATCAAACTCTACTAGGGCATTAGACTGATTAATCGCAGAAAGCGTATCGTCTATAGACTGAAACTTATATCTAACTTTTCTAATATACTCTACTACCACAAAGAAAAAGAACGGCATAAATAAAACTACTGCTCCCCATCCTATCCAAACAGACTTCATAGTAAGTTTAGTATACTGTATAACTAAAGCCGTTTGATAAGAGAAAAAAGATATCATAATAGCAATGGCTATTGCTAAAGATATCTTAGATAGTAACGAGAGTTTCATTTTTTAGCCTTGTCTTTCCGAAGAAGATACCAGCGTTGTAAGGTGTATCCGATAGATACGATTAGAAGCATTAGCTTGAGAGCCATCTCAACTTGAGCCATAGATATTGTAAAGGCTGTTGCGTTTAGTAGAATTAGTCTGAAGTCTGATTCCGTCATTACCACTTAACCTTATTCGCCCAATATGCAGCAGACAGCTTACCTTTGGCAATGTTTTTACGATGACGAGCTTTAAAAGAAGCACGTTTCTTCTTCATGCGATCGGACTCTCCAGCTTTAGGCTTTCCAGCAGTACTTGCCCCTTGTTCGCCAAAACGAATGGTTTTGATAACATCTCCAACCTTAGCTACAACGATGTGAGACTTTTTAGGATGACTAGGAGTGCGCTTAGGTTTATTGAAACCAGATACCCCAGCTCTTGCTAATCTTGAGTCTTTCTTCTTCGCTTTCATTACACAAAGATATAAAAAAAGGCTGCACGTAAATGCAGCCTTCTGATTATGAATCGGTTACAATTAAACTGTTTCTTCTTTCTGTAACTCGTACTCTCCCGTCTGTATATCAATAGATATGTTTCCGTACTTTGATTCTAAACCTCGTTGAACACCAGAAAGGGTTTCGCTGTGCTTTATTACTTCTAGTTGGAGTAGATGCTTCTGAGTAGTTGCATCTGCAAGTGCTATTTTAAACTCGTTGAGTTTCCCAACGCTTTCCTGTAAGGATTTTAGTTCTTCTTCTGTTAGTTTTTCCATTGTATTAAATTTTATACAAATATACTACTCTTCAATAACACGAGTGACAGAAGTAGGCGTTGCCATCTCTACAAGTGTTGCATCTAACGCTTCTTGTATCTCTGTTACTCTCTCTTCACCTAAAGCGACTTTAGTCCACTCAATTACATTAGCATGAGTAACCTCGTTAAATGCGGTAAAACTTGATAAATCTTCTACTTCAAGTGTTTGAGTTCCTATATGCGTAGTCTCATTTGTACCATCAGATCCTGTTACTCTCCAATGTACGTTGTAAACTACATCTGCCTGCTCGTTGTGGGTGGGATAAGTGTCTACTGTTTTACAATCCCAAGTGTAAGTGTTTGCCATTTTTGTTTTTAAATTATTTGTGTCCAACCTGTTGATTTGTAAATATACAAACCTTCTGTTGAATCCGTTTGATAGACTATTAATCCTGTTGCTGGTGATGATATTGCTGTTCGTTGTGCTGCTGTCATTCGAGGAAACAACACTCCTTTAGTAGTTGAAGCTACATCAAGTAAAGCTGTAGCTTCTGGACTTGTAGTACCAATACCTACGTTGCCTGATGAAAGTATTGCAAGTTTGGTTGATTCATTGCTACCATCGTTGTCTCTAAAGCCTAAATTTATTTCAGAGCCTCCTGTTGAATCGGAATCAACAGTAAGATTTAATTTATGTACACTTGAATCGGTTTCGTCTTGTTTGTGATAAATCCTCGCAACCATGTCATCGACATCAAAATTTAAAGTTTCAGCGTTATATCTACCTACTCTTAATCTTGGGTTCGCTGTAGTGTCTACTTTAAAAATATCAATAGATTCAAAAACTCCCTTACCTACGACATGCAACTTTTCTGTTGGATTTGGCGTACCAATACCAACTCTTTCGTTTGCAAAATCGAAAATAGCGAGGTCTTTATCAGCAGCATTATCACTGCCATCAGAAGCACCAAATCCCCTAATACGCAAACTACCATTTTGATATGCGCCTATATACGGATTATTGCCTACACCTCTTGCAATGAATCCCCAATTAGAGCCGTTGTACAATCTAAATACCCCTTCAGTACCGTTTTGCTCTATTGAGGTATAAGTGGTTGTGCTTGGGCTTGTGCCTCGTAATTGAAATCCGTTATTTCTTGCAATAACAAGACCCTCTACATCTAATTTTGCAACAGGTGATGTTGTTCCAATACCTAATCTTCCTGTTGAGGCAATTACAACTGAATTACCCGAAGCGTTCTTAAATTTAATATCGTTAACTCCTGCGTCACCAACCTGTATGCTATCAGTACCTGTAGATGATATTGCTCTTTGAGTTGTAGCAGATAAATCTATTCTATAAGCATCACTTTTTACTTCACCATTTACATCTAATTTATAAATTGGACTTGTAGTACCTATACCTACGTTGCCGTTAGTACCTTCGATAAACATAGCAGTTCCGTTAGTTACACTTCCGAATTGTATGTCTCGTGTACTATCAGACTCTAAAGTTAATATCCCCGATGTATTATATAGTTTTCCTACATATGTGGTACTTGTACCTACTCTCCATGCTCCGTTTACATAAGCATCTCCGTTGATGTATAATTTATCACTAAAAGAAGTAGTTGTTGCGTTTAAAAGTAATTGCCCACCCCGTATAATTCTTAAAGCCTCACCTGTTGAGGTTTCAAACGCTATATGTCCTGTTGATGCGTTTGCGGTATTCTTGATAACCATACCACCACTTGCACTTGCTAACCATTGATTGTAACTAAACTTGTTATTAGCACTATTTACACCAAAGTATATGTCACCTGTAAAATCACTTAGTTGCAAGTTGTTTAAATGCACATCACCGCTTACGTCAAGTTTATGAGCAGGATTTGTAGTTCCAATACCCACGTTGCCTGTGCCTTGATTTGTGCCAAGTCCTAACCCTGTAGCATAGATTAAATTACCAATATTTAATTGGTTATTTCCTGCTGAATTAGGTGCTTGTAATTGACGACCTATTAAAATATTGTTGTCACCTGTAGTGTCATTACCTGTATAATATCCGATATTAATGTTATAATCTCCTCCACTACCTTCGGTAGATTTATATCCTGTATATGAGCCTATATGTATATTAGATAGTCCTTGATACCCTTGTCCTGCGGCATGACCTAAAGCGGTATTGTGATTGTTGTTTGAAGTAAGTTTCCATAAAGCACCTTGACCTACTGCGGTATTATAACTTGCAGATGATAGTGTTGCTTGTCTTAAAGCAAAACTTCCAACCGCAGTGTTTCTTTGACCTGTTTGGTTATTATATCCTGCAACGTATCCTAAGTATGTATTACCATATCCTGTAGTATTGTTTACTCCTGTTGAATAACCTACTGCGGTATTTTCTCGTCCTGTTGTAGTATTCTGTAGTGCGCTTCCACCAAAAGCAACATTGTCTTGTCCTATTGTTACAGATTGTAAAGCACTTACACCGAAAGAAGTATAGTGTGCATTTCCTGCTTGAGCAAATAAATTGTTGTCTTTATAAAAATATCCTGCCGTACTATTTGCTTTTCTATAAAATAAAGTGTTTTGGTCTAATGCGCTATCAGAGGAATTATCCGTATATGTTGTTGTGGTGTTGTCGTTAATGGTTGCTAACTTTTTACCATAGTATGGACTTTGATTTGCTTGAGTACGATAAATATCACGAGCAATTACACGAGGGTCAGGAGATGTAGGAATGCCTGTCAATTGTACTTGACCCGCAGTTGTGTTGTCTACAATCGTTATCGTTTTGAATAGTACGCTATTATAAGCACCTGTTTCCCCTCCATCAGCCGTTTTGTATACTATGTGGTAGGTATGACTTCCGTTGTCAATATTTCCTGCTACATTTTGAATCGTAGCAACAAAGTTTAGGGCATCAGTAGTGCTTACCTCAGCAACGGTATCAAAATTGAAGTTACCTCCCACATCAAGTAATGCGGAGTTGTTAGAGATTTTTCCAATCGTAAGGTCACCCTCAACGTGCAAATTGTTTTTGATGTAAGCATTGCCTTCAACGTGTAGTTTTGAGGTTGGATTCGATGTACCAATACCTACTTTACCTGCTGAGTCTATTACAAATAGGTCATTACCATCATTAGCAGTATCAATATGAAACTTGTTACTACTATCTACATAAAATCTTGTTACACCTTGATTAGCAGCGGAATCTGTTCCTCTAAGTCTTAAATCATTTTGGAAATCAACACGTCCTGCGACTGTTAATGGCGAACTTGGTGATGTTGTGCCGATACCTACGTTGCCACTACCAAGAACGCTAAATATATTTGCGTTAGAGTAATTACGAACTTTTAGTAATATAGTATCAGTGTCAGCCCCTCCAATCGTAACATGAGTATTAGCATCGGGTAAATCAGTAAGTGATTTTCCAATCATCAACCCTGTAGAAGAAAACAGATTACCCTTACTTGCTGATGAAGAATGGGTTCTTCCGTAGAATCTCATTCCCGAATTAGACGCTGGTCCATTTAAGAATTGGAACTCATCAGTATCGCTTAAAGGATACATACTTCCCCAACCAATAACAAGTTTTCTGTTGGCGTTAGTTGCGTGACGAACCATCATTGTATTACCAACATCCAAAATACGTTCTGGGTCGGTAACGCCAATACCTAGTTTACCATCGTTCTTTAATATTACTAATGGGTTTGTTTTGGTTGTACCAATAAAATACTCCTCACCTGTAGAACCTGTAAAATCCCCCGAATCCGATAACCCTGCTACAAACTTTTCTGAATTGCCCGAATGGTATTTAAGGAGTGATGAGTATCCTACATTGTCATTTCTTCTAATTATCAACCCTGCATTAGAAGGACTTTCTACAACAGGTGCAGAAGTTGAATAAGTATGAAGTATACCCGCAGGACTTGTTGTTCCAATGCCTACATTACCGCCTCTATTAAGAACCATTCTTATAGAACCATTTGTAAGGAAAGCCATGTGTAGTGTTGAATCTGCACCACTTGAACTGCTAAATAGTGTTATACGACCTCTATTAGTGTATTCAGCATAAATATCAAAGGGAGTGAAATTACCTATAAGTTTGTTAACTCGTGCAGTACCATTAACGTGCAACTTTTCGGTTGGACTCGTTGTACCAATACCTACGTTTCCATCAACATAAAAATTACCATTGCTTTCAAGGTCAGTAATCTTATTAAACTGCGTACCATCACTAACGTAAAATTCTTTAGTGTCTGTTGCGTATGCAATCTGACCTTGTCTTTGACTTGCGGAACTTACTGCTTGTATCTGAGCCTCTGTTCCTCGTGTTGCTAATATCTTAACTGCCATACTCTCCTCCGTCTAAAATATATTGGTCGTCATCACCTAAAGCAAAACCAAGATTTAACCAACTTAGGTTTATGTTTGTCCCATCACTTTTAGTCACCATAAAGTAAGGCACACCCGATAATAGTTCGGTATTAGGTTTTGGAAGTGTGTATCCAAGTGGAGTTGTTGTTTGTGGGATTACTATGGGGTTGTTATTCTCATCTTTTCCAAAAATAGTAAACGGTACTTTTGCATCAATAGCATCTCCAGCAAGTGTAAGACCCGCATCCTCTAAAACCTGCAAAACATCTACCGCATCATTAATAGTATCAGATGACAACCTACTTGTGATGTAGTTTACTAAGTCTGTTTGATCTGTTACAGTACCTACAATATCTCCCCAAGTAGAACCTTCTGTATAAACATACTTGTTTGGGTTGATTACCGATACAGACATCTTTTGTTTAGTCTGTACGTCTAAAGCTTCTGAGGCGGTTACTGATACGCTTAAAGTTGGAGATTGTTGTGTTGCTACTATTGCATTTCCCGCTTCACTATCTATAGACAAACTAACATTAGAGCCATCATTTATAGCAATAGATTTATAGTCTGTTGCAGGGGTAACAGATACGTCAACACTATTTGTGTTGGATATCGTTATGTTTATTGGTTCTGACATTATGAAGTAACATCATCATTTATTGTAAATGTTCCATACAACCAAGTAGTGACAGTCCCGCTTCCACTTAATGTTTGCAAATCATATATGTAAACGCCAGAATTCACATTCATTTCTGATGATGTAGCAGAAATAACAAGCTGACCATCTGATCCACCGGTGTAGTTAAATACATTATCAGCAATAATATCAGAGTCGTTTGTTGCATCCTTTACATCTAATTTAAATGTATATGTTGTTAGATTAATAGCAGTACCGCTAGAATCTTTAAAGTTAAGTGTAAGGGTAAACGTATCACCCTTTCTGCAAGTGATATCTAGTCGTTGTGCTATATCTAAGTTTACTGATGCCATCTTTTTTTACAAATTTACAATATTAAACCCTAGTTAATTCTAAGCACTCAGCATCTGTCTTAGGAAAGTTCCACATAGCAATTTCATTTATTCTTACCGTGCCTGGCACTTCTGCAGATCCGAATGAGGGATTTAATTCTATCTCGTCTACCACTTCTGTAAATGTTTGTGAGTTAAACCCTTCTTTTACACCATTTAAAAAGAAAGATAAATTTGATCCGTCATACTTAACAATTATTCGTACAAAACCGTCAATTGTATCAACATCTCCAGGGGTGTTTGGAATCCATGCTGTATTACCAATTTCAGATCTTACTCTATATCTGTCTGGGTCGTTAAGTAAACCTATTGTAATTATTTTACTACCAGGTACGGCTAGTGCGGGTCGCTCTGCTCTTAAACTAATTATAGTGTTACTATCTTCAGATACCGCATCAAAGTCTATATAAAATGTGAATTCTTTGTCTACTATTATTTCATTAGAAACTAAATCCTTAATTCGCCAATCATCTCTTGGTTCTACTAATTCTAAAGATGGACAGGCTGTTCCATCCAATGTGGCTAAATTATCTGAATTAACACCACCAGTAAAAACAGCATCACCATCTCCATTAGAAGGTATTTGAGAATGTGTTACTCCAGCGGAATTTCTATTAGCTTTGTACCAAAGTTTTAAATCTTTATATAGTCTGCTTGGCATTTTTTAACTGTTTATGATTTCTAAAAGCTTTGGGTACACCTGCTCTTTTACAACACGAAAAGCGGCAGCGTTAGGATGCCAATCATCGTCAAATGTGTATTTAGGGTCTATTTCAATTTCACCCGCTATGTAAGCATCTTGTTTGCTAGAATATACACTCGTGTCGTAGGTTAATAATGGGGCAAAAGCATCCACATATTTTAAGTGTGTGGGATTTTGTGTTTGTTTAGCATCTAAGTAGTCTATTATAGAGTCAAAATTAGAACCAGCGGTAGTGCCAGACCCGTTATTAACGTAAGCAGGACCGTTTGGATCTGGATTAACTGGAGGACTAGCATATCCCAAAAAGATAGCTTGTCTTTTATTATAAAAACTACCATAACCAGAAGAATCTGATTCTGAAGGAGTTAATCTATAAGGAGGAGGTATAGTATATAAAACTTTCATCCCTTTAGCTATTGCAGCTTCAACAATAGCTATTACATTATCTATAGCATCGTTAACCATATTTTGAATAGCAGCAGCGTCCGATTCTATAGTTAATGACTCACTTCCTTGAAACTCATTAGAAAAATCTAGATACCAAAGTATAGGGGTTACGTTGTCCGATATAAAGTCTTGATTACTTATATTATGGTCAAATATGTATTTGTGATGAACCGCAGAACTCCCTCCTACTCCATAATGAGTTAATTCTGTTGGGAAGCGTTTGAGTGGGTTAGCGTAATAGTTGCTAAATTCTGAATCAGAACCACCTTCTGGATAGTCAGAATCATTTTTAGGAAAATCTAAATCGCTATCCTCAATAGTGCTATAATCATATAACCTTAAATCGTGAGCAATTTCTACATCATCACCTTGATAGTCTCCATATTGACTATCATCTTGAAAATATTGTCTAGTAGCTGTGTCAACTTCATCTAAAGATATTTTTTCATTTTCCGCACATATAGACATTATAACCTTGTCTCTACGCTTTATATAAGCAGTTAATGAATCTCCTAATACAAAAAACTTTATGGCTTTAGTAGCATCATTAGGATCTACTGTTGGAAATATAACAGGTGTTTCATCCATAAGGGATGTTATTAACGAGAAGGTATTGTCATAGTTTTCAGAGGTGCTACCTATATTACGGGTAAGCCTGTCAGCTATTAGACCTTCTCTTGTTTTGTTATTATAAAACTTACCTCTGTTTTCAACACACTTGTCATCAACGATTGTATCAGCTAAAGAGGTGTTATCAAAATAATCCTTTAGCCAAGACGGTAGTCCGATAACATTAGACACCTTTCCTAATAAATTTCCTAATCCTAACATTAGATCGTATATGCGTTATAATATTTGTTTACTTTATTTAGTATAGCAGCTTTTTCATTAACATCTTTATAGCTATTAAATATGACAAGCTCTTGGAAGTCTCCTAAAAACTCATAATCTTCAGACGGTCTTGCTCCTATGTATAGTTTTGAGGTTGTGGTGTTTATAGTTCCCGATAGATTATTACCATTTGAAAATGTTTCGTTTACTTGTAGGTCAATAATATCATTATTTGTTTTATCTCTACTAAAAGAATGTATTCGCAAATCACTACTAGCAGAAACAGTTAAATCTACAGAACCAGTAGAATCAGAATAACGCACGTTTGTAGGACTTGTATATATGAACTCATATTCTTTATTGCTATCATCTAGACGTTTTGAAAACATAGCATTGTTGCTGCTTGTACCATCATGTGAGCCTACAAAATACGCAAACATATCACCTGTGATTTTGTTACTTGTATTGCTATTGACTCTTAGCCAGTCTTTTTCAATAGTTGGCGGCAGGGGTGGATCTGGAGGTGGATCTGTATTGTCGGGTATCACTTGTAATAAGGGTGCTGAAATTAGCCCGTTTTTTCTACTTAATACTGCAACAGTTTCTTCTACTTGTCTTATTATTTGTGGTTGTCTTGCAATAGGCTTTGCATAAGCGTTTCCAGTGGTAATGTCTGGCGAGGTATAAGTATCTAAAGGGTTATCGTACACTTTAGAATTTGCAGCTTGATTATAAAATCTAACTATACTCCCGTTTGAAGTACCAATAAAAGATAGCAATTCATCTATATCTATCTTTCCATTACCTAAAGGATAAAAGTCTTTTGTTTCACTCCCTGCCTTTACCTCAACTAAAGCACCGTAATAATCTGGGGAGAGTCTTCTAAAACTGTATGCTGCTACAACATCTGAATGCGAAGAATTAAACACATAATTTAAGTCTTCTACAGAATCGCTTTCTAAAACAATTTTAGATGACGTGTCAGATGATATGTTAAATAATACACTCATTAGTCTGTTATATCGTTTAATTCAGAGTCTATTAAAAACTCATTTATAAAGTAAAAAGCTTTATACAAATTACCTTGACCCAAACTTAAAGTTGATAAGCTAGAAACATCGTATGTGCCTTCTTTCTTTACGACTATTCGCCCGTTTAAGCTTATGTTTAACTTATCTACTGAAGATGGATTTGTACTATCTGATTGATAAGCAATTGCTATTTTATTTTCTTCAGCACTAGGTGTAAAAGACTCGCCTAAAACCGACATCACCCCAGCGGAAGTTCCACCAGTAAAACAACATATCGTCCCTGTTTCGGGTAAGCTAATTGAATAAGAGTTAGTAGTTTCAGCAGGTCGTGTAACGGAAGACCCAGAGGTGTGAATTAAACTTGACGGTTCTCCTGGCTCTAGTTGAACACCATAACAACTTATTGTGCCACTTGAACTAGTTACACTAGGATATATTTTAACTACAGATGATGTGCTAGTTGCTAATTCAGTAACATAAACCCTATACCAACCATCTTTTAAATATTTGTACTTTACTGTTTGTTTTGTAGGGTTATTGTGGTTAGTTATCGCAGATAAGGTTTCACCGTCCCACTCGATATTAAAAGAGTATCCTACGTTCTCGAACTCTATTTTAGATTCAGAAGAGTTTATGTTTTTTATGTATAAGCTTTTGCCATATAGATCGCCTAGACTTACAGTAATACTAGTTGAAGAAACATAACCGCTATTAGACCCTGTAATTAAACTTGCGTTTTGTGTGCCTTCTGGACTATTGGTAGCGTTTTCTGTAATAGTAGCACCATTTAAACTGTATCCCGCAGCTTCAATATTTGAATAAGGTACAAGGTTTATAGAAGAGTCTTCTATTAAAAAAGCAGGCACTCCTAAAGAGTAATCTAACCTTGGAACGTTAGCATCTGATACAACTTTTTTCAAATAGCCGTCTTTACCAACGTAAGAAACGTTAGAGGTGTTTCTAGTAAATGTAAAAAAAGTGTCCGTAGGCTTTGTTACCCACATTTTACCTTCTACATAACCATCTGGTATTACAACCAAAGAAGACTTGTCGTATAGATTTGTTTTAACCATATTATCCTAATGCTCTATGGTATGCTATTACTTTTCCAGCACTTAACTGAATGCTAGTAAAATCACCATAAATTGTTAGCCCTGCTGGAATTACAGTACCACTAGCTAAATTATCACCAGTTGTAGTGACAATGCCGTTTGCGCCCACTGTAGCTTCTTCTAAAACTGTGATAGCAACAACATCTAGTCCAGTAACATCGGTAGTTACAGTAATGTGTTTAAACCCTGCCGCACCAAAGCTTTGTTGATTTACAGCACTGTTTCTAAAAAATTTTGCCATTTTTTTATTTTTTTACAAATTTACTAAATCATTGATTGCTAAATAATTGAGATAACAAGTCCTCACTTTGTTCCTCAGTAAGTTCACCTCGCTTTCCTTGTCGTTGTGATACTAGCTTAGACTGCTCTACAGCTTGTTTCTTAATTCTATCCTCTTTAGCCTTTTCTCGCTTGTCTTCCGCTTGTTGTTGAAATCCATACTGACGTTCAACATTAGCATCACGAGTTTGAGATTTTAACTTTTCAAGCTCCATTTTATATCCATACTCTACCTCTAGCAGTTTGGATTTCACCTGGGCTTCTATTTGTGCTTTTTGAGCTTCTAGCTGCGCCTCTAGCTGCATTTTTTGGGCTTCTAGTTGCGCTGTTACCTGTGCCGTTTGTTGATTGGCTTGTGCCTGCATCTGAGAGTTTTGCTGCGCCATCTGCTGACGTTGCTTGATACGCTTCTTTCTACGTACCACAAGCAATCTCTCCGCTTGGTCTACATCTTTAAGCCTACGTATAGCCATAGCATCCTCAAGGTCTAACTCCCCTTGGGCGATAGACTGCTGAATATTTTGCTCCAGATACACTCTATCTTCATCATTCATGTTAGTTACTACACGAACGCCAAAGTTATACATAGGCATATCTTTAAACGATGATAGGATGCTCATATTGGTTTCACCTACCGCCTTTTCATAAACCTTGTATAGTATAGACTTTGGAGAAAGCACTTGTAAACATTTCACTATATCCTCACATACTCTTTTGTAGAGTACTTGTGATGCATAGGTGATGTCGTAAATAGCATTATTGGAAGCTGATATAGCTTGTTGTCTAACGCCTACGAGTGAGTCACCTTTAGGTGTTGATCCGTCTACAACCTCATTAAGACCCGTAGTATCACGAATCATATTTAGGTATTGATTGTATAGAGCAATAAGTTCTTGAATGTTTCTAATCCTATTTCCTATCTCCCTTACTGGTGGGTTTTGGAATCCACCTTCAGGGTTCTTACTCCTATAGTAAAACACACCCGTCTGTTCGTAAATGTCTTGTATTTCTAGCGGTTGCAGTTCACCACCACGACCTAGCTGAACATTCTCCAATCCTTCAATATCTATAATAAGACCGTCTGGCTTGGCTTTAGCAATAGACTGCTGAAGCTTTAGGTGTGCTAGTTGCATCATATCAGCATACTGCTTGATGCTAGAAACCATAGACTTAGGCATCATCCTACGTATGTTCGTAGCAATGACGCTGTACGACATCTTAGTGCGGGTAATATCGTGGACGTTTCTCGGCAAGTTCTTCTTTAATCCGTAATCAAATAAAAACTTTGTCCCTACGACAAACTTCCCTCCGTATACTGTGGCGTGTTCCATCTTATGAGCCTTACGCTCAAAAACACTGCCCGAAGGCATAGTAGGTTCGTTTTGCCCCTTGTAGTAAAATCCTACGTTTCCAAACCTAGACTCCTTCTCCTCAAAATAGAGACAGTCGGATGACATAAACTCAAAATCCAACACCTCAACGACATACTCGTCATATCCAAATATTGTTTTTTGTAACGTCTTATCGTAATTACTATTGTTGAATTTTGTAGGGTCGTTGGAATATCTAGTGCTTACCTGACGTGCCATCTGCTCGTACTGTTCCTCCTCGAACTGACCACGAGATATACGTTTTAGTTCCTCAATGGTCATGCGCTGGATATGTCCCGCATACTTGAGGTCGTTCATCGTAGCGTCCTCCGTTTGTGAGTGTACGAAATATTCAGGATCAACATACTTTGTGGTGATGCCGTAGTTTGGGTCGTTATCCCTTTTTACCACAGCCATCCCTACGCTTACCAAATCCTCAACACTTCTACGATAAATAGTTTCGGGAAAGTCGTTCCATTGAAGAGTTAGGTTGGTTGCTATCTGTGCAGCAATCTCTGATGCTACCTTAATATTGGTATCTAGAAATATTTCTGCTTCTTCAGGGCTGTCGGGAAGTTTATCTACATCTATTCCTGGGTTTAGACCAGCCTCTTTTAGCTTGTTGAAAAACTCTCTATTTTCAACTCCCGCTTGTACCTCTGCCTTTTTACGCTCCTTCTCTGTGAGTGATAATGGGTCTACCGCTTCTAGATTGGGATAAGGCTCACGAGAAAGGATTTTGTTTACTACTATCTTTACAAACTTAGGTACAATGGGTACTGGTGACCAATCTATATTTAATAAAGTCCCGTCACCATTGTTTGGGTCTAGAGAGTTTAAAACTTGTTTGTATTTTGATGTATCTTGCGTTCCGTTTGCGTAATCTCTATTGGTATTAAATTCTTTAAGTCTACGGTTATATAAGGAACTTGTTTCATTTGAAGAACCCCATTGCCCCATGATAGCACGAGCGTATTTTAATCCATAAGATTTCGCAGTCTTCTCTACGAAGGATGCTAACGGATCAGGGAAACTTCCGTAGTTTTTTGTACTTGACATATCTAGTATATTGGTAAACCCACAATTATGCAAATATACTAAATACCTGTAAGTAAATTATTTAGAACTCTCTAGCCTTATATCTACGGAAAAAGACCTTTTCACTTAAATCCGACTTCTTCACTTCTTTGACAGCCTTTTGAGAAGCTAATAATGCTAGACCTGAAGATATAGTCATATCAAACTTTGTCCTATCGTCAATGTTAAATCCTATCCAATCTTGTAGCGTTCTATTGAAATACATGCGACCGTAGTCACCGGTGTCTCCGTTCATACCGACATGCTCGTGGACGTAAGCCTCAATAGCTTGAGCGTGTGCTTGAATAACATCTTTACTGTTAGAAGGTATACCCTTTGTCTTTACATTATGTGAAGACCCTGGAGGTGTGAGGTGTTCGGGTCTATTCATAACATACTCGTCATAGCCTCTTGCCTCAAAATACCTTACAATGCCGTACTTGTTATTTTCTATTAGCAGTGGGTATCCATAAAACACCGAAGCCATTAATATATCTTCATAGAAGATACGTGCTAGAGGAGGTCTTTCCGCATATTCCGCTACAAAAATATTTGAGGGAAATTGCATGTTAAACTTGTTATAGAAGTGACAAGCCCCTTTAGAACCCCTTCCGTCTACAGTTTTGTCAAGGTCGTAGCTATCCACACCACCCACGCCAATAAGTGGGTTTCCAGGGTGGTGCTTTCCGTATTTGGTAACCTTTAAGTTGCGACTTTCTTGTGGGGGTAGCCACGACACCCTCCACTTGCCGTTTTTATCGGGTGACCATACAACCTGTGAATCTTGAATGCCGTCCTTCCACATAAAGTTTCCACGAACCACAGGTGAGGGGTACAACTCCTCATTGTGTGCTATCTGCTCGTA